>OLJF01000486.1_pt1 | contig 41941 bp, 34 predicted proteins | sample 1609751 | NCBI WGS metagenome assembly OLJF01 (sample SAMEA4350171, study PRJEB24818) | metagenome | biome: human; feature: gut; material: faeces | place: Denmark | collected 2013-09
CCATTATCGGTCTGATCGTCAACACGCTCTCTGTTTTCTCCGTCAAGGAGTTGCCGGAGGAAGAGTTTGTCGATACCACGGATAAAGCCGAAATCGAGAAAGACGAGAAGTACGGTCTTGTCGAAGCTGCCAAGCTGCTGGTCTCCAACAAATACTACCTGATGATCTGCGTCACCTACATTTTGCAGCAGATCTATGGTGCCATGATCAGTATGGGTACCTACTACGCCGCCCATATCCTTGGTGACAAGAACCTGTTCGGCGTGTTCTCTTGGGCCATCAACATTCCTTTGATCATCGCACTGGTCTTTACCCCGACCCTCGTTGCCAAGATGCACGGTATGTACAAACTGAACATCGGCAGCTATGCCCTTGCTACCGTGGCCCGCGCGCTCGTTGCCGTGGCCGGCTATACTGGCACCGGCGATGTCAAGATGATGCTGCTCTTCACGGCCATCGCTGCACTGGGTCAGGGCCCGTGGCAGGGCGACATGAATGCCGTTATCGCCTCCTGCTCCGAGTACACTTGGCTGACGAAGCACAAGCGCGTGGACGGCACGATGTACTCCTGCACCTCGCTCGGTGTCAAGCTGGGCGGCGGTCTCGGCACCGCCATCACCGGCTGGCTGCTGGCGTTCAGCAACTACGATAAGGCGCTGGCTGTGCAGCCGGAATCCTGCATCAATATGCTGAAACTCATGTACCTCGTAATTCCCTTTGTGCTGGACGCCATCATCACCTTTATCCTCTCCCGCATGAAGGTCGAGGAGGCCAACGATAAGATCCGCGCCGAAATGAAAAACTGATATTCACTATTCTCCTTCTCAAAATACCTCACGCGTGCGATTTGCGCGCGAGGCATTTTTCGTTATATCAAACTTTTTAACTGAAATTATTATATACCTATTGAAATTTGCTATACAAACCAAAATTGCATCAATAATGGGGAGGCTGTTCCCATTATTGATGCAATTTTGGTTTACATGCTCTTATTTTGATTTTGCATTGATCAGGCTTTCTTCGTCACATACCCCTTGCGCATGACGGAGGTGATCTCGATCTGCGCGCCGAGCTTGTGGCGCAGCTTGGCGATGTGCATATCAACCGTTCGGGTGTGGATGGGCGCGGTGATACCCCAAACCTGCGCCAACAGCTCGGAGCGGGTGGTAATGCGGCCGGCGTTGTCGAGCAGATACAGCAACAGGTCGAACTCAGTCTGCGTCAAGTACACAGCCTTGCCATTTTGCGATACCTGCCGTGCGGCGGCGTCAATTTGTAAATTGATGTTGTTCATCATGTGTAATACCTGATTATTCGTAAAATCCGGCGTGACCGTTGTCTAGCAGCCATGCGTGTATAGTACTGATTTACAAACCTCTGCAAAGGCTCACAACGCGTCCAAATCTACGCCTGCCCACTCGTAGGCTTCCGTCAAATCGTTGCCGATGGCCCATGCAAGCGCCGCGGCTACAACGACCAAAAATATCGGCACCCACAGCAAATTGTACGGCGCGCCCGCGGCGTTCGTGCCCTGCGTTTGGCACAGTGCGGCGGCGTGGAACAGCGGGTAAAAGCCCAGCCATTCGATGCCGTTGCTCATGCCCGAAAGCGCCAGCAGCGCGGGCAGGCAGTAGCCGACCGCCGAAACGAACAGCGCCGCCAACAGGTTGCCCAGTTTCTGCCCCAGCCACAGCGTCAGCCGTGCCATGCACAGGCAGGCCGCCGCGCGGCAAAGCAGCCAGAACAGCAGCAAATCAGACAGCGTGATACATTTCGGTACAGCCTCCAACTCCGAAATGCTCATCGCCGGGGCCAGCAGCGCGGGCAGACCGTAATCCCGCAGGATCTGCCACAGATGCGGCAAACCCGTTCCGAGAGTGATCCCTGCCGCAACGAGCGTGCTTTGCCGCAGCTTTGCTTTCGCGGTATATTTCCGACCCAACGGCGTGGCTGCCAGAATCTCATCCATGCCGCCTTTGCGTTCCATGGCGAATAAGCCGCTGAAGCACACTGCGCACAGTAGCCCGGCCCACAGCGTGTCCTGCACGTCAGCGGTACCGCTGAAGCCGAACAGCTTTTTGTAGCCGCTCTCGTACACCAGCCACGCGCCGGGGTGCTCTTTCAGATAGTAGTTGATGTTGTTCTGCACGACCTGTTGGTAAATGTTGTATTTTTGCTGTAATGCGCCGTAGGCCAGCATCGCCTCGCTGCTCAGCTCGCTGCGCGCCACGCGCCGCTGTACGGCCAGCATCGGGGCAAACTCCTCGCCCTGCGCGGTCAGCCAATCGCGGCTCTCTGCCGTCCACGGGCCGGAGATATGCTTCATGTAGTAGGCATAATAAATTTCGTCGGCATCAATATAGCTTTCGCTTGTCACGCCCTGATACACGCCGAACGCCAAGAACGCTGCCAGGAACACCGCTGCGCCGTTCAGCACAAACAGCTTGCGGCCCTCTTCCTTTATAATAGAGGTCGCTTTCGTCCTGCGCGTCAGCCCCAACACAAGGCCGCGCTTGGCGGCGGGCAGCAGCTGTGCGCGGGCGAATACCGTGCAGAACGCCGCAGCGAACAGCGCTCCGTAGAACACCGCCGCCGTCCACTCGACCAGCGGCAGCCCGATCGGTGTGCCAAACCAGAACAGGTTGCGATAGTTGCCGAGCAGTTCGTTGGTCTGCAGCAGGCTGACGAGGTTCGCGTATTTAACCACGTTGAGGTGGCTCGTGGCCGGAATAGCCGCGCGCACGCCGTACATCGCCAACGGCAGCGCCAACGCGCCGATCCAGCCCGCGGCGGCGCGGCGCGCCGTCAGCGCCGCCAACATGACCCAAAGGCCCATCACGAACGCCCCGGCCCACTTGGCCAGCAAAAACCGCAGCAGATACCGCCCGACCGTGATCTGCATCGTGCAGCGCATCAGGGCCGGCACGCTCTGAATCGTGCGCGTCAGCGGGCCCAAACCGAAGCTCGCACCGCAGTAGGCGAGATTTACGCCGTACAAAAGCGCCAACACAGCCAACAGGCTGACGCCGAACGCCGCTAATTTGGCCAACGCCGTTTGCAGACGCCCGCCCGGCAGGCTGCGCACAAGGCTCAGCAGTCCGCTGTCGCGCTCCTGCCGCACAAGGATCAGCGCCAGCAAGAGCATAGATGCCAGCAAAATCAGGTCGGTAAAGGCGTAGGAGATCGCTGTGTACAGGCCCTTTTGCGGGTAATAGTCGATCTCGGTCGCAGTCAGCCCCGCATACACCTTGGCCGTGGCTTCGATGTTCTTTAAGTCGTAGCCGGTTTTGTCGTTCTGAAAGATCGAGATGCCCGCCAACTGCGTCGCTTTGGTCTGCACGCCGTCCAGAAAATCGGTGTAGGCGGCCACGGTGTCGTACTCGTTCTGCAGCTGATTGAACAGGCGATATTCGGTGTTCAGGTCGTCGGTGAACAGTGTATAGCTTTTGTCCTTGTATTCCTGCTCATAGGCGTCGAACATCGCAGCGTTCTCGTCGCGGTAGGCTTGCAGGTAGCTGCTGCCGGCGTAGGCCATATCGCGGTAGAAGCCGCCGATCTTGACAAGGCTCTCAATCTCGGTATATTTCCCGTGCAGGTACGCGCCCTTCTCTTCCATCGTCAGGCCGTCGAGCTGCGTGCCGACGGTGCGGTAGGCTGCGGCGGACGGCTGCCCCGCGGTCGGGCGGGTGCCCATCCAGAGCAGCAGCAGGTTGGCGGCGGCCAGCACGGCCAGTAAAAGCGGGAACAGTCGGTTGCCCCACACCTTGCGCAGCTCGGCCAAAAACAGGCTCATTTGCCGTCCCCCTCGCCGAACACGTTCAGATACACGTCCTCCAGCCCGCCGCCGGGGGCGTGTTTTTCGATTAGATCGGGCACGGGCGCGGCATCCACAATTTTGCCCGCACGCAGCAGGATCACCTTGGTCGCCACGCTCTCGACGTCCGAGACGACGTGCGTTGCCACCAGAATGATGCGGTCCTGCGCCATGTCGGCCAACAACGTGCGCAGGCGCACGCGCTCGCGCGGGTCAAGGCCCGCGGTCGGCTCGTCCAAAATCAGCAGCTTGGGGTCGCCCAACAGGGCGGCGGCCAGCAGCAGGCGCTGCTTCATGCCGCCGCTGTACGCCGCCAGCCGCTTGTCGAGCTCGTCGGTCAGGTTGACGGCCGCGGCCACGCGCGCGACCTCGCCGGGCACGGCGGCGCGCGTGATCTCCTTCAGCGCGGCCATGTAGGCGAGAAAGCGGCGACCGGTGTAGCTGTCGTACAGGCCCTGCTGCTGCGGCATATAGCCGAGCACGCGGCGGAACGCAATGCCGTGCGCGGGGCGGTCGCACCACAGCACCTTGCCCGAATCGGCGGCCAATCCGCCGGTGATGATGCCGATCAGCGTGCTTTTGCCCGCGCCGTTCGGCCCCAAAAGGCCATACAGGCCCGGGCCGAGGGTGAGCGACACCCCAGCCAGAGCCTGTTTGGTTTTCGGTTTGCCCTGCCCGCGGCGGTGCAGCAGCGGTGCGGGCAGCAGATAAGTTTTGCGCAGATTGTTCAGTTCCAGTTGCATGGCAGATGTACGCTTTCTTTGTGCAGGGTTTTTATGCTTTGCCTGCATGGTAGCACCGGGTTATTTCGGAGTTGTTGTTGGGGGAGGGTGACTCTGCTCTGCACAGATTTGTGGGTGTTTTTCCCTGCCCGCAGCGGTGTGGCAGCAGATATGTTTTGCGCTAATCGCACAAAGTAAGATTCATAATCAGCTAAAGCTCAGCGCCTTGCTTTTGGCCATGCGTTCAAAATCAAATTTGTATCCACATGATTACTCATAATATTTGAATCTTAGATAGTTAGGCCGGCTATTCCAGTAATCTTCTTTCCTGATGAGTACATAATCCTCGAAACTTTGCTCATAGGTGAAAGGGGTCCCATCCGTCCCGTAATCGTTTCTTTTTCGTGTGAATTTTCCAACACGAACAAGGAAATCTTTTTCGCCCTCTGCAAATATTCCCACAAAGACATCTTCTCCGTTTTCTTTTGCATAAAGATTCAATGGGGCAATCTGCATTGTATCTAAATCAACAGAAGCATAAGTACCTTTGTACAGGGCTTCGTTCGCTAAATAAAGAATTAAATGTGAATCCCTAACCTCACAACTTATCATTGTACGAGAGGGAAGAAAATCTTCATACTCATCAGTTTCGAGGCTTTCAAGATGAACATCATGGAGAATATCATAGCGGTAAACGGCGGCAGATTTTTCTTTTGTGTAATACATAATGCCATCATAAATCGTGTAGCTCGTGATATTGGATTCCTTTTCATCGCCGAGTAAGTTGTCTCTCAACACTCTTTCTTGCGATATACTTATCCATTCTGTTTTTGTGGGGTCAGATTTTGACGTTATGGTAGCAATAAAAGAATCATCACAAGTTCCGACCAGATTAGCAACAACGTCATCGTTCCACTCATATAAAAATTCATATCCCGAAAGATTTCTTCCGAATTTTACTAAAGCGGACTTCACCTCCGCTTTTTGCGGGTCGACAATGGACACAATTGTGAAAAGGGCATCCGTTCCATTGCCTGCAACGCCTCCAAACCAATTGAAAACCACATTCGACCCGTATTCCTGAATTTTTCTGTCGGAACCATCCAATGCCATGCTGTAGATTCTGGCCGTGGGGTCATTACCCGAGACCGAGGCATCTGTATAAGGCTGTCCGTTTTTTATAACATACAGATAGTTCCCTACAACAAAGCACCTTGCGCCACCCTTAAAGGATGGGATGTAGGCGGTACTTGCAGGATCATGCCCCAAATTTGCGTCAGCAGATAACCTGATGCATTCCTGCGTTAAGTAATCATAATAAATAATATCTGCGGATGCGTCCGGGTAAGGATCTAAACTATAACACCCGTTTGCTGTTTCACCGCCCACAGTCATGGCAATTCCCTGTTGTGCGGTAAGCATATGCAGTTCTTCGCCGGAAGACGGAACAGTTTCCGCCGCATCCTCATCAATAATTGTTGGCGCTGGCGTTGCAGACTCTGTGGCGGCAACCTCGGAATTATAACCGTATTCTTCCGAGCAACCAGCCAAAAAGTGGCTCATGAGAAGAAGCAGGGACAGAATTTCAATTGAGAATCTTGCGGCTTTTTTCATATTTCTCAACCATAAAGTCAGGTGAAAACATTATAAGGAACATCATCGTGTTTGTTTCAAGGCGGATATGTTCAGCATCTGCGTGCCGATGCTTGAGCCTTAGATGTGGATGGCGGTTCTTTGGAACAACTTCATTATACCAAAAAGTTTTCACATTCGCCACGTTTCGGCAGTATTTCAAGAGTTCCATGCAGCAAAAGACGAGTTTTGCCCAAAAATTGTGAATACGCTTCAAATCAGCTACGTCAGCAGACCCAAGCCGAATCTCATGCCGCGGTAAGCAAAATTCACATCGTACCGTACCTACGCGGCCAGTCACCGCCGGCTGCTTTTCAAATTCATCGGTCATGTGACGGTAACAGCCACGCGCACGACCTCGTCAGGTACGCTGCGGAACGCGATGGCGTGCGCTGGGCGGGCAGCAGGTAAGTTTTGCGCAGATCGTTCAGTGTAAGTTGCATGGCAGAGGTACGCTTTCTTTTGTGCAGGCTCTTTAGGCTTTGCCCGCATGGTAGCACCGGATTGTTGCGGAGTTGTTGCAAGGGGGGTGTATTGACTCTGCTCTGAGACGCTTTAGTTTTACCTTGCCCTGCCAGAGTCGGCTTGGCAGCGGGTAGATTTTACGCGGAGAGGTGAGTTCTACCATTACGACACATTAGAACCATCTTCAATAAAAGAGACTTTCCGCAATTCTGCTACATCAGAATTTAAATATCCCTCTTTACTTATAATAGAATATTCAAATCCATAGTGCTCTACATTATTGGTTTGACTATCCGTGATGAGAAGCAGATCGGTTGCACTTTGTCCAAGCATAATGGGAATTGTACGGTCTTCCGCAATTTCCTGCTTGATGTTTAGTTCTTTTACCTCTTTTGTCTGTGTATTGATTGCGTAACAGCTCTCGATTGCAACCGGATACTCCACATTTGGATGTTGCTCATAGTGTCGAATTGACATTAAAAGCCATTCATCAAATTTTCCGTCTATATAGGCACTGTTTCCATCTGTGGAAATAAAATCGGCAACCTCATCAATATTACTGTCTTGTACACTGATTCGTATCAGCTTTTTGGTGTCTACATCGTAAAAATATAGCCCATCGGCCATTAACAGCTGTTGAATGTTTCCTGTATATTCGTAAAAAGATTCGCAGCAGTTTCCGCCAATCGGGATTTTTTCCCATTGGTGGAAAGTTGAACGAGCAATCTCATCGGAAATTTCGCTCCATTCCTTACCGGGAAAATCGCTTTCAGTTTTGGTTTGTTGAGAAGAATGTAAAACTGCATATCCGGTTTCTGTAACCCCTAAAAATTCCGGCTGTATTCCGTCTGTTGTATCTTCCACATACAAATCCACGCGCTCGCCCGTATTTAAGTCGATCATACATAAAGTAAAAGTGGATTCCAACGTGTCCGGCAACTGCTCAAGTGTTGTCAGTGAGCAGATAAGGGATTCTCCGTTGGTACAAAACACATCGCCAAGACGTTCCCCATTGTTAAATGTAATAAGTGTTTTACGGTTGCTTCCATCCAGAGATGCGGCATCAATTCGAGAAAGTGACTGCTTTCCCTCTTCTCCGCCATAGGTGCGATGGATAAGTAAAAGATGATCACTTGAAATGAGGGGAAATACGCCAGCATTCTCCGCAGATATCCAAGAAGTACATCCTTCATTGTCATGAGCACAACCAGGTGCATTACATAAATATATTTCTTTTTGCGATGAATAGTCAATGTAAGTGACATTGGCGGACCCGTCGTCTCTAGCACGTGTTTCATAATAGCCGCTCTCTCCGCCACAACCCAAAACAGAATAGTAGGGGCGCGTAAGATTTTTAAATCCTGTCGCGGTAGGCTCGGTATTTTTGTTATCTGCTTCTACGTTGGAATCCGAGGAAGTCGCACTACTGTTGGAGTATGTACTCGGTGACGGCCTACCTGTACAGGCAGTTAAAATGCACAGGACGATTCCCATGGAAAGTGTTTTGATGAATACTTCTTTCATAAGAAATCAGCCAATCCTTTCTTTGCGTTACGCATATGATACTAGCGGGGAGCAGACAATTATGCCTGCTTTTCAAATTCATCGGTCAGGTGACGGTAACAGCCACGCGCACGACCTCGTCTGGTACGCTGCGGAACGCGATGGCGTGCGCTGGGCGGGCAGCAGATAAGTTTTGCGCAAATCGTTCAGTTCCAGTTGCATGGCAGGGGTACGCTTTCTTTGTTCCAAAAGGTTGAGATAAGAATGCTCGGACCATCCAGTGCGTGTTATGATTTCCTGCTATATACATAATCATCGAGGAGTATGTAGTTCGGAATATTGTTCCAATAATCGCTTTTTGCAATCAGGCGAAGGTTTGGTAAAAGCATTGTAGTGGTAATTTCGCGTCCATCCGGAGCGTAGTCTGGCACCTCATATTCCATCAGGCCATACCTAACAAGAAAATATTCCGATCCTTCTGCTAAAATCAAAACACTTTTCTCATCATCCGATGTCAGAGTCAGCTTTTGGAGTGACTTGCTGATTGGATCAAATGCACACGAAACGGCTTGACCGTCTGAATCCTGCACGGCAGTGACCAACAAATGCCCATCGAAAGAATCTGCACTTAATGAAAGCCGGTCGTATGGCACCTTGTCGTCGAAACAAATTGGATCGGAAAACAAGCATTCCGGCGTATCGCTTTCCAAATCCCAGCAATAAAGACCGTTCGTTTCCTTGTCCCAATAGTACATATTCCCGCTCATAAACATCTCGCTTCGCTCATCCTGCTTCCAGCGGCAAAGCTCCTGCTGTTGACCATCAGTTGAAAGCAGTGTAAGCTGATGTACCTGCTCTTGGACAGCGCGTACGATATCATCCGCGGAAAGGTCATCGCTTAACTTGGCCGGATTCAAAATGCTTTTTAGGATAATTTTATCCTGATGCGCTCCGACGATGAAATGTCGTGATTCCGAATCGAGTTGGCATATTTCCCGTCGTGTACCATCGGCAATCTTCAACTGAATCAATGTACTTGGGGTAGTTGTGCCGTCGTCCTGAAGCAGGCAGGAAAGATAGTAAAGATTTTCGCCGTCGCAGGCAACACAGCCGCTTACGATCGATTCATTCGCAGCCAATTTCGTCAAGATTTGTCGGTCTGCACCATCGAGGTCACATCGTGCAATATACCCTTGTCGCTCAGAAGTTTCGTCTGCCGCAAAGGATGGCGTGTTCAGTTTGAAAATAAAAAGGTAGTCATCACTTAGGGCAAGATAACAACCGCCAATTGTACTTTCCAGATAACTGGTATCGGACTCATTGTTGTGATCACTGTTAATCTGGTTAGAAAGATAAATATGGCTCTTTGTAGCATAGTCGGTATATAGTAGGTTTCCGCCGTTGGCAGGTCGATCAAAGACCTCGTAGCAGCCCTTTTCATTTCCCAATATGCTAGAAGCGATAATACCATTGGCGGATGAAATGATTTTCATCTGCGCGGCATCAGAACTTCCGTCAGATGGCTGCGTCAAATTCATAGAATCCGCCAGCGATATGTTTTCTGTGACAGCTTTTTCCCCTTTGACATTTGCATCGGAAAGAGAGGCTGCACATCCGGAAAACAGAAGACAAATACAAAGGGTAAAAGCCTTTCGACAAAACGATGAATCATGCATGATCCTCTCCTATAGCAATTGTATTTAGACGGCTTCCGGGGGCATCACCAGTCTTTTAATTTACGGCCATTAAATCAGGATACATGTGTCCAGTTGGTAGGATTGCTCGTCCAACGGCAAATCCTACCATAAGTATTATAAGGGCTTGTGTTCTGGCTTGTCATTGTGACGCCAAAATTAGCATACGTTCCCGTTTGATATGCTAAAGTCAATTTGCCGTAGGTTAAAACACAATCATTGTAATCATTTCCCATGGCAGAGTCTCTCCGTGTAGCGAAAAGATAAATGCATAAAAAAGGAATCAGGCCATTATGAATCAAAAGCTATCATTAGAAATCGGATGAAAATTATCACGCGAGTGAAAATAGTCATCTTGTGAGAGCAATGCGTATTTTGGAATCAAAACATTTTCCATCGTGTTGTCATCGGCAACGGCGATATTGACGGATGTGTAATCGTAGACAACACAAAATTGATCTTTTACTACGGTTAACGATGTAAGGAAATTCCCTTGAGAATCTTTCAAATTCATCTCTTCGGAAAACTCACCGTTTTCGAGATTTAATACTCGATAGTGTGGCAGAAAATACCCCTCTTTGCTCACATAAGATGTTTCGTAAAGCAGGTATTTCCCATATGGTCCTCTGCAATCAGGACGATGCTCATCATCCGGCTGCTCTGCATAAGGGGAACAGTCAAAACATTTTTCCTCGCCGGTAAGTAAATTCCGCATTTTTAGAGAAGCTGTTTGATAGTCATACTCGAAAAGTGTGTCGACGGAAACAAAAGCCCCTGTTTTTGAAGTCTCATTGCTATAAAAAGGTGTGCTCGCAAGAACTGCAGTTGTGTCATACCCCGGATAAAGGTAATAGAAGTGCTGTTCACTTTCGTTTGCCCGGTAAACTATAAAACAGTCCCCGCAAGCCGAATAGAGGCCATAATCTGTTATATCTATCAACGGATCTATTTCCGCTGTTTTTACATCTAATTTGCTTAAGGTCTTTTTTTCCGTTATCCCGCCCGACGATTCGGATACCTCTGACAAAACAAAATACAATGACGAATTTGTTTCATCTGTATAAAAAGCAGGGCCGATGCTCTGTCCGCTTTGGGCACTGAATAACAATTTCTTGTTTTCTCCGTTCGCATCAGCAATCCAAATGCAAGCAGGGTGGTTTGATGACTCGCCGTTTTGCACAAGAAGAATTGAATTCCCAAGTTGTAAAATTCCGGGGAGAAAACCGCTTTCATCAATTTGCAGCCAGGCAGTGCAGCTATCATTTGAGTGTGTACAATTTGGTGTATCGCATAAAGGTATCTGCTGCATTGTCTCAAAATCAATATAAAAAATGTTGCCATACCCATTAGCAATCGAATCTACAGTATACATCCCTTGCTCAGAGCTCGGAACACAAAGCGATAATTTATGTTCAGCTGTTGAGGGGGTGACTATATCATCAGATGCCATTTGCGATGATACCGCTGATGTTGCCTCGTTGGCATTGTAGGAGCATCCGACTAAAAGCAACGACAAGATTCCAATCGCCAACAGATTAAAATGTTTCATTCTGTTCTCTCGATCTGCTACAAATGCATTATATTTTACAGAAAAGACGGACCCCTGCTTTAGTAGAAACGACTTTTTTTAGAATCGGATGAGATGAAGTGTTTTCATAAAGCAAGGATGCTTGCGTATCAGCCGATTTTTTCAAAATCGCGGTAGTTGGCATTTCCTGACCAATAGTCCGCTTTGGAAATCAGCGCATAGCGCCTCTCGCCGGTCGAGACGTATTTAGACGCACCATCGTCTGCCTGCACAGCGGCAGTATCTTGCACTCCGGCTTCCACGAGATAGGTGTCGGCATCTTTCGCTGCAACGACAGCGCAAGCGGTATCTTTATCATAGAGCGAGTAGGTCAATGTCCATGGGGAAGGTTCCTTGTCGCTTTCCAATACATAAAATCCGTCCGCATATTGTGAGTCTGCACCAGCATTTGAGCATTGCTCAAATAGTAGTTTGCCATCGTCGGCATAGTAAAGGTTCACATAGCTGACTGCCTGATCGGGCACCGTGTACCCCGCCAATTCGGTGTCTTGCCCAGTGGAAAGGTCAAGGAGATGAAAATGATCGCCCTTTTGATAAACCAGCGTTTGACCGTAAACGGCGGCAGGTTGCAACACGCTGGAAGATTCTGTATAGAGAACGGCTTGCTCCCCAGTGACCGGGTCATAGGTGAACCATTCCGAGTTGTCGCCGGACGTGCTTTTCAAAAGCAGTTTATCACCTACAACGCCTTTGATCCATGTGCTGTCCATGGAAAACATCTTTTCGCAGGTTCCGGCAGTTGGGTCAATGCGTACCAGAAAGCTTTCCATTGAGTTGTCGGAGGTTTCCCACATACAGGCATAAATAAAATCCCCGTCTGTGACCATTGGGCGCAGAAACTCTTGGTTGGCTGCAAAGGTGATCGTTTCGGTTCGGTCGGAACCGTCTAACCCCATCGTTTCGATGCGCGGCAGGGTTGCGTTTTCTTCGGCATGAACATTGCCCGGATAAAACAGCACCAGATTTTGACCGACAATTTCCGGCACGATGCCGCCCGCCGAATAGGGAAGATACCCGTTACAGGCGGCTGTATTGTGCGCACAGTTCGGTTGGGAGCATAGTAAAATCTGCTGCATGGTGTCGTAATCGCAATACATCAGCGAGGTGGAATCGTCACTTCGGACTGCTGCGCTCACAAAATAAAAGCCCTTTGCGCCTGCGGCACCGTAAGACCAGCCATCATTACTTTGCAAAAGTGTCAGCGGTTTGGAGACAATGTCCGATGCAGCTTGCGATTCTGCTCCGCTTTGTTCAGAGGTTACAGTGACGTTCTTGTCACTGTCATGCGATGAACAGGAAACCAAGACCATCATTCCAAAGAGCGCTGCCACATATAAAAATTTGTTTTTATTCATAACAACTTCCCTCAAAGTATTCTAAAATGGACAGACACAAACTATGTCTGCCCATTTTGTATCGGGTTTGTTTCGGGACGGATATTCAAAACGCCTGTGCACCGGCATTTCGATGGGATCTTGCGGGATGCACCGCATCCTCTTGGCTCACCCACATTCTATCACGCTCCGGCAAAGATTTCCAATAAACCGGCGAAACTGCAAAAATTCGTGCACAACTGCAAAAAAGACCGGGTGCGTGAAAGCGTCCGGTCTTTGCCGTATCGTCAGAGCATGATTTCAAAAACTGTGCGACCAGCTTAAATACCAGCTCCTGCCGTTCCGGCGTCGAGGTGCTTTTGGGGTTGCCCCGGCGGCTTTTGTTCTGCCGGCGCAGCGCACGGGTAAGCTCGGTCATCAGATTCATCTGCTCGTCGGTCAGACCGTCAACCGAAACGGCCGCGGTTTTCTCGCCGCAGGCAAGATAATCGATTGAAACCCCGAAGCAATCCGCCATGCAGGTGGGCGGTCTGCAAATTGGGATAGATGCGCCCGTTCTCGTATTTGGCGATGGATGCTTCGCCCGGCTTTTGGCCTGCATCGGTGATTTTTTTCGCCAGCGTCGCCTGAGAGTACCCTTTTTCTATGCGCAGACGTTTAAGCCTGCCTGCAAAATCCATCATCATCTGCGTCAACCTCCTACTTCTTATGGTGTATCGGTTGACAGGGGACAAATATTCAGATACTATGATTTATAACATCGCATTTGTCTATAACGGGGCAATTTGGCTTGACAACGAAAGGGGACGCGTTATTTTGGATACAATTTCAAACGCTAAAAATCCAACGATGAAAGCCGGTGACGGTATGCTGCACATCCTGCTGTGTGACGATGATGCGATATTTACCGAAGCACTGAAACGACTGATCGAAGCACAGCCGGAGTTCAACCGCCGTTATATGCAGATCGAATGCGTCCATGACCCCAACGCACTGAAAAAGGCAGCCGTGCAAAAGGCTGACATGATCTTTCTGGACATTGATATGGGCGATGTGAACGGCATTGCGCTGGCGCGGCAGATACGCACGATCCGCAAGGATGCGGTTTTGATCTTTGTGACAAACTACGGCGAATATGCCGCCGAGGGGTACGAGGTAAGTGCATTTCGCTTCTTGCCCAAGCTTCAGCTGGCCGAAAAATTGCCAGACTATTTTCGGCAGGCACTGGCAGCCTGCCGCAGCCGTACCCGCACGCTGAATGTTCTGTGCGACGGCGAGGGTACGAACATCGTGCTCGACGAGTTGGTCTACGTCGGAACCGAGGAACGGATGCTGATTTTTCATCGTGCAGAACCGGCGGCACCGCTGAAAAGCCGCATGAGCCTGCGCACACTGGAAGAGAAACTGGCAGAGGAAGGCTTTTTGCGCATCCACAACAGCTTCTTGGTCAATATGAGCTATATTGCTGCCCTGCAAACAAGCGGCGTTACGCTGACTACCGGTCAGGTGCTTCCCGTCAGCCTGCACGGGTATAAAGCAATCAAAATGAAATACCTGGCATGGAGAGGGCGCGGCTGATGAGGTATGTATTGAGTATTTTGATGAACGCCCTGCAAACTTGGCTATTCACAAAACTGTGGGACAGCTTTTTTACAAGGCGGTTCAGTGGGAAAGCGTTCTGGGCGTATTGGGTAATATGGACTGCCGCCATTACTGTGTACGTAAATATTCTGCAGAATGATTTTCGATACAGGTATGCAGTTGATTTTGTAATGGAACTTGTCCTTTTTTATGGAATGTGTTTGACGCTATACTGCGGCCGCTGGGATCGGCGTTTGTTTGTTGTAATAACGAGTTATGCCTGCTTTTTTTCTATTTCAGTACTGACCGAAAAGGCATGGCTGCTTTATTCGGGTATGACGCGGACGGAGTATGTATATAATAAACCGTTGTACACCGCGTTTATCTTTTTGCGGGGGCTGTGCCTTGTGGCGTTTGTTATACTGGTTCGGCATTTCCACACACCGCCGCAGGAAAACGGAAAGCCGCGCGCATGGATACCGGCATCAACACTGTTCCCACTGTGTACATTGTTTGTGCTTTACCGGGTGTTCAACGCAGAAGGTGCCGCAGGCGAAAATGACGCATGGACGTTTTGCCTGCTTGTGATGTGCGCGGTCGATATGGTCGCGCTGTTTCTGCTGGATCAGTTGGAATCCACTGCCCAGATGCGGGAGGCATTGGCCGTTGCACATCAGCGCGCCGAGGTGCAGAGCGCCAATGTCAAGGCGCTGGGCAATTCCTACAAGGCACAGCGCAAAATGACGCACGAGTTCCGCGGCTATCTGTTTGCACTCTCGGATATGCTGGCAAACGGTGATACGGAGGCGGCGCAGAGTTATCTTGACGAGTTGAAGGTGCGCCAGACCGAGCGCATCCTGCTGGTGAATACACACAACCCGATTATTGACGCGATCCTCAACCAAAAGGGCTATGCGGCCAGGGAACAGGATATTGATCTGCATTTCGAGATCAACGATCTTTCCGAAGTGGCGATTCCCTCGGTCGACTTGACGGTCGTGATGAGTAATTTGTTGGACAACGCCATCGAAGCCTGTGAAAAGCTGGAAAAGCAGCAACGCCGCATGACTGTGAAAGCAATCTATAACAAAAGCGATAACCCGCCGACGCTGTTTTTCTCGGTCAAAAATGCCAGCAAGCCGGTCAAAATTTTCGGCGACCATATCCCCACCACCAAGCCGGAGCCGGAATTGCACGGCTTTGGTCTGCCAAATGTGATGGATATCCTGCACAAATATGATGTTTTTTATTTGATGGATTATAAAGACGGCTCTTTCTTATTCTGCCTTGAATGGGCGGATGCCGCCAACGAAAAAGCCGTTGCTGCTGCACAAAAATAGGCAAAACTTGCAGTTGCGCACGGAATTTTGCAGTTTCGCCGTTTTTCTGGACTTTGCGGACAAATCGGTTTATCGTATTCAGCAAGGGGGCGCACAGCATGGAACACCTTGCCGAAACGATGACCGATTTTTTGCTTCGGCATAAGTATATCACCGAGGAACAGGCCGAGTGGTGCCACTATATCTACATTGAGTGCGGCGACTGCCAGCGCGCCGTGAGCCGCAGCTGCAAGAATCTTCTCTGCGTCTTTGATACGACCGGTGCGCCGGTAATCGTGCCGGTGCATGATGTGGAGTACCTGTTCAGCACCACCGTGGACAAGTCCGAGTGCCGTGCCATCCTCACGAAAGCCAACTTCTGTGAACTATACAAAGGCTAGATCGACGAGCATATCCGCGACCCCCACGCCTGCCCGTTGAATGATCTGTACGTCAACTGGGAGATTCCAGACCCTAGTGCAGCGAGGATCTTTCTGAATCGGTAAATAGGCACTAAATAACAGCAATCCCCAAGGTGCTGCCTTGGGGATTGCTGCTTATTATACTCACTATATGTGTCAGCCTCTAAAATCAGCCAAAGCACTGGCTATTAAATCTATTGGCGGCGAGGATATAGACGGCTCCTTTTTCTGCAAATCTGGGGTATGCCCACAGTTCTGCTTTTCTAAGTATTCCTGCACGATTTGCTCAATCAAGGCGCGGTCCGTCTGCTGAAAAGACTTCGTTGCTGCCTTTTCATAGCATAGAATTGCATCGGCAAGATACTGTGCCTTGCCCCTGTCACGCTGCCGTTCCAAGCATTCTACAGCCCGCACATGGTCTGGATTTTCCATATCAAAGCGAACCGTAAAGCGTCCCCGGTCCTTTTTCAGCTTCATTGTTCATCACGCCCCTGTCACTGTGCAGCGGTAAAGATACTCAAAGCCCTTGGCATTGGCATTCACGTCCTCCACAAAGACGGGGTGTGCCACCTTTCCGGATGTTTCGATTTGCCGCCGCAGCAGGCAGGCACCGCCGCCTACGAAAATCACTCGTCCCGTGCGCAGGTCAAGCTGACGCTCGCGCAATGCACCCAGCATATCATTGACAAACTCCTGCGTCTGATATTCTACCAGCGCGGCGACTTCTTCCCCATAACTGCTCCCCTGCCCCTGCAAGAGAATGGCATCCACATCGGTTTCCTCCAACAGAACATCCAAGTCCGAGCTTGCCTTGGAGCGGATACGGTTGTACAGCAGGATCACGCCATTTTCCAGTGAATCACAAGTGGACAGGTCAGCGCGGCCGTTCTTCAGCAGCAGATAATCCGCCGTGAAACCGCCCACATCCAGAATCAGTGCGCGCGGCACCGTTGCCAGTTCGCCCAACATCATGGCCGCCGCTGCAAATGCCTGCGGATAGCACTGCACATTGCGGATCAGGATACTGTACAGCTTGTCACGGTAGGAGAAGTAGATCGGTTCCTTGCGCTTGAAGTAGCGCACGAACGCTTTGTTCTGCGCGCCAAAGTGTGCGGGCGGCAGACCGATGGCAAGGTCAATGGGCATCAGCCCGGAGATATACGCGCCCTGCGCTTCGATTTCCTCCGCAATGGCAAACAGCGATAGGATAAAGAAACGCTCGTCTGTGGTTTTGTCCTTTTGGTACGGGATGCGCTGTGCGGACAGCGTATAGTAACTGCCGCCGTATTTCAGTATATCCCTGCCGTAAGGTCTGGTTTTACTTTTCTGTACACCGGAAACGATGGCGTTCCCGTGAACGGTTTTGACCTGTTTGTTGCCGTGGTCGATAGCAATAAGCATAACATCAACTCCCTTCGATGCTTATATTTACCTTATACGTTTTGAATACGTCATTTCCCAACAAATTTACGCATTATTTTTTCTTATACGCAATAATACGCATTATTTATTTGTTTGCATTTCCCCGGCGGGTGCGCTATAATGGGCAAAGTAAGTAAAAACACAGGAGTCCGCCATGAACAAAACGCTTGAAATCAGTGCCATGCAGTACGATTTTCATACTTTGCTGAAAGTTTCCGATATATGCGGCCTTACCGGCGAAATCGGCTTCCATGATACAGACACCGGCTATCTCGTCAGCTTTCCCGATGATGACGGCAAGGCCGATCAGCGTATGGCAGAGTATAAGAAGCGGCTTGTCGATCTTGAAAACAACATCTGGAATCGGTAATTTGTGACCCGCCGGGGAAATTTCAATACAATTAAAGTAATAGCCCCTTCTGCTGAAATCGCATCAGCGGAAGGGGCTGTTATTTATAAGCTTTAGCATCACTAAAAACCTCCGGCTTTGCCGGAGAGAGTAAAAAAGCTTTAGCGTTTAGAGCAATGAGCGAAGCGAATAGTAATCAAAAATTGTTTTCGCTATGGCGTGCTGTAAATGCTACTTTGCCCACTTGTGGGCAGCAGTGCGAGTGATGCAAGTGGAAGATTTTTCGGTGCATCTTGAGATGCGTGCCGGCATGAAGCCCTTCTAGGGCTTACTCAAGCCCCCGGCTTAGCCGGGGGTCATGACTATGATTTATCGGTATTTCTAACCTCTTATATGATCTTCTTCATCTTGTCGACATTTTGCGCCAATCTGCCGCATCAAGGACAATGTCGGTAATGAACGTAGCAATATTCAAGAAGAATGCCAGTATAATAGAGGATATCGCAAACTGCCAATATTGGCTTTCCAGAGCGATGGCATTTTGACAGGTGCAGTGAGTTCCCGTCCTAGTAAGCAACAAATTGTACCCGATCATATTTTTTTGTCATTCTGCAAAGTTCAGCGGCGTAAAGTCTGTGCTGCCTGCCAGCAGATCGTCCAGCGCTATGACGCCGTAGACGTCCCAGTTCATCGGCTGGGTGTAGGTCGTGCCGTCCTTGTCCACGTCGTGTACCGTGCCGGTTTTGGTGTCGTAGGCGGCCAGCACGCGGCCCTGCTGAGCGTCCAGGATGCGGATATTCCGCACGTCCTTGCCAGGCACATAGCGCTGCTGGGTCAGCTCGGTTTTCACGCCGTCGCGGCAGAAATACTGGCGGGTCGTGTTTTCGCCCGTGCCGTTGCCGTCTTCATCGCGGCCGCACTCGTCCACCCACACCAGCCAGCCATCGGCAAAGCCGGTCAGGGAGTAGTAGCACTCCCACCCTGCGCGGGTTGTGGGAAAGCCATCGGCCACGGGGGTAAAGCTGTCTGCTGCCGCGTTCAGATAACCGACCTCCCCGCTCTGGTAGTTACAGTTGGCAAGGCCGCTGCGGCTGCCCTCGGTCAGGATTTGATAGTCGTTTTGGTAGCTGATCAGGTCGCGCTTCTCCATACCGTCCCCTGTCACAAACACCGTGCCCGCATCGCGTTCATAGCGCTGCTGCGGTGTACAGCTCCCATTGGCCAGATCCACTGTGCAAATCTGCATAGCCTTGGTCAGCGCATCGTTCGACTGTATCATCTTGGCAAAGGTCATCTGTTGACCGCCTACTTCCAACAGCGTGTACATTTCGGGGGCATACTCCCCTGTCCCGTCAGGCAGATCGTCCCATGTGCAGATTTTCTGTGCCTGACCGCCGGTCTTATCCACAGCCCACAGCGTCTGGCGGCGGTTATCATCGGTCAGCACACTGTAATAGAGGTTCGCATCATCCACAGCCACGCCGCGCCCCACAACGGACAAACCTGGCTCCACCTCCGCCAGCAAAATCCGCTCCGTGTGGTCGGAATTGATTCTTTCCCAGCGATAATAGCTGGTTTCATCGTTATAATAAAACGCCAACAGATACACTTCATCCCCATCGCCGTAGCAGAGCGTCACGTTGCCGTCGCTCCACGCGGGGCAGGCTGCGCTGTCATGGGCGCAGCCGGGCAGATTGCAGACAGGGCGCGCATCGCCAGTCTGCTCGTCGATGGCATAGATCAGCGCACGACCCATCGTGTCGGTATAGTTGATTTCACAGTCGTTGAACGCCTGATAATACACGCCGTCCGCAGCGGCGGTCAGCAGCCGCAGGGTGCCGCTGCCGATGCTTTGCAGCTGCTCGGCGGGGGCTGCTGCGGCTTCCGTGGCCGCAGTCGGTGTCGGCGTGCTGTCCGCTGCGGTCTGTCCGCAGGCTGTCAGGGCCAGCGCCAGCGCGGCAGTGATAGCAAGATATTTCTTCATGATATTTCCTCCCCGTATTGCGTGTTCAGTGCGGCAAAGGTCTGCGGCGTCATGCTGGCGGCGGAGAGCGTCACGCTGTACCCGCTGGCGTTCGCCACGGCGTAGACCTGCGCGGTCTCACTGTAGCCTGCTGCGCCGAAATCCCGCACGGCTGTGCCCCAGTCCGGGTACTGCCAGTCGGCAAACTCGTCCAACCCCAGCAGGGCGCAATACTGCGCCACAGCGTCATTGGCCAGCGTATCGCCCTGCCCCAAATCATTCTGGTAGTTAAAATACAGCGGTGCATTGTCACTGGAAAGAATCAGCTGGATATACACATGCTCGGTATCCGCGCCTGTGTAGATCTCTTCCGGGCGGCGCACCAACTGCGTCAGGCCGCAGGGCGCGGTGTACAGCTCCCAGCTGCCGTAGTCCAGACGGCAGACCGAGAGTGCAGCGGCATAGCTGTCATCGCACAGCAGCCCGGCCTCGTGCAGGGCGCGCAGCGTCCGGCGGGCGCGGGCCAGCGCACTGCCGTCCATCGTGCCCGCCGTCCAGCCACCGTCCCAGACACTGTTGCTGCCGAGCGGCACCTTCGTCACATGCTCGGCTGCGTAGAGGGTGCAGGCTATGGCGTTGGCCCGCCCGGCTGCCGAAAAGCGCTCCTCGTCCGTGCGGATGTGGGGCGCTGCCAGCAGTGCGCGGTCCCACAGGGCGAACACCGCCAGCGGCAGCGCCAGACTGCACAGCACCACGGCGGCACACCGCAGGAAGGGGCGCAGCGTATCAGCTTTGCGTGTCATTGTCAGCCTCCCTTTCGCCCGGCAGCACCTCCGGCACGGCGATGGTCACGGTCGTGCCAACATGCTCGGTGCTGGTGATTTCCAGCTTTGCCCCGTGTGCCCCGGCAATTCGGGCGCAGAGCGCCAGCCCGATCCCGCTGCCGCCTTCGGCCCGGCTGCGGGACTTGTCCACCATGTAAAATGCCTCGGTCACGCGGGGCAGATCGGCGGCGGGTATGCCGCAACCCGTATCCGTCACGGTGAAAACCGCCTGCCCGGCGCGGCGCTCACACCGCAGGGTGATGGCTGCACCCTCGATGCCCTGACAGGCGCGCTGGGCATTGAGGGTCAGGTTGCGCAGCATATCCACCCACAGGCTGCGGTCTACCTGCACCACGCACCCCGCGCTGATGACACGCGGCACGGGCGTACTGCCCTGCGGCAGGCTGCGCACGGTCTGCAGCAAAAGCCCGGCATCCTGACAGGGCACCAGCTCCAGCGCCCCGGCCTGATCCAGCCCCATCAGCGCCAGCAGACTGCGGCTCAGGTTTTCCAGCCGCTGGGTCTCGTGGTAGATGTAGCCCGCTGCCTCCCGCTGGGTCTCGGTGTCATCGGGCCGGGCGCGCATCAGGTCAGCATAGCCGAGCATCGCGGTCATTGGGGTCTTGACCTCATGTGTAAACGCCGCAATAAAGTCCTGCTGGCTCTGCGTTGTTTTCGATAATTCGTTGATCTTGCCTTCCACCGCTGCGGCCATGGCATCAAAGCTGCGGCTCAGCGCGCCGATTTCATCATCGGTTTTAACCTGAGTACGCTGGGTGTACTCACCATCGGCAATTTTCTCGCTGGCCGTCTGCAGCGCAGTCAGCGGGCGGGTCACGCGGCGGCTGAACAGCACCGCCGCCCCGCCGCCCAATACCAGCAGCGCCGCCGATGCCGCCAGCCACGCCCGCAGCTGGGCGTCACGGGTGGCGAACACCGCGCTCACATCGTAGGCGCAGAGCATATCGGCCCGCACGCCGGGCAGGTCCAGCGGCTGGGTCAGCAGCAGATACCACCGCCCGGCCGCCCGGGTCAGCTGCCAGGCGTTTTCGCCGTTCGTCAGGGCCTGCTTGAGTGCGGTGCGCGGCAGAGCCGCAGGCAGGCCGGAGTAGAGCGCATACGCACCGTCCAGCCAGAGTGCCATGCTGCTGCCCGCATCGGCGGTCTGCTCGGCATACTGCTGGGCCGCGGACGCCAAAATGTAATTTTCAAACTGCGCACTGTCCGTGGCTTGAAGGATGATGCGTTCAAGCGCGTATTTTTCTTTTTCCTGCTGGGCCTGCAGGGCCGTGCGGGTGCTGGCCAGACTGCCGGAAAAGCTCTGCCCTGTCAGCAGCAGCCCCGCCGCGCCCAGCGCGCAGGACAGCAGCGCAATGCAGCCCAGAGATAGCTTGGTTGCAAATTTCATCACTGTCTCCTCATACCAGATCGCGGCCCTGCAGCGTCACCTGCACCCAATCCTGACTGCCCGCCAGATAGTCCTTAACCGAAATGATTCCGTACTCTCCGCGGCAGGTGGTAAAGCTGTAGGGTGCGCCGTCCGTGCCGATGTCATTTGTTGTGTAGTAGATCTCGCCGTATTTCACAAGCAGCATCGTGTCGCTGGCCGCCACAATAAACGGGCTGCGCTCCACCGCCTGATCCTTGAGCCATGTGGCCGGCAGTGGGGTGTAGACGCCGGTCTCAGGGTTCAGCAGCCCCTCGCTGTCATCGCGCACCATCACAGGGATCCAGCCGTCCAGCCTTGCGCCTTCCACGACACCGTATGATACTCCCTGCAGGTCAAGCTGTCGGGTTTGGGCTGTGCCCGCAGTCAGGTCAAATTTTGTCACCAGCCCCGATTCGTTCAGCAGATAGGCCGCACCGTTACGGATGAGCTGGACATTGCCCGCATCGCCGCTCCATGTCATGTCAGTGTCGGTCATGCTGCCCGCCGTATCCAGCAGACAGATGTTTTTCGTCTGCTCGTTCTGCGCCTGTTCGTCGGCGGCCAACCATGCGCGCAGCTCCTCACCCGTGGCAGCCTCTCCGGCCGGGTTCAAGGGCTGCTGCAGATAGCCTCCACTGTGCTGCAAAACGATTTTGTCCTGCCAGCAGCCTACGGCGAAATAGTCCTCGCCGTCCGGTATGCTGCGGGTAAAGATACACGCCGCGCCGCCCTCATCCAGACGCAGAACGGCAAATTCACCGTAGCTGCGCACAAATGTATATAGTGCTGTGCCATCCGTGTACCAGACATAGGCATTGGTCAAATCGGGCAGGTCATCACCCTCGGCCACGCGGCGGCGGTCACTGCCGTCCGGATTGCTCACATCCAGATACGCGCCGTCACTCTCATTGTAGCGGCCATCCACAAGCCAGTAAAGCCGGTCGCCCATGGGCAGCAACATGGCTTGCGGCACGCAGCCGTTCCGGATGGCCGTCATGTAGGCTGGGCAGCTTTCATCCGCATGGCTGCAGCCGAGCTTTTTGCAGAGAATACGCTGCTCGCCCGTGGAAAAATCAATCGTTGTGGCGAAGTATTGGCCGGCATCGTCAATGTTCATCGCGCTGTAGACGGCATCTTGGCCCACCGCCGCGCCCCAGGTCGTGTAAATGGGTGTAAGTGTGTCCTGCACGGCGGGTGTTTCTGTGGTGGGCTCTGCAGTCTGCGCGGGTGCGGCGGCTGTCTCGCTGGTCGTGCTTGCAGGCATATCCTGCGGCGCGGCCGTGCAGGCCGTCAGCGCCAGCGCCAGCAGACAGGCGGTCAGCCTTGCGGTGTGTTTCATCGTGGTTATCCCCCTTTGTTTGTTGTACCCCCAGCATACCGCAGGATTGTTTCCGGTTGGTTACAGCTTCGTCACGGGAGGGTTACATTTTATTCCTTTTCCAGCATATACCCGATCTGCCGTACACTGTGCAGGCGGTCGCCAAGGCTCAGCTTGCGGCGCAGGCGGGCAATGTGGGTGTCAAGCGTGCGGGTGTCACAGCCCGTGCCGTCATCGCCCCAGACGGTTTCGTACAGGTAATCCCGGTACAGCGCCCGGCCCCGGTTGCGCAAAAATAACAGAAGTAAATCATATTCCTTGCGGGTCAGGTGCATTTCCTCCTCACCGCGCAGCACACGGCAGGCCGCAGCGTCCACCGTATACTCCCACATCGTATAGACGGCGGTGCTGCGCCCGGCGCGCCGCAGCACGCTTTCCACCCGGGCCACCAACTCGGTAGGGGCAAACGGCTTGACGATGTAATCATCCGCGCCGCTGTTCAGCCCGCGCACCCGCTCAGCCACAGCGTCCTTCGCCGTGATGAAGATGCAGGGCGTGCCCGTGGGCCGCAGGTACGCCAGCAAATCGTACCCGTCCAGATGGGGCATCATCACATCGAGCAGCACCAGATCATAGCGGTTCTTTTCCAGCAGATTTGCCGCCGCGCGGCTGTCGGTCACGGCCTGACAGCGGTAGCCAGCCTCCGTCAGAATGCGCCGCACCAGCATGGCAATGGCGGCTTCATCGTCCACAATCAAAATCGGATTCATTCAACAATCCCCCTTTATAATCCCTATTGTACAACAGAATGTTACATTTCGGTGAACTTTTAGCCAAAATTTACAAACCCATTTTTGCAAGTTACTTTGCCATGTCACACGTGAGCATAAAGTAATAGCCCCTTCTGCTGAAATCACATCAGCGGAAGGGGCTGTCCTTTTAACCTATGTGGTTTTCTTCATTTTTCCAACATTTTACGCCGATCTGCCACATCAATGACAAGCCCGGTAATAAAGGCGGCAATATCCAAGAAGAACGCCAATACAAGAGAAAATGCTGCCAGCTGCCAATATGGGCTTCCCAGATAAATCAGTGCCTGATCAACAGGGTTATGCTCCGAAATATAGAGGCGCTGTGCATCGTCCAGCTTATCAAGGGCATCTGCACGGTCATACTCCTGCCTGCTGTCATTGACAGGCAGACCACTGATTGTTGCCTTCAGACGCTCAATTTTCTCTGTCCATAGGGGCTCCCAGTTTTCCGTATCCTGTGCAGTGTCTGCCGTCATGCTGTCAATCTGGTTTTGCAGCGCGTCACCTGATGATTTCAGGACTGCGTAATCCTGCACCTTGCGGATAAAACTGTCCATATCATTCAATAATGTCTGAAAATCCGCATCCGATCCACTGTCCTGTGCGGCTTGCAGTTGTTCAAACACAGTGCGTGCCTGCTGTTCAATAGCTTCCGTATCCACATCCGTCTGGAGCAGCGCACTTTGGATACTACGCAGCGCCTGACCTGTCTGCACGGAGGCTGCATTTCCGGCAATTCCCAGCACACCTGCGTATCGTTGCAGGATTCCCTGCGCCTGCTGATAATCCTGTAAGTCCTGTTGTTGCTGATTTACCGTATCCTGCAAGTTACTCAATCGGGATGCCGCACTGTTATAGGCACTCTGCAAAGCGTTAGTATTACTTCCATACGGCGCATTTCGCAACGCACTGGCTGCGCTGGTTTGCGCATCTGTTGCTGCCGTTAAGGCGTCCTGCGCTTGGCTTATCTGCTGCGTCAGCTGTTCTATGCGGGTTTCCACCTGTTTTGTAAGCTGTGTCAGTGCTGCGGCAGCCTGTTCGCGCACACCGGAGGATGTTCCCTCCTGCGTGGCGGTCTGCATTGCTTGGATTGCCGAAGCAATTTCACTATTTGCCGCAAAGTCCGCATTATCGGCGTAGCTTGCCTTGTCCGCTGTCAGATCCAAGCCGGAAGGATTCTGTGTTGTTTCGGTATCGGCGGTCTTGCTGGCAGTGTACAGAGCCGCCACCTCGTCGCCCAGGGTTTCCCGCAGTGCATCACTGCTGATTTGTACAAATTCATCCGCTTTGTATAGTTCGTTTCGGTACACGGACTGAACCAACAAGCGGCTTTCGGTCTGCCAGCTTTTTTCATAGACCGTGCCAACGATAAAAACATAGCTGAACCACGAGGAGCAGAACAAGACCACGCCGCTGAGCGCCAGCACGCAGATTTTCCCGCGCAGACTATGTATCCAGCGCCAGAAGGTCGGCAGGTAAAAGTTCAGACCCAGCAGGATGCTTTGTATAGCAAACGAGGCAAGATTTGCCTGCCACGCCTGTGAAAACACATAGTCCCGCATACCCTGTGCGGTACTCCACCAGGAAACGATTGCCAACAATACTGTGGCAAGGCGCAGCAGCGTCAAAATCGTTTCCTGTGAGTCTTCGGCTTTCGGCTTTAACCGCCCCACTGCTTTTTGTAGGCGGTTCCAAACATTGGTTGCGCTTGCTCCTGTCTCTTGCTCAACCGTTGGTTGCAACACTGCCTGTATCAACAGCGAACTTCCTTGAACAACTGCTACCAGTACCCACATACCGCAGAGACTGTTCATAAAGATTCCCGTATCGCTCAAAGGAGTGGGAATTCCGGCTACGCAGGTATTGAACACAAATGCCATCAATGTAATAAAACTTGCCGCGGCGATCGCCACGGATTTTTCTGTGCTTTTTTCTCCACGCAAAAGCCCCACATAGCTGAAGAAATTCAGTACCAACAGCAAAATGTTCACGGTGACCACGCCGGATGGATTGGAAGAAGCCATCTGCTGGCACAGCAAAACCACCGCCGCAGTCAATGGAGGCAAAAGAAAAGATTGTCGTTTCCAGAAGCCTCCTTTATCCGATTTGTTCTCCATCATTATGACCCCTCCCGCTCTGATTATTTCCTGTACACTTTATATAATTAGCATACCATAGCTTTCTGCATTTGCACAACGGGTCGCCATAAATTTTACATCTGCTTTGCATGATTGGCGAAACATTGCACTTAACTCTGCTCAATATCGCTTTTTAATTTTCACAAGTTTAGCGCACACATGGGTAAATGCGATATTGTTAGTTGAAAGATATTTCACAACGTGATAAAATTGAAATAAAGTTATAATGGAAAAAAGAGATATACCATTTATCCGCTAATGGCATATAGAAATATTCAAGAAGGCATCAAAACATTATATCTATAATAGGAAGCCGTCTTTACAAAAATTTGTTTATGAGGTTTTAAATGATGGAAATGATGAGCTGGAGCGCTACTATTAGCCCCTGCGCCAAAGGATCAAAGTTGTTCGAATCATTTGATATGGATTTTTACAATGAAAAGTGTGCAGAGTACGATGCTTTACCGCAGACCGAAAAGGGAAAATACAAATCGCGTGATGCTTATGTTGTCATTCAAGGTGGTCCAAATTTAACAGCACTAAACAAGGCTTATTTAAAACTCAATAACGAAATTGATTCTCGATTGAAGGACTCAAGTATTCCCGAACGATTATCAATTGATCTTCTTATACAACAAAATGCTGTTCTCGATTTGCTTTCATCTTTAGAAAACGAAAACTATATTAAAGACATCTACAAAGAGAAGAAACATCGGGTCCGCAATGGTCTGAATACTGCCGATGCAATCGAGTTGATGGATTGCATCCGTCAGGGACGAAGCCTCTTAGACGCGGCCATAAAGGCGGATATGATTGCAAAACCGCTGATTGACTTTTATGCTGCTTGTGCATATGCATACGCAATAATCGTAGTGCATTCTCCCTTGCATAAGTCGATTGACAGTCTTAAAGGTTCTCATGGGCATACATATAACCATGCAACCGGTTGCATCGAATTTGGTGGAGATCTCCCCAGCGGGACCTTTTTAGATTTATTGTGTGCCTTGCAAATAAGTCAAATATGTGATTATCATTCTAATATTAGCTTGAAATATTCTTTAATGCCGTCTATCGAATTGGTTCAAGAAAGTAGCATTAAATTGTCGTTAGTAACATTGCTGTCTATGGTGCCAGAATTAAATGAATATTACACAAAAGTTGATACACAGAATCACTTGGTTCATAAACTGAGTATTGACACAGAAATTGTTAATTCAAGCATAACATATAATTTCTACATTGGGAATGGTATTGATAGACCCTCAAAGGAAAAGCTTAAGGCGGCTTTCAATGTAGATGATGCAGCTATTCGTGATAATCAAGGTGCCTATAAAGTAACGGTTTCATCGAGTATAATTTCGCGTATTACACCATGTATTTATCATGACCTTCGAGGACAGCTTTGGTATATCGAGTCACCCATAGAAGGTCTGGTCCTCCCGGAATTGTGTTTGCATTTTCTGATCATAAGCGCTCTATGTAACATCATGCGCTATTCTCCGCATAATTGGAGCAACATATTAACTAATAAAGTATCACCGCAATATTCGCTATTGATTAGCAAATATCTTCGCTTGTTCGAGATTAAATATCCAATGCTTGTTTCGGAATTAATTACAAATTATGTTCCCGTAATAGCTGAAAAGTAATTTATAGAGGTAATCTTATGTGGTCAAGAAATAAATATAGTGGTCCAGGTGGAGGGCTATATACTGGCCCAGGTGGAGGGCTATATACTGGCCCAGGTGGAGGTGCAAGTTCTGATCCAGGTGGAGGACTATATACTGGTCCGGGCGGAGGTTTATATACCGGTCCGGGTGGAGGACTATATACTGGTCCAGGCGGGGGATTATACACTGGCCCGGGTGGAGGTTTATATACCGGTCCGGGTGGAGGACTATATACTGGTCCAGGCGGGGGATTATACACTGGCCCGGGAGGGGGACTGTACACAGGATACGATTTAAACCCATATATGTCTAACTGGCCTCCTCGTAACTACCTACTAAAATATCTCATCACTCATGGATTTGAATACTATGCGAACTATCTGGAAAAGAATGGATATTAGAGAAGTAGTGTTAGTAACAGGTAGAAATAGCCCTACCGCTCTGTAGTTTAAACGTAGAAAGGCTTTCCCTCCATTACGCTTTTGCATTGAATTAATAAAAGTCTCATAGTGACTAAATGCCTGACATAAACAAAAGGCCCTCTTTCACAGTTCAGCGAAGGAGGGCCTTTTGTTTACTTACATCTCAGCAATTCTAATGCTTGTGCTAACGGTATTACTTTATGACATTTTGATTTTTTCGTATCATAGACTGGTTTCTTGCCGTTCGGCATTATAGCTACTGCATTTTCTGTCAGCACCGCGGCACTTAGTTCTGGTATGTAGCGATGAACCTTCCTCTGCCGGTCAATCTTGGCATGAGGCATGATAAGTTCCGCCGTTCCCAGTTTGATTTTTGCTTCTTTCGGCAGCGGCGAAAGCCACTTGTAGGTTTCTCGCTCAGAAGCAGTATCCCACATAGAATACTGGTAGACACGCCCGCCAAAGAAACTATCCTGCCGTTCCATATATTCAAAGTGTTCCGTCTGCTGCGTTACCATCCGCGCCACGCGGTCGGCATTAAGCTCCATCTCCTCTAAGTGGATGTACTCATGCCGTTGATGCTCGCAGTAGTAACCGCAGCTGATATTGACCGCCGCCGTTTCCAGATACGGTGCGATATAAGATATGTCACTACACGAACCAACTGCTGTTTCAAATCCGAACGAGGTAACCAAGTCCTCAAACTCTGGGTTATCGCAGCGGTAAAACACGGCATCATTGCTGCCCCGGCGGTCAAGCTCTACGATGTAGTTTACCTGCGGCCGCAAAGAACCTCTTGTGAATTTCTTTGCACCTACGCAGCCAACTTCCTCATCCTCACAGAACAGCACATGACAGTTTGCTGTACGCAGGATCTGCAAAATCATCCAAACCCCGCAGCGGTCATCGCCGCCGATACCCTGCGGCGACATAGCTACCGCCCCGTCTGCCGAGTAGCATATCTGCTCGACAGGCTGACGGTGAACCGTGTCCATGTGGGCCACCAGCAAGACAGGAATCGTTCCCTCGGCATACAGGTAGCCGGGCTTATCGGTAACGGGGTAACCCCTGCTTTTCAGCTCGGCTTTCAATGTCTTTTTTAAGTCCATCTGCGGCAGACGCAGAATGGTTTCAAATGTCAATTCTTGCATGGATTCCTCCTTTATGCGGCAAGGCCGTTCATCTGGTTCGGACAGAAGCGATTGGCACCGATGGAAAGGCAGTCACTACGAATCGTACAGTTTCCGCATACATCAACTACCTGCGCATAGCAGGCAGGGCAAATCCCGCGTTGCTCGCCTGATCGGGCGATTCCGATGCGCGGCATACCGATAAACTCCTCTCCGCAGGCAGTGCAGCGATAACTGCATTCCTTACAGTAAAAGTGGTTATCAATATATCGCCCATATCCATGCACCGTTTTACCACAGCCTTTGCAAACAAACATACTGCCGCATTCTGTACAGCTTATCGAGCGGTGGTTCTTCTGTTCCCCGCCGCAGCAGACGCAGCGAGCCACGGAGCCAATCGTCATTTTGCCATAGTCAGTCTCCCCTTTCAGCAGAGATACTACCGCATACCCATACTCATAGTCGGGATAATGATTGCTGTCTGCCGCAGATTCGCAGTAAGGTTCGGTATCTTTTCCACGTTTGATCGACCATAGGTTCGGCTTGTCAAGGCATGTTGCGATTGCCTGCTGGACGATGCTGCGATACAATGTCTTTTGGTCCTCCAAATCTGTAGGATACAATCGGGATTGCAGCAGAACATTATCCTTATAGCAGAAAATCTCTCGCGTGATGCGCGGGGCTGTATGGAAGTCCTGCGTGTACTCGTCACTGACCGTGAAGAAAATCATACTGACGGCATCGCCCATATAGGACTGGCAGCCGCCGTGATAGCTGCCCCTTTCTAAGCAGTGGCAGGAACTCCAAGTGTTGTCGCGGTTGGACATTTCGAGAAAATCACAGGGGTGAATAGACAATACAGCGGTTTTCTCGATATGCGCCGGGTTCAGGGCATCGGCCAGCCGTGCAAACAGCGCGTTGTAGGGTCTGACCGTGCGCATATAACGGTTGTCCGGCTCACCTGCTTCGGTTTCTTCCTCAATCTGGTCGAGGTGGAACTTCAGGCAGAGCCGATTGATAATGCGACTCGACTTTTGCCCCGGTGCGCACTTGATGCCGCCGTACTGCCGAATCGTGTCCAAGCGGTACTCGTTTGGTATCCGGGCATAGTCTGCGGTTGCCGCGCACAGGGCGATTTCAAAGTTCTCATACACCGTATCATCCGTGCAGGCCCTGCGGCCCAGTTCCAGTATGGCGGCGCGCGTCTCATCTACCGTGATACGGTCAATCTCTCTGCGCTCCTCCACCCGGAACACGATTGCCAGTTCTTTCTCGTTCCATAGCGGATGTCTGCGCAGGAGCCGCAAAAGCTCCTGCTTCTGTTCGTACCATTGCGTAAGGTTTGCTGTGACGCCTTCTTCCGAAAACGGTTTTTGATACTTGTGCATGACCTCGTAAAATTGCTGTTTGAGTTCGTCCATCATTGTAATCCCGCCTTTCTTGATTTTTTATTTTTAACGCCGGGCGGCGCTAAACCAAAATAAAAAAGCGAGAATAACTTTTCTTCGCTGCAAACAGCAGTACAAAAAGTCATTCTCGCTTTATGCGGGGCATCCCCCGGTGGATAAAAAATGCCCGCAATGCACAGACCAGACGGTCAGCGGCATTGCAGGCACAAAGTACAAAAATAACAACGTGTGTTAGTGCAAATTGCTTTGCAGGACACATAAATCACTTACAAAAATATGATATCATAATTTGTGGAAAACGTCAATTTGCTACCGAGGATATTTCATGATATACTACCACAAAAGAGGTGCCAATACACTATGGCAGATTTTGAATATGACAACGAAGTGTTTTTCCAAGAATACGCGAAGACGACTCGCAGTCAACTTGTGCTTACCGGTGCGGGCGAATGGCATATGCTGCAAACACTGTTCCCAGATTTGCAGGGCAATCGTGTTTTGGATTTGGGCTGCGGCTATGGCTGGCACTGCAAATATGCTGTGGAACAGGACGCGGCGCAGGTTCTGGGCATCGACATCAGCCACGAAATGTTGGATGAAACCAAGAAGCGTAACGCCGACCCCAAAATTGAATATCGCCTTTGCGGCGTTGAGTATTATGATTGCCCTGCCGCCGCGTAGGATTGCATGGTTTCTAATCTGGCGCTGCATTACATTGCCGATTTAGACTGTGTGTTTGCCAACGTGCATCGGACGCTATAATCGGGCGGAACATTCTTTTTTAACATCGTGCATCCCTCGTTCACGGCAGGCATGCATCAGGAATGGGTTTATGGCGTGGACGGCCAGCCGTTGTACTGACCCATCGACAATTATTTCCTGCCCGGTGAGCGTATCATCAACTTCTTGGGCTGTGAGGTCCGCAAGCAGCACCACACATTGACGCAGATTCTTATGGGCTTACTGCGCGCCGGGTTTGTGCTGAATACCGTGAAAGAATCCAAGCCACCCGCCGACATGATGGACTTGCCCGGCATGAAAGATGAACTGCGCCGTCCAATGATGTTGCTGGTGAAAGCGACAGCAGTAAAATAATCCGTTTGCACACGTCCTATGGAAAGATAATCTAAAATGCCATTCGTGGGATACAAATATACAATGGGTAATTCGAAGATTTCCTTGTTTTATTTGAAAGCTAACAGTGAGGTGGACATATTAAATGCATCTATTTCTTGATGAAGCAGGAAATACCGGTGGAATTATCGACAAGAATGAAAAACTAAATTATGGAACACAGCGCCACTTTTGCCTAGCAGCTGTTGTTGCTGAAGATATCCAAAGCATTCAGCTTCTCCGCCAGAAATACGACGTCTTCAAGAGCCAATTCGCATCCGAGAAAGAGTTGAAAGGAAATTCGCTTTTCAAAAAAGAAAACAACGATGCTTTAGAATATTTTCTCGACAACATTCTGGACGACAAACATTTCTCGATATGTTTATATGATAAGAAATTTTACCTTGCATCTCTTTTGGTGTTTGTCATCTTAGGGGAATCTACAAGGGAAACGTTTCCTGTAGAATATTACTCTCTCGTGAGTGACCTTTCACAAGAAAATGACGAATTATTTGCAACGTTCTGCAAACTAACAAAGCAAGCTACGGCAGAAAGTATACACAAACTATTTGAATACTTAAAAAATTATTCGTATAAACACATACCCTCGACTCAGAACAGACTCATTCAAGCCGTTTCTGAAATTCAACGCTGTGGAATTGAAGAAACATTTACAAATGATTTTTTGAAGTTTGGGAGCTATTCAAATCGAAAATTTGCTAATCTCATCAATCTGAATGCGCTATCCGAATTGCTCGAAATGATTGAAATTGAGCATCATTGTGACACAAGGAAAATTGATATTGTTCATGATAAGATTTCTGGTGTCGATAAAATATTAAAACAAGAACTTAAACATTTTGACATTTCTATTAGGTTTGCAGATAGTCAAGACGACGAGTTAATTCAACTAGCGGATAATGTTGCAAGTGTTTTTTGCAAAATAATTAATACTATTGTACGATGTTGGGATACAAAAACGGAGTGGTCTCCTGAAAACGAGTGGATTCTAACGCAGTCTTCGCGGTTCTTTCGAAAAATAGGGACACAAAATATAAAGTTTACAATTCCGATTCAAAGTTGGGCTCTATCCTTTTGCGTGATGGAGATGTTTGATTCTGAATACCCAAAGGAAATGCGAAAAAATATATTTTTTAATCCAAGATATCAGTACTGGAACCGCGCAATTACACAAAATATTATCGAATTGGATTTTTCGCGTCATGCAGCTTGCTTTGATAAATTATATCCAAACAGCGAAAGACAGACATAACTATTTTCGGGCAAAATAAAATCCCCTACGGCATAAAGAGCTATACCGTGGGGGAATTCTTATCAAATAACTGACTTATTTTCTACTTTTCGTAGGTGAGTTCTTCATCCTCAACCCCAGCCAACTTTCCAGCGTCTGCAAATCGCTGAACAGAATGTCGTAGACTTCATCACTTACCAGCGGCGTATGGGCTTCATACGCTGCGCGGCAGCGGTTCAGGCGGTCTGTCAGTTCCCGCAGCTTGTCGATAAAAGCGGCTTTTTCCTGCCATTCCTCAGTTTTCATTGGCTTTTGGGGGCGCATCGGCCGAAGTTCAGTTCATGGATCACCGACAGGATAGCTTCATCGTCATCCCAATCGGTAGAAAACGCTGTCGGCGCATAAGTGCCGTCCAGTAAGACCATTACCCTCCCCCGCTCGATGCGCAGGGTCACATCCTTGCGCTGGGCGCAGGCGATGGCGAGATTTCCGAGTTGCTTCATAAAGTAAGCACTTCCTTTCTTACGCAGCCTGTAAAGCCATAGGCAGCACCTTGCGGCTCCACAGGTCAACAAATTTCTGTACTTCTTCCGTAGGGTCGCTGTTGTGGTCGCCATGGATTTGCTCGATTTTACCATTGCGCACTTCCACGGTCACATACGGCTTTTCCGGTTCTTCTACACGGCGGACAAATACGATCAGACATCTTCCCTCTGCCACGCGGTCAACATAGCTGCCAACGCAGTGGTGCAGCGCCCTTCCCTCGGCAACAAGGTCGTTGACTCGCTTCGGGCAGACGATTTGCAGTTCCTCATTGGAAAGCGCCGCTTTTCGCGCAAAGCCTGCGTAGGCTATGCCGAACGCCTTGTTTTTCTGCGCATCGTTGATTTTTTGGATGCGCTCTGCTTCTCGGTCGTGCGCAGCCGCGCAGTTTTTTGGGAACAGCACCGACTTTTCCTTCATGTCATAGGCTTGCCTACGGCACATATGCAGGTAATCCACATAGGTTATTACCAGTGTTTCCATCGTCGGGTCACGATACCCATTAGCCGGACGTGCCTCGCAATAGATTGGGAATTGGGCATCTATGTAGCGCATGAACTTTTCCGCCGTCATGTACTGGAATATGTCCGTGGGAATCTCTGACACCTCATTATGAAGTTGCCACTGAAACAGTTCGGCTCTTCCACGCAGGTGGATTGCCACATACGCCTGATACTTCTTCAGCAGCGGCATGCCTACTTTTTGCTCCTGCAGTACAGATACGTCCTGTTTTTCCACGCGCAGGATACGGTGTGTTCTGGCTTGCATTTCATCCAGCGCATCACTGAAACCGTGTCGGTAGACAACATCTGCCACAATGTTCTCAAAGCCCACTTTCGTCAATCGTTCGATCAAAAGCGGATGCCGCAAATACATTTTCAGATAGTGACTGACCTGCATCGGGATAGTTATAAACAGGTAGAGGCCATGACAGGCATTTCCAGAAGCACCCTGCAAAGGGCTAAGAAGAAAGTAGAGGTACAACAATGAGAATTACTATCAAACTGTCCGAAACAAACAATGCACTGCTCAACCGCGTGGTCAAGGAAGAAAAGGTGGACGCAAGCGAGTTCGCCAACAACGCTTTCCTTGACAAGTTCCTGCCGGTATCGGAAAAGCTGGGGATTGAAGCCGGATTCATCCTTCAGGAGCATGAAGCCGGAACGCTGAATGCGTGGCTCGTCAAACAGAGCATCTCCCGTGGAATCCGTTGGCTGGGAAAGCACCCTATCCGTGACTGCGCCATTCTGAAACAGATTCTTGGACACTTCCCGTTTGACACGAAAGACAACGGGAAAATCTCTACCTGCAACGAATGTGTGCAGTCGGATATGGATAGTGTGGTTGCACTGCTGAAGGAGCGTGTTTCCGGTTATGTATCCGCGAAGAACGGATATAACGGGCTGGTGGAAGATGTTCTTGCAAATTGGGAGTACATCTGGAACGAAGCCATCGTATACAATGTGCTGGCCACGATTGTATACGCCAACGAGCCGAAGAAAGACTTTGACTGGTATGACGGCCTGAAATTGCTGCATCTCATTGATTTTGCAGCATGGCAGCAGTGGTGTGATGCGTGATAGTGCATCACGGCAGACGGCTGCAAACCCAAGGGGGCAAGAACGGCGGAAAGTCGTTCTGATGGGGGCCGCAGCCCCCACTGACGGCAAGCGGGTCTTGTCGGCAACGGGGAGTCCAGAGGGGTCACGCCCCTTTGGCAAGGTAAGCCCGCAAGGGCGGTGGGAGTTTCCGCAGAAACTACCATACCTTGTATGACACAGCAGACGGAGGCTAAATGCGCTGCCTGATTTTGCAGTGCATTTTAAGCCGCAATCGGATGGGGCATGAATCCCCGCCGAGAAAGGAGAGATTATGATGGCGTGTGCCATGAAGTTCAGTGCGGGCGCAGTCCGTAATCAACTTCGCCACAACCGGCGAACAATCGAACATTCGAGCAACCGGGACATTGACCCGGAGCGGCTGGAACATGACTATGTTCTGTCGCCAGACCGGGGCATGACCGAGTACGACTATTTTTTGCAGCGCAAATCGGAACTGTACTGCTACAACCGTGACGATGTAAAAGTGATGGTCGGCTGGATAGTGACTGCCCCGCAGGATTTAGACCCTGCCCGCTATGACAATTTTTTCTGTGCTTCATACGATTTCATGGCAAATCGCTATGGGGAAGAAAATGTCGTGCAGGCCATCGTCCATGATGACGAGGGCGGCCAGCCGCATTTGCATTTCTGCTTTATTCCTGTCGAGGAAGATTTGAAGCACGAACAGGGCTACAAAATCTGTGCTAATGATGTTCTTGACCGCCGCGAACTTCGCAATTTTCACCCTGACCTGCAACGCTATCTGGACGAGCACGGTTTGGAAGATGCTCATGTTATGACCGGCGTGACAAAGCGGCAGGGTGGCAACCGCACTGTCGCGCAGTTGAAAGCCGAGCGCGAGCAGGAATACCAGCAGGAAGTAGAGCGTCCCGCATTGTATTTTGGAGAATCCAAAATGGAACAGGGACTTCACTTTTAAGAGGCAACCATGAAGCAGATTGTATGGATTATCAACTGCTATCTATATGGCGCTACGGTGATTCTACTGGTTGTGCTGGCACTGCTGGTGTATCTGCGTGGGCAGGCTAATCATCTGCCCAACCCGTTTGTCCGCAGGAACATCGTCTATCGCCCCAAAGAAAAGGCACAGGGCGTGTTGTTGGGGAAGAAATTCGGCCAGCTGGCTTATTCCCCCGAACAGGACGAGGGACACATCCTTGTAATGGGGCCATCCGGCACAGGCAAGACAAGTGCCCTGCTGATTCCGACTTTGCGGAGTTGGCAGGGCACGGCTCTTGTGGTAGATATATCCGGCGACATATCAGCTAATGTGCATACAGAGAACAAAATCATTTTTGACCCTACGGCAGCGGATTGTATTCCGTATGATGTGTTTGCGTCCATTGATGCAGCCCCGGATGATACCGAGCGTCAGGAGCGTTTGGAGCAGCTGGCCTATCTGCTTCTGCCGGACAAGGCCAACGACAGCGAGGCGGGCGTATTTTTCACCAAGAACGGGCGCAAGATGATAACGGCAGCCCTTATCTGCTACTATGGAATGGGCTGGGGCTTCATCGAAATCTGCGAATTTTTCCTCGGCCATGACTGGCGCTCCCTGCTGAACGATATTGCAAAACAGGAAAATGCAGCGGCCAACGCATTTATCAGTTCCTTTGCCGGGGCCAGTGAGCAGAACACCGCAGGCTGCAAGCAAAGTGCAGATGACGCGCTTAAACTATTTGCAACCAACAGCAAAATTAAAAATGCACTTAGAAAAGTCCCGACTTATGAAAAATCCATCTGTCCGGCCACATTGGAGCAGAACAGCATTTATATTTTCATCCCGGACGAAAAACTCAAAATCTATGGTGACCTGCTGCGCATTATTACGGCGCAGTCGATGGAATACTTTTCATCCAGACCGCCGGAACACAAGCAGATGATTCTATTCTGTCTTGACGAATTTGCCTCGTTCGGCAAACTGCAAATCACCGAGGCCCTGCGCAAACTGCGGAAGCGTCACATCCGTATTATGGTGCTCACCCAATCGCTGGCCGACCTCGATATGATTTACGGCAAGGACGAACGAAAAGCCATGCTGGGCAACTTTAAGTTTACAGTCCTACTCGGCTGCAAGGACACCGAAACGCAGGAATACTTCTCCAAAATGATAGGCGAAAAGCACACACTGTTGGCCACCGATACCAGTCAGAAGCCGCAGCCAATCATCAAGCCCGCAGACCTCGCACACTTAGAACATGACCTCATTGTTATTTGCGATGACGGGGCCGTGCGGCTGCATAAGAACCTTTACTTCAAATGACGTTGCCAAAAAAATGTTTCGTAAGTGGCAACCGGGAGCAGTTAGCTTGGATTTTCCAAGTGGGCTGCTCCTTTTTCTTTGGCGTATATCTTTTCGGGGCAGCTTGGGGCAAGTGATTGGGTTTATTTCTAAAAAAGGTTGCCTTTTTAGTTTTTATGAAAATACCTGCCACATACTGCCCCAATGAACGTTTTTTGGCAACGTAACTGGAAAAAGGTTCCCATTTTTATGGATTTATGGTACAATTCTAATATTGTATAAGTGTACCCAAATGCGGGAATTGGGGGTGTAGGATGTCAACCAAAAGGCCGAAGCCGGAACTGTCGGCTCACTTTATCCGAGACAAGCGATTGCTTGAAGCAACTGATACTGCTAAATATAACGCAAGGCTGAAAGAACTTGACCTGCCGGATGATTATGCCGTCTATGGTTATGAGCAAACCAAAGGCGGTCAGCCTGCTGCATACTGGGTGTGTAAACAAGGCGTTGGAAAATGTCCGGAATGTGATACACCCTATCTAGAGGATGCGATTGCCAGCGTGTCGGAATCCAAGCTGACACATTATTGCAGAGTGGCAATCCCGCACAAGGGAAAGAAGCCCACCTACGAAACTCACCCGGCAACACTTTATTTGCGGCGCATACGTTGGCGATGCTATAACTGCTATTCTAAGTTTGGAACATACAATGCAAAAATGCAGGATGATTCCCAGCTTGTTGATGGCAACGAAAAACTGACACAGCAGTTGAAGACCTTCCTTGGGCAGCAGGCAATGCATATTGAGGTAAATACGCTTGCTGAAATATTTGCTATTTCCCCGCATACAGTCAAAAATTGTTTTGACAAAGTATTGGCGAAGTATGATGAAAAGCGTGATTGGGATAATATCTCTACGCTCGGTTTGTACACTGTCACATTGAATGTGCAGGGACAGCAAACAAATTTCTGCCTTTGTGTGGATGTAGATGCTGAAAGCCTGATTGAATTATTCCCCTACGAGGACACAAAGGTTGCGGCAAACTTTGTGAATGGTCTAAAAAAACAGCGGAATATCCAACGTATTTTTACCAGCATAGACAGCGCGGCATTTGATTTTGCCAAAACAAACTTTCCCATCAAAATAGTTATGGTAGACCGGCTGGATGTTCGAAAGCGTTTGCTGAACGGACTGGAAACAGTCAAAAAAGGCAACGATGACAGTCAATACTTCCCTATACTGCGGCGGCATTGGAAATTGCTTAATAATGTAGAAGAGGCAATCCCGGTCAACAGTAAGGATTACGTCTTCCTCAAGGAGGTGCTGGATGCTTTTCCCCGCGTTGGAGTTGCATACGGGCTGAAAGAAGCCGGTATGGATATTTATCGTAAGCATATGGGGCAGAGCAAACTGGTAAACGATTGGATTCTCAGCGACAAGCATGACATCCTACCGTATGAACAGTTAGAGCAATGTATGATTCAGGCGCAGGAGCCGGTTGTACGCTTCGCCGAACAGTATAATGGTGTTGACCGCAGCAGGTATGAAAAAGCCGTATTGGCGGCAGAAAGACCCTTGATAAACTATATTGACCTGACCGGTGCAACCAAATCTGTGCTTTGGTCTAGGGCCGCGTCTTTACAGATGATTCGTGCTCGCGTTTTGTATGGTGCCGCGATGATGGCCAACTGTTTTGCTGCACAAGAGCCAAACGAAAAATCTTACGATGAATGCGCAATACATGAGGCAATGCGTTTTTCAACGGTCAGCCTAAAAGAAACTGCGGCAATCAACAAACCTGCGGTTAAAACAGAAACCACGCCAGAAATTTATCTTCATAATTTCAGAATCCCATTATCTATATATCCAACCCTGTTAAGCTACGGCCTGACAGAATACAGAGGCACACTACTAGCTTGCTGTGCGGGCGCATAGAACATTGCCGCGCCATTTTGGAAAAAATCTCTATGGACAATGGCATTGCCTGCGAAAGCGTTGATGAAGTGACTGGTTACTGCACCACCGGCGAGGCTTTCGCTACCTGCGCAGGATTCCTTTGCCATTCTATCCGTGAAGCATTACTATAAAAGAAAGAAGGATGCTTTTATGCGTCAAGACATAATTTTGAAGCCTTGGCAAATTGAGCTTACGACAAATAGCACAAATGACAGTTTTGAAGAAAGCACTTTTTTCACCGGGAACGGCCGCATGGGCATCCGTGGATATCTCCCCTTCTGGCAGGAAAAGCGCACCTTTGAGACAGGTTTGTTCGTTGCCGGTATCTTCGGTGAAATCAAACCCGGCATCACCGATTTTGTGAACCTGCCTACCCCCGTATGGGGAAATATCGAATGTGATGGACATCCTATTACACTTTCCTCTCCTGTATCCAGCACGTTAGATATGAAAACAGGCGTTCGCTCACAGTCTTTTTTAGCCAAAAGCGGTGAAACCACTCTAAATATTGAGCATCATGTGTTCTGCAGTATGTCCGATCCCTCACTGCTCGTACAGCGGCTTTCTTTCTCCGCATCGCGGGCCTCCAATATCGCAGTATATGCAGGAATTCATACTGCTTGCTGTAACTGCCCTGTTCCGGATGATCAGGTAAAAGAAAATCACGAAACCATCAAACTTGCCGAGCCCACCCAGCATGACATGTGCAAGGATTCTGTTGATTGTACTTTCTCTATTTTAGGTACCGGCTTAATCGTAAGAGAACAGATGTTTTTCCATACTTCTTTTTCAGATTCTGAAGACTATATCTCCGATGACAGTCTTGGAAAGCAGTGGCATGGGGTTTTACAAAGCGGTCAAAAGCTTGTTTTGGAGATCACCACACGCATCACCACAAGTCGAGATATCGACCCTCTTATTGGGAGCAACGAAATTTCTGACACTTATGATGAACTCTTTGCAAAATCCTCTCTGGCATGGGCCTCTCGGTGGAATGAGTCGGATATCGAAATCGATGGAGCCCCTGATGATCAGTCCGCTGTGCGGTACAACATCTTCCAGCTTATCACCAGCTGTTCTGCCCGTGACAGCAGTGTAAGTATCGGCGCACGCGGATTAACGCACACACGGTATAAAGGATGCTATTTCTGGGACACGGATTTCTTTATGCTGTCTTTCTTCCTGTATACCCACCCCGAAGCCGCTAAGAGCTTAATGGAATATCGCGTAAGAAACCTTCCGCAGGCAAAAGAGAACGCCAAAAAGATGAACAATGCTGGCGCTCGGTATCCTTGGATGACATCTTTCGACGGTTCTGAGCAGTGCGAAAGCTGGGACATTGGTGCCAGTGAGCTGCACATTACCGCAGATATTCCTTTCGCTATGCAGCAGTACTTTGATGCCACCGGTGATGAGAATTTTCACCTGCAAGCTATGGAAGTTTACATCGAAACTGCCCGCTTCTGGTATAGCCGCTGCATCATTCATCCTGATGGCTCTGCTGACCTCATGTTCTGCAAGGGGCCTGATGAATATTGCGGCATTACCAACAACAACCTCTTTACCAATTGCATGGTAAAGTTTAATCTTGATTTGGCCATCAAGGCAGCGCTGAAACTCAAGGAAACCGATTCCAATCGGTATTCGAAGCTTTCCCTCAGCGATGAGGAAGTCCTTGCCTGGCATTCTCTGCGAGACAATCTAAAAGAATGTCGCGATCCGCAAACTGGCCGATATTTGCCGGATGAGACTTTTACTCGGCTGGAGCCCGTAGACATTAAAACGCTCAAAACCGATGACGGTGCCAGCTATCATCATGTTTGCTTTGACCGTCTGCAAAGGTATCAAGTTATCAAGCAGGCTGATACGCTGCTTCTGATGTCCCGGTTGCCTAAGAAGTTCACTCTCGAAGAGCGTCTGAACGCATGGGAAGATTTCGAGCCGTGCTGCTTGCACGATTCCACTCTGAGCTTCGCCAGCCATGCACTTTTTGCTGCACAAAACGGCCTGCAGGAAGCTGCCGAAAAATACTTCAAAAAAGCGCTGTATCTCGATCTACACGAAATCATGAACAATACCGGAAAAGAAGGTCTTCATCTTGCCTGCTTGGGCGAAACGTGGTCGAGCATTTTCTTCGGCTTCTTGGGAGCGACCTTTGATGGAGATACACCAGTTTTCTCCCCTGCATTGCCATCCGGGTGGAAGGCGCTGAGGATGAATTTTTATTGGCGGGGAAAGTTCTATCAGCTTATGG
>OLJF01000497.1_pt1 | contig 40550 bp, 36 predicted proteins | sample 1609751 | NCBI WGS metagenome assembly OLJF01 (sample SAMEA4350171, study PRJEB24818) | metagenome | biome: human; feature: gut; material: faeces | place: Denmark | collected 2013-09
ATGGGGCAACAAAAAATACATGAATATGAAGCACTTAGAGACGGCTCTGGAAGACGCCTCTATTGCCGGCTGACCTCATTCGGCCGGAGTCTGCAAATTAAATTTGCGCATAACTCTTGACACTACCTGTGACCGTATTTATATCAGTTGTTTTGCTACGCCGTCAGCGTCAACTTTTTATTGGCGCTGTTCGCGGATGGCAGCCTGTGCGGCAGGCGGTGCGCAGCGCCAATTATTTAATATCCGCAACATTCAAATTTGTCCTGCATCTTGGATGCACCTGTTATGGTGTCCGTTGATTACAATGACGTGATTTATACAAGTGTGTCATCAAGCAGGAAGTCAATAACACCGATATTGAGAATTCCGTTGTAATCATACCAGCGCTTGCGAATGTCATGACGCACGATGATCTTCGGGAAGGAATCGCCGGTCAGTGCAAAAGGCCTGTTCTCAGTTATAGCCTTTTCTTCCGTCCCAAGTGCGTAGGCAGACTGAATGTAGGTCTTCTTGCCGCCTGAAGTTGCAATGAAATCAATTTCCCGTGCAACCGGCGTTGCCTTTCCTTTGGCGTTTTTCTCATTGCTGTAGACAATGCCGATGTCAACGGAGCATTCGCGGATCAGCAGCTCATTGAAAATAATATTCTCCATGATATGCGTCATTTCCTGCTGTCGGAAGCCAATGCGTGCATTTCTCAGTCCAATATCCTCACAGTAGTATTTATTCGGATAGTCGAAATAGTGCTTGCCCTTGACATCCCAGCGTTTACATTCGGTGAAGAGGAAAGAATCAGATAAATGATCCATATAGGCTTTCACAGTGTTCAGGGCAACTACACTCTCACTGCTGCGTTTCTGCACGGTGTTGATGGTGGCTGCAACCTTCGTCGGATTGGTCAGAGAGCCGACAGACGAACAAAGCAAATCAATAATAGCAGACAGCACATCCTCACGCTTGATTTTTTTCCGCTCCACAATATCCTTTAGATAAACCTCCGAAAACAGCGATTTCAGATAAGCCATTTTCGCAGCATCTGTGGGTCGGGACAAAATCAGCGGCATACCGCCGTAGAAGGCATAATCATCAAAGGCATCCTGTTTATCACCGCCAACAGCAGAGTAGTATTCTGCAAATGATAGCGGATGTACACGGATCTCATCGCTGCGCCCACGAAATTCTGTCAGAATATCGGATGACAGCATTTTGGAGTTGCTGCCGGTCACATAAATGTCCAAGTTGGACAAAGACTTCAAATCGTTGAGTGCATCGTAGAAAGTAATTCTCTTCCCATCGGGGTTGTAAGGGTTCACGACCTCGTCTGACATTTGAATCTCATCAACAAAGAGATAATACTGATCCTTACTGTGTTCTGCTATCTCCCGGACATGAGATGCAAGCTCCAGCGGATTGCGATAGCGAATATCACGGGTCAAGTCCAGTTCAAATGATAAAATGTGATCTTCGGCAACCCCCTCGCTGAGAAGGTATCCCTTAAACAAATTACGAAGCAGATAGGACTTTCCGCATCGGCGAATGCCGGTGATTACCTTTATCTGTCCATCCCACATAAAGGATATGATTTTCTTCAAATAGCGATCTCGTTTTATTTCCATGCTCCTACCTCTGCTGAAAACTTTCTGGTATTATCATGATACTTTTCAATTAACATTATACGCAAGTGGGAGAAGAAAATCAACAGCTTTGCTGAAATGTTTACAAGTAAACACGTAAACTCTTCACTGAAGTTGAGGACGAAGTTACACTACAGCGAAATTAATACACACGTCTCTTTCATATGCAGGCGGTTCAATGGAGCAGGAGCTATTCTGCGCAGCATAGCATGGTTGTTTTAAAAAGAAATGGACAAGAGTTTGCGTATGATAAAACAGAAAAATCGTCCAAATTCCGTACATAGCCGTTGGCATTTTTTAGTTGTAATATATAATTTTAAATATGATACAGTTAAAATTTAACTCGTAGCGCAGGGAATAAATACATAAAGGAGATTTAGGGATGAGGAAAAAGAATATACAGCGTCTCGTGATAGCCGCAGTGCTTTTGATCGTACTGCCATTTGTAATATCCCAATTTATGCTTGAGTGTTTGACGAAACTATTTGCGATGGATCCTGATCAGGCCTCTACAATAGCATCAACAGGGCAAGTAATAGTCCAAGCGCTGGCTGCCGTGATGATCATAGTGCAGCTTGGTCAGGATAACCGGGAAGCCAAGCAGCAGAGCGAAATAGAAGCCGCACGCTTCCTGTTTCAGTACAATCAATCATTTTTGGAAGACGAGAATGTGATTGAAATTGAACGGCTTATCGATAAAGAATACATGGACGAAATAGATGGTATACCGCGCACTAATTCGGTTATAAATAACACCAACAGGCAATATGTAGTCAATTATCTCGTTTATCTTGAGGGGCTTGCCCCACTGGTGCTTAATGGCACGCTAAAGCTTGAGGTCATAGACGATCTCATGTCATATAGATTTTTCTTAGCTGTGAACAATCCGGAAATTCAGAAGAAGCATTTGTTCGTATTCCCCGATGATTACAGAGGATGTTTCAAACTCTATAAAGCGTGGAAGGCATACCGCATAGCACATGGCAGAGAAATACTACAGGCGCAGTATTCTTTAGATCATTGGCATGATTTTGATCTGTACGCAAATGATACAAACTCCGGAAAAATTGAAATAGAAAAAGGCGCTTCCGTGAAATCGTATGAAGATATCGCTGCAATTATGTTCGGTGCAGATCCATACATATTCCCGGCAGCTTTTTCACGACTAACAATAGCTAAAACCGTTTTGCCTGAGTTCTTTGCAGATGTCAATGGTCCTTTCGGGAGCAATAATATGTATATTGCCGAAAGTGACGGACGCTTGGCAGGTGTACTATGCTTTTTTGATAAAGACACTAAATGCGGAATGGATTACCGCGATTTAAAGGGAAAATACGCAATTTTGCCGAATAGCTATATATACACATGTGAAAATTATTTTGAAAAAATCCTAAACAATATATACTCCGAGCCGGATAATTCGCTATATCTACATAGTTTCTGCGTTGCCTCCAACTTCAGAGACAGAGGAATCGGCAAACAGCTACTTGTTCGGTTTATAGACGATTATTCAAGTAAAGATATGTATCTGCATGTGTTGGAAAATAATGAAGCCGCCATTAAATTGTACAAAGACGTTGGCTTTGTGATTGAGAAATCAAATATACTCGGCTTCTCTGCAAATCCGAATAAGCGGCCAAAATGTCTGCTTATGTTGAGACACGGGCAAAATTGAGCCTTTGCAGGCTTGGCTATTTCTCTGTGTTTTTTGAGTTCACTGAGTTGTAGTTAACTGTAGTTAGCAAGGTTATATAGCCTTGGCCTCAATTATAGCTCGATATTTAAGCAATAAGGGGTACGGAATATTTCCGTACCCCTTCCTATGTTTCTATGCATTCTGTTGTTTCGTTTTCACACCCACACGGTGACATTCAGGTCTTTCCACTTGTAAACCCGTCTGCGGGTCGAGAAGCTGTACAGGTATTTTTTCGCATCGTCGAGAGTAAGCGTAAAGGAACCGATTTTGATGTGGTCATCCGGGTCAAATTCGCCATCTGTTCCGCTTCCGGTTCTCAGATACCAACGGAACTCGTCCTTTGATACCCAAATGCGCTCGATAAATGCCTCCACAATGCTTTCGGGGATAACCGAGTAGTCAAATCCGATATACTCCTTCAGGCGTTCCCTCAGCGCCAAGAGCTTGACCGAATAGTCCTCGCAGCTTGTCTGCTCCTTTTCCGGCTGTAAGCCCTTGATTTCTTCCGTGAGCTTGGCCACACGATCCTCAATCTCCTGCTTCTTTGAGCGAAACATATCCCGATCAATGTCGCCCTCGGCTCTCATCTCAATGAGGTTCGTTCGCTTGTTCATCAGCTTCTCGATCTCGCCTTGCTTACGCTGGATAACATCCGTGTTGTCCGGCAGCTCTTCCTGATCGGCAATGTGCTTTTCGAGCATCGCATAGGACAGATTCATTACCTCGTCCGCATTTTCGATGTACCGGTTAAAAATCTGCTCCGCCATCATTTCCAGCTTCCAGCCCTGAAGATAGGGCGTTTCGCACGAATGCTCAATAGAGAGGCCTTTGTTCAGCCGTTTGGCAGCGCTTCCACGGTTTACCGATGTGTAGCACTGGTAATCAACGCCATCTGTCCGTCCATCACGGGAGTGAAACCGCAAGTTGAACTTGTTTCCGCACTGGCAAATCATTAGCCGTCCGAAAGCAGTGGTATGCTGCATTCTTCCGACTCTGCGTTTTCCCTTGTTATGGTTTTTCATAAGCACCGACTTGGTATCCATCAGTTTCTGTACTTGTTCATACTCCTCAACGGTTACGATTGGTTCGTGTGTACCTTGAACCCGAACATACTCCAAATCACCGTAATTCTTGATTTTCTTCTGCTTCAGGAAATCAGGCGTATATTCCTTGTGGTAGGTTATGATGCCGCAGTAAAAGGAATTGCGAAGCATTTTCGCAATGTACGATGCGAACCACCGTTCATTTCCCATTGCCGTCAGCCGTCCCGCTTTCTCAAGCTCATACTGGATGGCTGTTACCCCCATTCCACTCAGATACATATCGTAGATCATTCGCACCGTCTTTGCCTGTTCGGGGTTGATGACCATCTCCTTACCGACACGGTCGTATCCGAGAATGTTTCCGTTGCCGTAAAATACGCCGTTTTGCATAGAGGTCTGCTGTCCGGCTTTCACTCGGATGGATGTCTTGCGGCTCTCGTCCTGTGCAAGCGTTGCCATGATCGTAAGCCGCAGTTCACCGTCGCCGTCAAAGGTTTTGATGTTATCGTTGAGGAAAAACACCTCCACACCGTATTCCTTCAACAGACGAGTGTACTGAAGGGTATCCACCGTGTTTCTCGCAAAACGGGAAACCTCACGGGTAATAATCATATTGAACTTCTTCTGCCGTGCATCCTCAACCATTTTCATAAACTGCGGACGCTTCTCAGCCGATGTTCCCGTAATACCTTCATCAATATACTGTGCGGTCAGAGTCCAGTCAGGTCTTGCCGCCAAAATTGGCTTATACCAGTCAAGCTGGTTACCGAGAGCTGAAAGCTGTGCTTCGTGCTCCGTCGATACACGAGCGTATATAGCAACATCTCTCTTTTGAAAATCGGAATTTAATCCATACATTACTTACCCTCACCTTCCTGCTTTTCCTTTTTGTAACGGGTGAAATCGGCAATGCAGACATCATCCTTGTATTCCTGAAGGATGTTCCTAAATACATAGCCGGGGATTTCGCCGTCAAGATAAAGCTGCTCAATGAGTTTCAGTGCACCGAAAATATTGTTTTCTTTATCTGCCTTAATCATATTCATTTTCGGACACCTCCTCAACGATGCGATTTTGGCAATCGCACATTCGAGGGCTTCTTCCAAATCGAATAGTCAAAGCCACGGTATTGGCTACACACATCGCAAAGCTCCCGCACCGTTTGAATGGGATTGGAGCGTTCAACCCAATAGGCAGGATCGTTGAAGTAGACATCCGCACATCTGCGGCACAGGCACAGCTCCATATACGGAGGGCGTTTTTTGAAATCAGTCATTTCCCAGCCCTCCATTCTCCGCAACAAATTGGCGGATTCGCTTTTGTATGCGGGAGAGTCTAAGCGAAACCGCCGCAACAGAGGTGTGGTATATCCGATCTGCTACTTCTGAAAGAGTGTATCCATCCCGATACAGCAGCGTCAGAAGTTCCTTCTGATTTGTGTTAAGTTTGCAAATCGCACAATATAGAGCATTATTCTCGATTTCGTCGATCCAGCCGTACCGATTGCACTCGCTCATATCCATCGTGCATGTCATCGAAAGCAGGAACTTTTTGTGCAGTGCGTTTCTGCTTTCCTCACCGTCGCTTTCAAGCTCCTCAGTGGACTGAATGTGAATTGCGTAAATGCGGTCATTTCGGTATTCCTGCAAATCTTGCAGGTACATCGCATGTATCTGCTCCTCATTCATTCCATATTTATGGTATTCATTTGCCTGAGTTCTTTGCTTTTGCTCAAACCTTCTTCTTTCGTGGCCGTCATTCCAGCTCATAGTAAAATCTCCTTTGAATTTTGATTTTCTAAAGTCAAAATTCAGGAGTCTATGGGTATTCAGCTATGTAGCAAAGCCATCGGCACAACATAAAAGAGCTCCTCTCAGATTTCTCTGCCAGAAGCTCTTTTATGTTTTCCTGCCGAAAAAGCCGCCGGCAAGACAGCCTTAGCTTTTTGCTATCTGCCTTGTCGGCGGCTCATATTAGCGCGGAATTAATAGTTGCCAACCGAAGTAGTCAAAGCGTGGGTCTAATCAGGAGATACACATCTCCATTTTAGCTAAACCTTACCGTCGCTACGCTATATTCAGTTTTTCACAAATACACAGCTCTTATCATCTCAAGCTGCATACTAAGTAAATATCTTTCTTCTCACCTCTTATATGTCAATCCCATCGCCTTTGGGGACATTTATTTTTAAAAATTTTTTATCTTGCTATTATTACAAATTTATTTAAAAAATTTATTTAAATATGCTACATTAATAGTGTTCATGTACTGGCACATACTTACTGACAGCACCTCTTTACGTTCTACCAAGATGATTCTCTAATGTGGGCATTTACACTTTCGCAGAATCAATCCCCCTTGCCGGAGGATTATCCTACGGCAAGGGGGATTCTATATATTGTCAAGTATTTCTAATCCAGTTCACACATAAATTGCAGTAGAATTTTCTGAACAATCCGCACACAGCATGTTGGAATGTCGCGGCTAGTTGTTAGCTTATGTTTCCATGTTCATTACATAGTTTATTGCTGGCATACTGTGCTCAAACATAGGGATTCCCAATGAGGTGCATTTTTTATGCAGAGCCGCTAGTTCTTTTTCTACATTTACAAATTTTATCTCACATTCTATGGCCCCCTGCAGATATTCTTGATTCTCTTTATACGAAAAATCAGACTCTTTCATCCCCAACCGGCTGAGTATACTATCATTTACACCTAATCCACTTGATACTACACACGAAACATCATTAGAAGTAGCTTCGATAAGTTTCTCACACTCAGCCACGGGAATCACTTCATTTGGGAATACCGGGCGCAGCATAAGAATTGGATGTAACCCTATTGCGGACAGTTCTTTAATGAAACTAATTCTACGCATTGGCGTCGCTACCAAGTCCGGATTCTCGCATATACTTATTGAATCAATAGCATTAATAGACACCGCCACGAACATCATCTTTCCAGCGTCGTTTACTTCTTTTGATAATTCATCTAACTCACGCAATTGCTTTTTATCAAAAACTGTTCTTGTTATTATAAATACATTGGTCTTATATTTTCTAAAAAGCTGTCTAGTTAATTCCATTCCTTTATACGGATTGGAAAAATTATCGTTCTTTTGAGAAATGTAAATTACATCAAAAGTATCGTTCTCAATACTATTCACTATCTCTTCAATGGTTCTTTCCCGTAGCCTAGGTATATCGTATGTAAAACAGTACCTACACTGATGGGGGCAAAATTCGTCAAACGAGACAAATACTCTTTTTTCAATACTCATTTAAAACACTCTTTTCTTGTTGAAATATGCTAGTGCTAAGTCTTCAGCAACATCGCTACATACATTAAATGCTTCTTCGCATTTTGACTTGGCAAATTCTTCGTTATCATTAAACTCTTCACCAGTAAAGTCAAATGTAATCCCTCCAACGAGTTTGCCATTACAGCTTATAGGTATCGCCATCATGAATTTCCTTGCTGAATTTATCTTTGCAACAAACAGTTTCTTACCCGGTCTGACAGTATAGTATACGGAGTCTTCATCGCGCTCTAAATTCTCTATATCTATCACCTGTCCTTTTTCATATTTGCACATTTTGCCTTTATTAGCAAAATCGTACAGCATTGGCACGCCAAGCTCATTGGCTACACCAAGTACACCATAGTAAAGGGGCCTAATTCTAGATACATCAGAAGTATTGCCACCAACAACCGCAACTGTTTTTCTAATTCTCTCTCCGAATTTACACTTTGAACGCTCGTCCACAACAAAGCAATGTCCGCCATATTTGACCATAATGGCCTGCGCTTGCGACGGCATTTTCTGGTTATATTTAATTTCTAGCAATTCACTCAATGTTTGCTCCATAATCCTTTTCGCCACTTCTAATCTGTTTTCAATATAATAGTCTCGAGTTGCTATCCTTACAGATATAAAGGCAACGATTGCACCGATCATCCAATCAGCCAAATTTGTTAATATGTAATTCTTCACATGGTCAAACAATTGTAGTATCTTATCCCACAACATTCGCACCTCCCTATCACAAATATTACAGCAAAATCTACATAAACGCTGATAACCAGTTCAAGTTTTCCATCCGTTGCCCAAGCCGCAAAAAGGAAGTGCTTAGTTGATCTGTACATTCTATGTCTTAAATATCCTCCGGAAAAGCTACCGGTCATTCCCTTATTGCTGTGTTCGATTTTAATATGATGGGCTATGGAATAGTTTAACCTTATCACCACTCGCCGTTTGCCCTCCGTTTAAAATTAGATATACAAAGCGGCGCAAGTTGGTATATCAGTTTTCCTATCATAAAATTTGTAGATTTCATTTTCGACTTTCATATCAGCTATTTTATTATTTAGTTGAATTTCTATAATCTCTTCGCTATATATGTCCGCAGATCGCCTTTTGGGGACATGTTTCTTAAAAATTTTTTCGTTTTCCCAATTTTTGATATTAGCGCAATTGTTCTATCGAAAAGTTGGTGTCATATAGGCAATATAACAATCAACTGTGAACATCACGAAAATATGATCGGTGTGTCCGCATTATTTCTGTGGGAAATATAATTACATCCTTACAGACAATTCAATGCATTCCTCGGGGAAAATATAATTATCCCCACAAGGAGTTGATATCACATGGACAAGCGTGAACTTGCCACAATTATCGGGAACAATCTATGCATATTGAGGACCGATAGTGGTCTAACACAGGAAAAACTCGCAGAATCAGCTGGCATAAGCACATCGTTTTACGCAAACCTTGAGCGTGGCAACAAGGGCGTAAGCGTTACCGTACTTTATAAACTTGCCGAATGCTTGGGCGTAACGGTTGATCGGCTACTGTATGAGCCGACTGGAGACACGCATGTAAAGAATATTGAAATGCTTTTGAATGGCCAATCGCCGGATTTCATAGCTACAATTGAGAAAATGACCCGCCTGTGTATAGACGCATTCGGCAATAATTAAGCTCATTTGTTTGTGGGAGAATAAACATGAGCAATGATGCAGGAATTAACAAAACCATTGAAGATTTATACGCTGATATGTATCCCAAACTATTTATATATGCGAAAAACTCTCTCGGAGACTTTCATCTATCCGAAGAAGCTGTTCAGGAAACCTTCCGAATCGCCTGTGCGAAGTCCGCCCAGCTTATAGAAAGTCAAAATCGTCCAGGCTGGCTTACAAAAACGCTGAAATATGTAATTTACAACACTCGCAGGAGTCAGGCAAAATTCAGCAATCTTCTGATGATAATAACGACCGCAGCAGGAATGTCGCCCGAGATATCCGAAGATAATACTGAGCTAGCGATGTACTGCACCTCTATCTTGGGGAAAGAAGATTTTGAGCTTATAAAACATATAATTATCGAAAACAAAACCATGATTGAAGCCTCAAATGAAATCGGAATATCTGTTGAAGCCTGCAAAAAACGCGTTCAACGTGCAAAAAAGAAGCTCAGAAAATCAATCTCAGAAGATTTTTTATAATTTTTTGTCCCCAAACCGTATTCTTGAGACATATATAATCAAAGGAGGTTATTTTTGATGGCTGAATCAACTAGGCAAATAGGCCAAGATCACTCCAGGTTTGACAGTATGAGCACAGCTGAATTGAATGAATATCTGCGTAAAGATTCCTATTGCGGCGATTCGAATCTAGATGATGTTTTATATGTAATGGAGGTGCTTGAACGACGTGAAATAGAAGATGATAAGTGTAATTTACCCGATGTCCAAAAAGCTTGGGCAGAGTTTCAGAAATACTACAACACCGAAGATAATGACGGAAAACCCTTACACGATTTTGATGACGATTTCAACGACAGGTTCGGCAGCGAACCAGCCGCTGAAATCGCAAGCATCAAAAGTGCACACGAGGGCATAAATCACGGTATTAAGTCAATCATATCAGTTGCCGCAGTGATCTGTATAATCCTAGTTGGATCGTTTACCGCCAAAGCGCTCGGATATGACATATGGGATGCGATCATAGTTTGGACAAAGGACACATTTGGCTTTGAGACCAACGTGAACAAGCCCGAGCCCACGCCCTACATCAAGCAAATACCTGAGGAATTGACCGAGTTGAAAAACTTAATGATTGAACATGGTCTGAGTGATGATTTGATTCCCGGTTATATTCCTGCTGGATATATAATTCTTGATCTGCAGTATACCGATCTTGCTGATGCAGATAGTATCTTTTGTCAGCTAAGCAATGGTTCAAACGACATCCTATTCATATACAGGATATACTCGGGTGATTCCACCTCATTTCAGCTTGAGAAGGACGCTCTTTCTCCCGAAAAGTACGAAAGCGGCGGAACTACATATTATATAATGTCAAATATGGATGATTACTTTGTCACCTGGCTTTCGGAGAACATTGAATGTACAATATCCGGCATTTCAACTCACGATGAAGCTTTGAAAATGATAACCTCACTTAACCAAAGCTAAGGAGAAGAACAAAACAATGAACAAAAGAATACTGAGATCGATTTCGATTATACTTGTGATTGTATTTTTAGTTAGCGCGCCCGTGTATGCTTTTGCCGCCGAGGCGAGAGCCAGCGCATGGTTTACCGGCTACGGTGCTTCGGTTGTTGCATCAGGCAACGGTAAGATCAATGTTGAATTCACAGTTGTCGGAACCGGCACGATGACCAAGCTAGGGGCCAGCTTAATTTACATATACAAGTCAGACGGTACGCGTATAGCCACGATATCGCACGCCACCAAGGGCAATGAATACATGATGAAATCTAACACCGCATTCCACAGCGACTCTGTCCCCTACGCCGGCGTGGCCGGACAAAAGTACTACGCCGTTGTCATCTTCTTTGCGAAGAACAGCAGCGGCTCGGATTCCCGCTCATATACAACATCGATCACAACTGCGAAATGAGTATTTAAAAATGAGTATTTAATAAGATAAAGCTAAATATTCTCAAGTAAGAAGGCTGGCAACGTTTTGCCGGCCTTCTTATCTTTATTGAATTCGGAAACTACCATCTATGCCGGTAGGGGTATCCCGCAAAACGCTTTAGCTTCAAGCATTGAGCGAAGGGGGCTGAGAATAGCAGATACCATCAAGATTTATGCACAAAAATGTTTGCAGACTCCAGCTGACTTCATTCTACCAGAGTCTGCAAACTATGTCTCTCTTTTTTGCTTTCTAAATTTGCGCAATTTATTATACCTTATCCGTCGTATCGACTACATTACTATACATTTTACATATTATATTGTCAAACTCGCAAGCCCTCAACAAGCGAAAAAGGAGCCTTTGGCTATGCCAAAGGCTCCTTCATCACTATTTGCTATTTTCTATTCTTTCGCTGGGTATGCTTTTTCCCCTTTTTCTGTTGGGTATGCTTTTGCGTCATAACATGACGTCGTGAAATAAAGCGGGGTACAAGGTTGCCGTTTCCCTCACGCTTCATGAAGAATAGCCAATAGGCATAAACCGGCACAGATATAACAATGATATACAAATTGCATGCAGCTATTATGGCTTCTTTTGAAGCACCACTTCTTGCTAGCGCAAATATATAAGCAGCCAAAATCAGCCATGAAGCCAACTGAGTATAATACCAAATATACATTGATTTTGGTATAACGTCTTTAAAGTTGGTCAAAAAAAACCACGTTGCAAGACTTCTTTTATGACTCCGTTCTTCAAATTCTCTTTTGCAAAGGGTTCGGTCGGCTACCCTAACAAGATCATGTCGTGTTGAAAATCCAAAAAGGAGTGTCAATCCAAAAGTACCCAGTAATTGCCCCTTAATCGCTTTAATTGCCATTAACAAGCTCATATCATTTCCAAACCCTGTTGCTGGCATAATTATACCCAGCCGTTGAACTAATGCCTTTCAATATTTTCCGCACTGAAAAGAATTCTCCTTTATACAACTTAAGTGTTCGTTTCAAGTAATTCCTGCCAGCTCGTTTCAAGCCATCAAAGATATTCTTGCTCTTAAAGGCGTTTCCAATTTGACCTTTAAGCATGTTCCCGCTTTTAACAAACGAACCAGTTAAATTATTTCCAATATAACCTCGGCATCCTGAAATCGTTCCAATTGCAACATCAGCTGTCAAGCGCCCGAGGTTTACGCTTCCATCGTTTTTGACCTGATCATATACGCTTTCTGCTGCCGATGCCACCGCGCTTATCGCGAGTCTTGCTGCCGGGTTCATGCTTATGGTGGACACTGCTCCGGACACTGCACCCGAAAGCAGCGCCAAGCCAATTCCATCATTCCAGTCTTTTCCCTCTAAGATATTTGCCGCTGCTGTTCCAGCTGCATTTACGAGTGCGCCAACCGTTGCTCCCACCGCAATAGTGATGAGTGAGAACGCTTCGCCGCTGGGGTCACTTCTGTTCACCGGGTCGTTTTCGCAATAAGCGAACATGTTGGTGCTCAGAATGCCGGTGGCATCGGTTGATGCATAGCTGTCGGCGTTTATGAAGCGGCCGATGGCCGGGTCATAGTAGCGTGACTGGAGATAATAGAAGCCAGTCTCGCTGTCGTAGTAGTAGCCGCGGTAGCGCAGGGGATTTACATTCGCAAGTGTGCCGCTGCTGCTCAGCAGCTTACCCCACGGGTCGTAGCTGTAGCTTGCAACAACGTTTCGGCTGCTGTTGACGATTCGAACGACATCGCCCTGCGCGTTGAGGACGTAGTAGTACAGCGTATTATTGTACTTCATCGCCAGCGGCTGGTTGTTCTCGTCGTAGACGAAGTCGATGGTCTTGCCGCCGCCCGTCTGACGCGTAACAAGCCCGCTAAGGGTCGTGAACTTATACTTCGTCGAGCCCACGGTCTTGCTGCTGCGAACACCGGCCATATCGTAGGCATAGCTTATGTTCGTGCTGCCGACCTTGGCCGTTGCCAATCTGCGTCCCTGCGTCCACGTGAACGTGCTTCCGTCGTAATACTTCGTCGGATTGCCGCCCGAGTAGGTGATCGAGCCGCCGTTGTACGCCGTCAGCAGATCGCGCCACGCACTGTTGCCGTAGGTATAATTGGTCGTCGTGCTTCCAACTTTTTTGCTCTGAATATTGCCTGCGGTGTCATAGGTGTAGGTATAACTCGTTCCGCCGACCGTCGCCGAGGTAAGCTGCCCCTGTTGGTCGTAGCCATAAGTGGCGCGGGTCGTCGTTGAGCTGCCCGAATCGAGGATCTTGACCAGGCGGCCGTTGCTGTCATAATGGCAATTATCGCCATAGATCAGGTTGCCCGACGAGTCGCGGTAATTGACGTAATCCGGCAGCGCCGTCCTGTAGCCGCTGCTTGTGCCGAAGTTATACGCCTTCGTCATGACGCTGCCTATTGCCTTGCTGCGGAGCTGGTTCGCTCCCTGGTAGGTGTACGCCACCGGGATGCTCGTTCCGACAAGGTTTGCGTTCAGGCTCGTCAGCAGGCCGGTCGTCTTGCTGTAGGCGTACGACATGGTTGTCGTGCCCCCGACGTTATACCAGCTTTGCTTCGTCAGGCGATTGGAAGCGTCGTAGATATGCTCCGTGCGCTGCTCGAACGTGCCGTCGTTATACTCGTTACTGCGGATCAGTCGGCCAAGGCTGTCGTATTCGTAATTATACTCTTCCCCCGCCGTCGAGCTCTGCTGTGCGAGCTGCCCCGAGGCATCATAGGCATATTCATATGTGACGTTATTATACTGCTCTTTTGTCGTCCTGTCAAATTTGTCGTAGGAATACTGAACGGTCTGGTCATTACCAAACGTCATTTTCTGCAATCGCCCGTTGTTCACGCCGCTTTCGTACTGGTATTTTGCGAGCATGATCGCGCTCGACGGCGTGCTCGTGGCGTTGTTGTCCGCGCCGCTGACGCTTATCTGCGTCATGTTGCCGAAGGGGTCGTACGCAAAGTGGTAGCTCTGCCACGTGAACGCGCTCGTACCGACGCGGCTTTTGCGCGACAGTGTGCTGAGATTTCCGTTTGCGTAGCCGTAATGCTGCGCGGCAAGGCCGGACATGCTCGTGATTGAAAGGCGCTCATTCGTTAGATACGTGAAGCGCTGCTGCTTCAGGCTGCCCTCGGTAATGCCGCTGATGTGATGGCCGGTGTAATAGTTGCGGTCGTAGCTCGTCGTCGTGTTGTTCACGTCCGTTGACGAAGTCTTTTGCCCGTAGCTGTCATACGTCGCCGACGTTTTTTGCTTCTGTCCGCCGCCCGTGCTCACGGTCTGTGTCACAAGCCCTGCCGAGTTGTGCGTGTTCGTTGTCGTGACTCCCGCCGACGTTACGGTGTTCAGGTTATGCGTCGTCGGCGCGTAGGTGAAGCTCGAGGTCACGCCCGTGGACGCGGTGTATTTGGTCAGGATGCTCGTGCCGGACTGGTACTCGCAGTTCGTTTTTGCACCGCCCTCCTTGGCCGATACGGGGTTGCCCTTGTCGTCGTAGGTGTAGCTGCTGCACGGCTCCTTCGTCAGGCTGATGTTATCGAAATACGCTGTGCCGCCGTTGTTTTTGTAGATAAGGTAGACCTTTATCATTTTCACCGGCTTATCCTGCTTTGGAACAACGATGCCGCTTGCAAACTGCCAGTCCGTGTAGTCCTTGCTGAACGGGATGAAATGCCATTCCTCTCCGCTCACGCCGGTATAATACACTGCCGCGAGCATGCCGAAGTAGGGCTTTTCACCTTCGTACACAGTCGCCGTGCTGCCTACCGCCGTCGCTTTGCCCCAGCCCGACACGATGTATGTGCTAAAATGGAAGTAATATCAATTATAACTCATACTCTAGTGGCATTATGGACAGCTCATCAAAAAGATCACACAAGCACTCGTCTAAGTTATCCCATTCGCGAATTATTTCAAATTCATTCTTATGGCAAGCATATATAGCTCCACTACTTGTGTCAATAAAAACATCCACTCTATCAAATTTTGGTGTTTCATCATATGCGGCGCATTTGAGCCATGTATTGGGAATTTTTTTATTACGTGCTAAATCTTCAATTCGCACATCGAATGGTTCTTCCATATCAGCGGGTCTGTTGAATGGCTTAGTACGTGGCACTCCATAAATTGTGAGTAAGCTTTCGGCAAAATAAGTATTTGCTGCTTTTGCTTTAATCCTTACAGAACACAAGTTTGCTCCATTGAATACTTGAAGAAATTCAGCATATTCGTGTGGAAATGGATTATTGTAGTTCTCAACAAGGTATTTGTCGATGTCATCTTTTTTCAGCCCCGGAAATAGCATATGTCTACATTTCGGCATATCGGACGGTTCTATTAGTATTGCTCCATTATCATGTTGAATAGACTTGCTTTTATAACTAGTCCTCAACTCCACTAGCTTATTTACAATTCTCATCTTGGTCCCCTCCAAACTCTATAGTCAAAATATCCGTGCGTTATATTTTTCCAGTTACCTCCGTGTGCTGCAAGATGCTCAGCGCGAGTTAAAAATTGTATATTCGTTGGATCGCTCGCTAGCTGCGGGTAGCCTTTCACACTTTTCATGTGGTGGCCTTGATATCCTTTAATCTTGCCTGTTGATAACAGTTCTGTTTTTTCAAGCGCAGTCCAATGTCTAGAAACACCATTACCTCCAGCTTTCACATCAAGCAATTCATTTTTCCAGGCTTGTCTAACCGCTTTTGCTCTATCCGACGCTTTAACTGCAATCCTAGTCGCATCTACCGTGCTATCTATTTGCTTGGATGCTTTCCTTATCGTATTTACTGCTCGTACTGTTTCTCCAACTCCGGTTACAAACGGAGCAAGATCTATTAGATCTCCTACCAAGCCAGCCCACGCCCATGGATCCGAGGGGTCAGCAACAACATCTGCAACGCTTGTACATAACGATACTATATCAAATACTGTATCAAAAAACTCACCGCTGGGGTCACTTCTATTCACCGGGTCATTTTCGCAATAAGCGAACATGTTGGTGCTCAGGAGGCCGGTGGCATCCGTGGATGCGTAACTGTCGGCATTTATGAAGCGGCCGATCTCAGGGTCGTAATAGCGCGACTGGAGATAGTAAAAACCGGTTTCAGAGTCGTAATAATAACCGCGATAGCGGAGCGGGTTTGCTTCAGCTACCTCCAGATAATATGCATTCTGCTCATCAAGCCATCCGTTCGGCGTTACGCTTAACAGCTTGCCCCACGGGTCATAGCTGTACTTTGCTATGAGATTGCCGTTTTGGTCAGCCAGTGCAATTACGTCGCCCTGTGCGTTGAGTACATAATAGTACAAAGTATTATTGTACTTCATCGCCAGCGGCTGATTGTTCTCGTCATAGACGAAGTCGATGGTCTTGCCGCCGCCTGTCTGACGGGTCACAAGCCCGCTGAGGGTCGTGAAATCATACTTCGTCGAGCCCACGGTCTTGCTGCTGCGAACGCCCGCCATATCATAGGTATAGCTTATGTTCGTGCTGCCGACCTTGGCCGTTGCCAGTCTGCGCCCCTGCGTCCATGTGAACGTGCTGCCGTCGTAATACTTCGTCGGATTTCCGCCGGAGTAGGTGATCGTATTGCCGCCGTACGCCGTCAGCAGGTCGCGCCACGCACTGTTGCCGTAGGTATAATAATTGGTCGTCGTGCTGCCAACTTTTTTGCTCTGAATGTTGCCCGCGGTGTCGTAGGTGTACTCATAGTTCGTTCCCCCGACCATCGCCGATGTGAGCTGCCCCTGCTGGTCATAGCCGTAGGTCGCACGGGTCGTCGTTGAGCTGCCCGAATCGAGGATCTTGACCAATCGCCCGTTGCTGTCGTAGTGGCAATTATCGCCATAGATCAGGTTGCCCGACGAATCGCGGTAATTGACGTAATCCGGCAGTGCGGTCGCGTAGCCGCTATCCGAACGGAAGTTATACGCCTTCGTCATGACGCTGCCGATGGCCTTGCTGCGCAGCTGATTCGCACCCTGATACGTGTAGGTCACGGGGATGCTCGAGTTCTGAACAGTCGCATTCAGGCTGGAGAGCAGGCCGGTCGTCGCATTGTAGGCATACGACATGGTCGTCGTGCCTCCGACATTATACCAGCTCTGCTTCGTCAGGCGATTGGAAGCGTCATAGATATGCTCCGTGCGCTGCTCGAACGTGCCGTCGTTATACTCGTTACTGCGGATCAGGCGGCCGAGGCTGTCGTATTCGTAGTTATACTCTTCCCCTGCCGTCGAGGTCTGCTTTGCAAGCTGCCCCGAGGCATCGTAGGCATATTCATATGTGACATTATTATACTGTTCTTTTGTCGTCCTGTCAAATTTGTCGTAGGAATACTGAACGGTCTGGTCATTACCAAACGTCATTTTCTGCAATCGCCCGTTGTTCACGCCGCTTTCGTATTGGTATTTTGCGAGCATGATCGCGCTCGACGGTGTGCTCGCTGCGGTGTTGTCCGCGCCGCTGACGCTTATCTGCGTCATATTGCCGAAGGGGTCGTACGCGAAGTGGTAGCTCTGCCACGTGAACGCGCCCGTGCCGACGCGGCTTTTGCGTGCGAGCGCCGAGAGCTGGCCGGTCGAGTAGTTATAGTGCTGCGCGGCGAGGCCGTCCATGCTCGTGATCGAAAGGCGCTCGTTCGTTAGATACGTGAAGCGCTGCTGCTTCAGGCTGCCCTCGGTAATGCCGCTGATGTGATGGCCGGTGTAATAGCTGCGGTCGTAGCTCGTCGTCGTGTTGTTCACGTCCGTTGACGAGGTCTTTTGCCCATAGCTGTCATATGCCGCCGACGTTTTTTGCTTCTGTACGCCGCCCGTGCTCACGCTCTGCGTAAGCAGACCTGCCGAGTTGTACGTGTTCGTTGTCGTGACTCCCGCCGACGTTACGGTGTTCAGGTTATGCGTCGTCGGCGCGTAGGTGAAGCTCGAGGTCACGCCCGTGGACGCGGTGTATTTGGTCAGGATGCTCGTGCCGGACTGGTACTCGCAGCTCGTTTTTGCGCCGCCCTCCTTGGCCGACACGGGGTTGCCCTTGTCGTCGTAGGTGTAGCTGCTGCACGGCTCCTTCGTCAGGCTGATGTTATCGAAATACGCGGTGCCGCCGTTGTTTTTGTAGATAAGGTAGACCTTTATCATTTTCACAGTCTTATCCTGCTTCGGAACAACGATGCCGCTTGCAAACTGCCAGTCCGTGTAGTCCTTGCTGAACGGGATGAAATGCCATTCCTCTCCGCTCACGCCGGTGTAATACACTGCCGCGAGCATGCCGAAGTAGGGCTTTTCTCCCTCGTACACCGTCGCCGTGCTGCCTACCGCCGTCGCTTTGCCCCAGCCCGATACGATGTACGTGCCGCCGCTTTTTTCGTTTATGTTTACGTTCACCGCGCCGAGCTTGTTCGTGCTGATGTCGCCGCTTATCTTGAAAACGCCCGCTCCGAACGGTGATTCCGACTGCGAGCTTGAATCGTAGGTCAGCTGGGAAAGGCTCCAGTATTCAGTTGAGTTGGGCTTGCCGCCGTTTACAAGGTTCTTGGAACCAGCGAGAGCGCCCGTGTCTATCTGAATGTCATCAACGTAGTAGCTGCCGCTGAACCCGCCAGCCGATACGCCGATGTAGTATGTTCCCGTGCCGGGCGACGCAAATGTATAGCTTATGCGCTCCCAGCCGTCGTCAATATCGCTGCTTGTCTTCGTGGTAAACTGCTGCGAGGCTTCTACTTCCGTGCCGGACGAATTGAGCACCGATATCTTGCCGTAAGCGCCGCTGCCCCACGTTGTGGAAGAGTTTTGAACGTAGCATGACACTGTGTAGGTCTCGCCCGACGCAAGGCTTGCTTTTACATAGCCCGCTCCGCTGTTTGTAATGCACAGCGATTTAAAGCCCATGTGAACTCTCGCATCGTCCGTCGTGGTCGTAGTTATGATCGAAGCTGTGCCGGTGGTCTTTCCAATGCTCTTGACTTCAAAGCCGCCGTCGGCCGACACCGCGGGATAGGTCATGCCCATCGCCCCAGCGCTCGTAAGGCGATTGTTTTTCCCGGATGTTTCGCTGTTTTGCGTATAGCTTGCTGCTGAAGAGCCCGTCACCTTGGTTTTGTTATGATTGGTCTCGTATGAGCAAATCGTGCGCCCTGCATTGTCAAAAGCGTAGAATACTACGATATCGTCAGCTGTGCTGTCGCTTTCATTGTCTGCGTCCACTTCATGATCAGGACCATAGAATCTGTAGGATGTCAGCTGCTCTGAGTTTTTGTAGCAGTGGAATGCATTTCCCAATTTGTTTGCAGAGCCGGAAAACTCCTGAACCTTGTTTACTCGTTTTCCGCCGAATATACCGTTCCAGTATGTGAACGTCAGTCCGTACAGGCTTTCATTGTCATATATGCGAGTTAGGTATCCGCTATCGTATGAATAGTCTACTGTTGTTCCGTCAGCATATTTTATTTTGCTCAGCACCCCACCGGAATAAGTAAATTCCGTGGTTCTGTTTAAGTTATCTACGATTGTCTTCAGATAATTATTTGAGTCATACGTTAGTGTTGCAACGGTTACGGTCGTTCCTCCGTTGGATTTTGCCGTGATAGAGCTGATATGGCTGTTTGAATAATTTATATTTACGGCATTATTGTTGGAATCCGCGATTTTCGTCAGCAAACCATAATTTGAAAACGTCCATGTGTGATACTTATCCGTATCCGTCATGGTGTATCCGCTGCTGCTTTTGACGATCGTAAGCCCAAGACCGTCCTCATCCTTATAGGTACCGGAGCTGCCGCTGAAGTAATGCTCTGTGCCGTCGGCGTCGTTGTAGACGATGTAAGTGGTTCCGCTGAGCGACACTTCCTTCAGCGTCTGTGCGACTGACAGCTTCCAGCCGAGGCCTATTTTCATATAGCTCAAATCAGGTACATTCATACCATCGCCCGAGCCGCTAAAGTTTCTGCTTGCATATGCGGTATTATATACAAGGCTTACATCTGTGCTGATCGCATCGGTATTGTAGCTTGCAATGGTATTCACAAGGGTAAGCTGGCTGCTGTAGTCCCCTATATGCACGGTTCCGCCGCGCGCTGCCGACACTGTCTGATAGGTGTAATAGTCCTCTAGGCCGACGGTGTTGCGGTAATTTACTATAAAATACGGGCTATTCTCATACCAGTCATGACCTATGAATTTTGCAAAGCCGTGACTTGTATACTGGTTAAGAGACTCAAATATGAGCGCTCCCTTTTTAGCCGTACTGCTGTACCAGTTCTTTGCGGCACTCGTTACATCCCATGACACATATTTTTGAAGATCGTCATCCGTTATCTTTCTGTGATCTATTATCGTGCTATCGTATCCGATACCGGATGTGCCATGAACTCCGTTCCAGGTCAGACTCTTAAGGTCGCTCACCGTACGCTTGAGCGAATAAGCGCTGATAGTTATCTCAAACGGATCGGGTTCTACCGTCGTTGCCGCAAGCAGCATTGCCAACTGCGCATTTATCATAACGCAGTTTTTCGGGATTGACGGCAGTGACTCGACCTGCACGACCATCTTGCAGGCTCCGTAAGAATTAGTGTTATTTCTGCCGCACAGTATTTCCGCATACGACGGGCTCTTGCTGTCCGGCATGTTTTGCCGCAGGTATGTGGTCTTCAGGTCACTGCTCTTATAATGAAGATAAACACTCGGATCAATAACCACTGGAAAAGCTCTGCCTGAGGCGTTTACCCACTCCGGACTTGCAATGAGCCCTAGTATGTATCCGTCATCTGTCTCGGCAAGAACATATCTCGCCTCCGCAGATGAAGCTCCACCGGCATCTGTCATATACGGTGCGGGTATGGTGAATATCTCTGTGCCTTCCTCGTTTTTCAGTTCTACCGAGCCTTCGTCTGTCAACTCCGCACTCAGTCCCTTAGCCGTCATTTGGAATGCATAGGTGTATGAACTCTGCGGAGAATTGACAACAATGCTCTCTTTTATGTTATAGCCGTGGTTTTTATATACTATGTCCGTATCCTTGTAAGCGTCTTTATAGCTTATCTCGGAGCTGAGGCGTGCTGGGAGCGGCATAGAGTCCGGTTCAAGTCCCTTAACGTTAACGTCCTCAGGATTTGCTACGCTTGCCTCGCTTTCGAGCGTCGGCTCCAACGGCTGCGAGATGCTCGAGCCTCCGGTCGACGGAATAGCTCCGTCGTCGGAACTGACCACCGACATGCTCAGGCTGTAGTCACCATAGGCGATTTCAAAGAGCTCACCTGAACTCAGATCTTTGGGAAACTGTCTTATGACTTCTCCCGCCTGCGCCGTATACATTTCCCCGTCAAGCGTCAGGGTGTTGTCTATATTCTTCCACTGCCCATCGGCAGCTTTGTAATGCACCGGCTCTGCGTACTGCGTCGCCACAAACGACCCGTCGCTCAAGCGATAATGCTTTACGCTCTCGTCGCGTTCAGTCTCGACTTCACCGACAATGGTCGCCGGTTCTTCAGCTTCTGTCGCAATGACGGTATCAGCAGTCTTTCGCAGCTCCTGAACGTCATTGACAACTTCTGCAAGAACACTCGTTGGCACAAGCTGCGTCATAAATATACACACCAGCAGTATGCACAGGAGCTTCTTCCATTCAAATCTTCTGTTGCTCATTCATTACCTCCTACATTATTTTTTCTCTGTTTAAGGGCTTTTGCCCTTATACTTATATATGTCCGTAGATCGCCTTTTGGGGACATGTTTCTTGAAAAAAATTTTTGATTCCCCTGATTTTTTAACAATATCTAAAATTGTCCGTGTCCTATATGGTCGTAGATATGTAGAATATATTAAGAGCTATGAATTTGAAAGGACAGAATAGTAAAAGCCGCTTGTTATATGCCAGCGGCTTTTACTGTAATTTTATGTATTTTTTATCAAAAGTGTATATTCAATTGCAAAAGAATCGATAGAATATGCCGCCCATCATGAGATACATAGCTGTGCACTTTATTTGTATTCAGCACATTTATGGAACACAATTCTTCTAAGATGAGTTGTATAATCCGCATGATTTTCAGTGTGCAGACAGTCAAAATCAAAATCGTTTATTTTGTCGGTGCAAGACGCGGTAACGCCATAACCGCAAAACTATAAATCAAATATTTGTTGCGCAATGAGAGGGCCTTGCAAAAAACAAGGCTCCTATTTAATAATTCGGCACTCCGTATCCGAGGATTTCGTAATGACCTACGCTGTACTGGTTTACCCGGCAACTATCGCCTGAGTTTCCTTCAACAGTATAGACGATACCGTTTTCAACTTTTTGGACAATGCCGGTATGGTCAGATTGTCCGTCCTGCGGACCCGACGAACCCTTGTTATCCCAATCAAAGAAAATAATCATTCCGGGGACAGGCTCGGCAGAGCCATCTATCCACTGTCCTCGTTCTTTGAACCACTGGACGCCGTTCACACAGCCTGCATATTTGGGTACAACACCAGTGTCGATATAGCCGCATTCGTTTGCGCACCAGCTTACAAAACAAGCACACCATTCCACACGGCTTCCGAAGCCGTACCAAGACCAGTACGGTTCGCCGCCTACATTGCCGACCTGCGAAAGCGCCACGGTGACGATCTGATCGTCGCTGTATCGGATACCGTAAAGCACCGCTGCCCAAATAGAATTGTTCTCGTCCTTGAGTAGCTCGGCAAGATATTCCCGTTGTTCCTCATTGAAATCATATAGGTCAGCCATCTCGTCCACCGTTAAATGAGAAACAGTGATATAGAGCGTTGTCTTTGTAACCGTCGTTTCCGTCTGAACGATGTTTCCGTTTCCGTCGTCCGTTTCGGTGATTTCCGTTTCCGAGTGGCTTTCACTGTGAGAGGATATGGAGTTCATCTTCCAAAAGATGTCCGAGAGGATATGTTTCTTGTCCTCGTCCATCGTGGCAACCTCCTGCGGGTTGTCCTTGTCGGTATTCGTCTTAACCGCATAGACCGCAAGCACATCCTTCCAAACGGCTCGACCGCCACTGATTTCCATATCGTCATAGGCTACCGAGTTTTTCTCCGCTTTCATCTTGGCATCGTAATCAGCATTGATTTCCTGAACGGCAGTCTGCATCGACATTCCCGTGCCGGAGTCCTCGCCGGAGAAGAACACCCCGAAAACAGAACCGCAGATCAGAGCAATCAGGCAAATCACGACAATGACCGCAACAGCGACCCAGCCGCCTGCGGCGATAGCAGCGACCAGTGCTTTTGTTGCCGCAATGATCGCTTTAACAGCTGCAATCGTTGCTTTCACGGCAGCTTTTACACCGGCAACGGTTGCCTTGGCTGCGGCTTTGGCGGCTTGTGCAGCTTTTTGTGATGCCTTCACCGTAGCCTGTGCGGTTTTCTGGGCCGCCTTTGCCGCTTGCTGTGTGGTCTTGATTGCCGTCTTTGTGGTCTTGACCGACTTCTGTACTGCTTTGGCTGTACTTTTTCCGGCAGTCTTGATTGTTTTCTGACCAGCAGAACGAGCAGACTGTTTAATCGTCTTTTCCGTTTGCTCGACCGCCTTGATGGTCTTATTCCCGGATGTGCGGATAGTTTGCCTTTTCATCGACTCTGCCGCACGCTTTTCCCGGAGCTTTTGAACACCGTCCTCTGCTTTGGAAACATTCCGTTTGGTTTCTTCCACCCCCTTGCGCCCCTGTTTATCAAACTGGTGCAACGCCTCGTGCGTAATACGGTCAACACCGCCTTCCACACGGTCGGAGGCATACTCCTCGGCATTATGCTCATCGGGATGCGTTGTGTGTTCTGCCTTTTCCTTCGTCTGCACATAGGCGGAGCGCATACGATCTGCGGCGATTGCCGCCTTGTCAATCTTCTTGATCGTGCCTTTCACAACATCTCTCGTTTTAATATCAGCCATTGAAACCTCCTTTCCGAGGGCGTACCAAAACGCCCCTAAATTAAAAATGAGGGGTAAAGGTATAAACACCTTACCCCTCAAAGTGCGGTAGCTGAAAAGCCTTGATATTGCTGGCTTTTTCAGCACCTATTTTTCGACTCAGCCCGTTTTCTTCTTGCGTACTCAGCCTGTTGCTTTTTGTAGGCTCTTTGAGCGCACTTCTCGCAGTATTTCTTTCGGTTGCACTTCTTGATAATCGGCGCACCGCAGGACACGCACTTTTCAAAGCGTGTGCCGAGAATATCTGCTTCCAACAAAGGCTCCGCCGGTAAGACAGCTTTACGGAAATACTTACAGAGAAGTGAGTATGAAATACTCTGAACACAAATACACGATTCTCCGTCGTCCAGTGCAAGGCAGTTGCCGTTATCATAATTGGCACAAAGGCGCTTAATCAGGGCGTTCACTCTCAACCGTTGCTTCTGCGTGAGTCTTGGCGGCATCCGCACCACCGTCCTCCGTTATGCGTTTTGCCACGACCACAAGACGACTATTGTTGCGACTGTACTCGCAGGTGGACAGTGTAATGAGTTTATCGCCATATTCGGCGGTCACGCCGGTATCGTAGAAGGACAGCTCCTTGCATTTGGCAACAAAGTCGCCAAACTCGTCTGCACTCTCTGCGTCCACAAAGCGATAATACTTAAACACATCGGGGCTGTCGGTGTAGACCACCGTGCGGAACGCAGCAACGATCTCATACTCCTGCTTATCCGTCAGCGTGTTAAAGATAATCGTCCGATGTTTGTTCCAAAAGCCCTCGTCCTTGAACTTTTCAAGGCGGGCAAACATTGAGCCATTGGACATATGGTGTCCGTAAATCACAAGATTGTCGGACGGCTCCTGCACATCGCAATCCTCCTGCACATAGGGACAGCCATAGTCGGAATACTCCTTATCAAAGCCGTGCTTCAGATAGAAGTTCGGCTCATTCACCGACTGCATCACGGGATAGTTGATATTGGTGCCTGCAATGCTGATCCAGCCCACCAAATCGCCGTTCTGCTGATACAGCTCGGCAAGCTCCGGCAGGAGCATCTTTTCCTCAGAGTATGGAATCTGCTCCGCCGGTTCCGTTGCGGCATTTGTCTGCGCCGCAGTATCCATAAGGTCAGCCAGCTCGTCATAAAGCTCCGCTTGCTTATTTGCTTCATTGTAGTGGTCGATAATGAAATAGGTGCTTGTGCCGAGAACAGCTACAAGCACCCAAATTAGAATTGCACAGATTTTCTTTTTCATTGAATTTCCTTTCTTGACGCTAAAGGCGAGGGTTAAGCACCCTCGCCCGGTTTGGTAGTCATCAGCTTATAGAGCTTCGTGTTCTTGGGGAACTTATTGGCAAACGGAACAAGGCTGGAGCTGACCTTGATCAGTCCGTGACCGGCATCTACATTGGTGATATAGGAAAGCTGGGTGTCCGAGATGTTCAGCAGCTTCGCAAGCTCCAATCTGTCCGTGGATGCCTGATTGAGCATAACAATGAACTCGGAGTTTGCCAGCATCGTTCTTGCCGTGTGGGACTGAAGCAGGTCGTCCACATTCTGCGTGATGCCCGTGGCATAAGCGCCGTACTTTCGCACACGCTTCCAAAGGGTGAACAGGAAGTTTGCACTGTACTCGTGCTGGAACAGAAGGTAGATCTCATCAATGAAGATGAAGGTGTTCTTGCCCTTGGCTCGGTTCTGCGTAATACGGTTCAGGATAGAGTCGAGGACGACCAGCATACCGATGGGCATAAGCTGCTTGCCGAGGTCAAGGATGTCATAGCAGATCAGGCGGTTATCCGTGTCCACATTGGTTTTCTTGGCGAAGGTGTTCAGAGAACCGTTGGTAAACAGCTCAATGGCAAGAGCGATTTCCTGCGCTTCGGGTTCGGATTGTTTGAGAAGCTCCGCCCGGAAGTCCTGCAAGGTCGGCACCTCGCCGGTGTAGTTGTTCTGCTGATAGGTGCGGTAGACGCTTGCCGTACAGCGGTCAATAATAGACTTCTGCACTGCGCCGAGATTGTTACCGCCGATAAGTTGCTCGCACAGGGACATAATGAACTCGGATTTCAGAATAACGGGGTTTGCACCGTCACCATATTCCCGGTTCATATCCATTGCATTGATGTGGGTGGGAGAAGTGGCAGAGATGTTAATGATCTCGCCGCCCAGCGCCCGCACAAGGGGCGAATACTCTCGCTCCGGGTCAATGATGATAATGTCTGCGTTGCCGGCAAGCACCTGATTGATGACCTCACCTTTTGCGGTAAAGGACTTACCACCGCCCGAAACACCGAGAATAAACTCGTTGCCGTTGAGGAGCTGTCTGCGGTCTGCGATGATCATATTCTTGGAAATGACATTCTGACCGTAGTAAACGCCATTGGTATGGCAAATGTCCTGCACACGGAACGGGATAAAGACCGCAAGGCTCTCTGTGGTCAGAGTACGGAACGACTCAATCTTGCGGACACCGAAGGGCATCGCCGTATTCAGTCCATCAAGCTGCTGGAACTTGAGAATACCGAACTGGCAAAGGTGCTTTCTCGCTGTGGTAAGCAGAGCTTCTGTGTCATTGTCAAGCTGCTCCTTGGTGTCCGCCGTGTGAACCATCGTCAGAACGGCAAACATCATTCGCTGGTCACGGGTCGTCAGGTCGTCAAGGAACTCCTTCATTTCCTTGCGCTGTTGTTCAATGTCGTAGGGAAGCTGAGCAGAAAAGTTGTTGTTGGCATTCTGCCTACGCTGCCAGTTGGTCGCATTGGTTTCAACGCCAAGCAAACGGCTTTCGGCTTCTCGCACGGCTTCATCCGTGGGTACGGGGATAACATCAATGGACATCATCAGATTGCGGTTGAGGTCGGTCATTTCTGCAACCATACTGTCCTTGATATAGGAAGCGTACTCCCGCAGGAACAGCACTCTGCCGTAACGCTCACCGATCTTGAAATAGTCGCCCGTGAACTCCATCGAATCAGGGCAGATGAAATCCTTGAAGTCGTGACCCTTTCTGCGGGTTTCCTTGATGTCGAAGCGGAACTCCGTTTCTTCACCGGCACGGTAAAAGTCGTGGAAAATGCGAAGCCGTTCGTCCGGTTCCAGCTCCACACACTTACTGCCGAGCCGCCCAAAGTGGGCAATCAGGTCGGCACCCACACGGGCAAAATAGTTTCTCGCTTCCTCGACATTCTTCTTGCACACCGAAATGGTGATGTACTTCTCCTGAATGATAGCATTTGCACCGGTCGCCTTTTCAAGGAGCATCCGATTGTACTCCTCACGGTACTCGTCAAGAGCATCGCCCTTCAGGGGGAGAAGAATGGTTTTCTCAAAGTTTGCACGGTTCAAACGGCGGTTGTTAATGGTGATCTTGGTGGTTGCACCGCTGTCAAGGCTGTTGAGCAGCTCCGAATACTCAAGGAACATAGCTTCCTTATCCTCACGACTGGCGACAGCATAGTTGATGTCGCTGAACTTATAGGTCTTGGAGAACTTATCTCTGCCCACCTGAAAAATACCGTCATCGTAAATCGCCTTGATGGGGATCACATCCTGGACGCCCCTCGGCACAACAAATCGTTCTTTATCCTGTTTGAGCAGGTTGCGAAGCGTTTTAATCATTGGCTTTTGATACCTCCTTCTGCTTGTGTTCCATTCCCGGCTTCATCATCTCGTAGTAGGTGTTGGTAGAACGGAAGGTCAGTTTCTTTGGCATCAGGAACTCGGATTTGAACCAAGCCCATACAAACTTTTCAGCCGTCATTCCGTTGTACTTAATGAAGCCGAGAGCCGCAAAGGGTGCGGCTCCCAAAATGCACATCCACGATACGGTTTCCGTGCCGACATATGGCTTGAGCAGGAAATAGAGTCCCACTGCCACCACGCAGGCGCAGGCAGAAAAAATGAACTGTCGCATAGACAGTCCAAAGAACATTGCCTCCGTATAGTTGCGGATTTCCCTGTTGATCTTAACTTCCAAAGTAATACCTCCTTTTGGGTAATAAAAAATCGTCACCGATTATGGTGACGATTTCGTTCAGCCGGATTGCTTATTTCCAGCTCATTCTTGAATTATATACATTGTTGACCGCTTCGATATAGCAAATAAAGGACGGATGATTATAGTCGTTGCTCGTCAGATATTTGTTTTTGAGCCGCAAATACTGTTCTCGGACTAAGTTCCATTTCCCTTTGCGTTTAATGAAATCAACCTTTTCCCGTATTCCCGCAGAATGCGGCGCTTGATTCCAATAGTATCTGTCGTTATAGATGAACCCCGTTTTTTCGTGGATCAGTCGATACATTCGGTCTTGTGCATCCGTAACCACAATGCAGACATCTATTGAAAACAAAGTCTGATTGCCTTGGGTAAAGTGGCGACGCTCTGTTGTGAGCGACGAAGTGGAATCCTCGCAATCGCCCCAACCGTTCATAGATAGGGCTTTATTCAAGGCTTTTCTCGCACATTCTTTGAGTGTACGGCAATCTTCAAAATCTTCACAGCGGACAACTTCAAGGTTATAATCCAAATCTATGGGCTGCGAAGCATTTTGCACAATGAGATTTTTAGCGCCGCTGCCTACAAGATAAAAGGTTGAACCTATGTCATAGTCCTCTTTCAAGGTATGGCAAAAGTCTTGCATAATTTCTCCGCACACGCTGCGTACACGGCTGAGGTATTCCTTATCTTCAACATAGTTAAACATAAAAGCTCCTTTCACCCCCAAGCCGTCCATTCAGCTCTTGGTGAGCTAAATTATATTATTATACTTATGGCGACAGGTTGTGTCAAGAAATTCATTAAAATAATTGCAGTTTTCTCGGCGCAACCCTTTATAATCCCATCATCTCTCGGATAATGCGGTCGCTCATCTTGACCGATCCAACGAGAACGAGCATATTAAAGAGCAGTTCGCCTACATAACTCCATACCTGCGTGACCGCCGCCGCATCGGGGTTTACTACGGGCGGTGAGGACGCAAAGAGCGAGAAGATGATGCAGGACAGCACGATCACTGCCCCCTCCAAGCAAACGGCGCAGTAGCTTTTGATGAAGGACTTGCCCACATTCTGACTCGGTTCACCGGCGAAGGTGGAAAGCGGAATGGGCGCAAGTGCCGTATACATATAGAGCTTAAAAAATCTCCCGTACACGGTCATTATCAGGATGAAAGACATTACGGTGATGAACAGCCCTCCGATGAGCGTAACAGCCCATAGCGGCATGCTTTCAAAGAATCCGCATTCCTCAACGCTGGTAATCAATTCAGGCGGCAAGACTGTTTGCTGTGGTGTTGAGAAACCCGCCGAACCCATTATCATCGAGATCGTGCCTTGGACGATATTAAACAGGGCAAGCATAAGCTCCATACCGTAGGTGATGGCACCCTTGGCGATGGCAAAGCGAACAAACAGCTTCAGAGCGTGTTCCGGTTTCTTAACTTCTGTAAATGAACCGCAGGTTTTGACCATACCGGCGACGAAGAACAGCACAAGGAGTGCAAGTCCGATAGACTGCACTGCGCCGTTGATGTTGACGATCACACCCCATATTCCACCGCCTTTGAAGTCCTGCGGCGTTGTCGTGATAAGCTGCCAAATCTCAGCCAGCTTTTCGTTCCAAGTTTCCAATGCGTTTTCAAGGTTTTGTACGACCCAGTTGTCGCTCACGAAAAGCACCTCCTTTCAAAGAATAAGGGGTGCTCCCGATTTTTCGGGAACACCCCTCGGTGTGAAATTTCTTAGCCGACAATCAGGTCGAGGATTTCCTTTGCAAAGGTGATGATGACGCCGCCTGCAAGGGTCAGGAAACCGTTCGCTCGCTGAGAGGGGTCGTGGGACTTCAGGGACAGACCGACCTGCACAACGCCGAAGCCCAACAGGATAAGACCAATGGCACGGATCAGGCCGAAGATAAAGGTAGACAGGTTGTTGATAACGGTAATGGGGTCGTTGGCGGCAAACGCCGTAACCGAAGTGCCGAGGACGAGTGCTGCACCCATAATGGCGGTGCAGTAAATGCGGAAGCCCTTCTTGACCTTGCCGGTCATAGGCAGCTTTTCGGTATGCTTCTCGGTGTTCTTCTTAAAAATGTTCATATTAGTTACCTCCGTAATTTTGTTGTTGTATTGTTGTTGGTTTCCGAGTTGAAATCCTCATCGGACAGCAGCTCATAGGTGGTTTCCGATACCTCTGTATCCGGCAGAGTATCGGGGTCGAGGTACTGCACCTCAATGGTCGCAACATTACTTGTGACCTTGCCGTGCTGATAGACGCCGCCTTTTCCGTCGGCAGTCAGGTCAACGGCGGGGTGCTTGAGAATGTCGTATTTTAAGTCCATCACAGGGAGTTCCCCTCGGATGAACAGAATGGCGTAGCGGTTATCAAGCATACGAACCTCATCCGGGGTCAGAAGCTCTCGACCGCTGATCTGATAGTTGGTGGAATAGTTTCCGCTTCGCCCGGAACTCTTTCCGTAAGTGTTCGTGTCGATGGTTTCCTTGCCCAGCAATTCGCTCACATATTTGTGGGTGGACTGCTCGTTGCCACCCAAGTAGAGGAACTCATCACAGTTGCCGACGATGGATTCCCACTGCTTTTCAAACAGTGCCTTGAGCTGTGCCAAGTTCTGAAGAATGATGGACACAAACACGCCACGGGAACGCATAACGGAAAGGATCTTATCGAAGTCGTCCGGCAGGCTGACATTGGCGAACTCGTCCATCAGGAAGTGAACGGGAATTGGCAATGCACCGCCGTGAATATGGTCAGCAGAAAAGAAAAGCTGCTGAAATAGCTGGGTATAAAGGATACTGACCAAGAAATTGAAGCTCGAATCGTTGTCCGGGATAATAGCGAACAGTGCCACTTTCTTTTCGCCCATAGAAGCAAGGTCAAGCTCATCGGTACAAGTCAGTGCCGCCAAGCTCTCCAAGTTGAACTTTTCAAGCCTTGCGGCAAGTGTGATCTGAATGGATTTCAGAGTCTTTGCCGAACCGGTGTGGTAAGACCGATAGTATTTCAGAGCGATGTGGTCGGGTCTGTCCAACTCCAAATCGGCAAACAGGCAGTCCAGCGGCGAGGGTCGTGGATCTTCCTCATTGTCGATGGCAGCCGCTTGCAGCATCTCCATCACCATTGCAAAGTTCTGCTCATCCTCCGGCGCTTCGTAGTGAAGATAATAGACGAGAGCAGACAGCAGCATTGAAGCTGAGGTATCCCAAAAAGGATCATTACTTTGTGACCCCTTTGGCGTTGTGCTCTTGAACAGGTTTGTCACAAGCCGTTGCACATCGTTGTCCGAGTGGAGATAGACAAACGGGTTATAGCAGTGGCTCTTTTCCATTGAGATCAGATCGAGAACTCTGATCTCATAGCCTTTTTTCTCCAGCAAATTTCCCACATCCCGGACGATCTCGCCCTTCGGATCGAGAATCACGAAACTGGTGTTTGCCTGCATCAGATTTGGTTTGCAGTAAAAGCGGGTCTTGCCCGCACCGGAACCACCGCAGACAAGGGTGTTCAGATTGCGGCGGTGTTTCTTGCCGTTGAGTCCGATACGGACTGCCTGCGTCATCAGCTTGTTTTCGGACGGTGGGTTCTGCCGGTATTTCTTGTCCACGGCTTTGGCATTGCCCCATTTTGCGCTGCCGTGTTCCTCCCGGCGTCGGTAGTTCCTGCGTGACGAGAAATAGATACCGATGCCCATTCCATAGCAGAGAAGCAAAACGAGGACAGTTTTTACACTGTCCTCGCAAAGCACTATATGAAACGGGGCGCTCATCACATTCATCAAGCTCGGCAGTATCTCCGGCAAGCCACCCTTAGCGGATGGTGCAATGAGAAGTCCGAGCCATACAATCGGCAGGATGCCGAGTACGGCGAGAATGATGGAGGTCTGTCTGTCGTTATCTCGATTCACGACAGGAGCAGTCCTTTCTTTCCACTACCTTGAACTTTTTCTTTGGGGCATACCCGACCTTGATGATAAGATCGTCCACGGCATCGGTGGATTTACCCTCATTCATCAGTTCGGTTTTGGTATCGTTCAAAGCTCGAATCACTACGCCGTGTTCATAATCGTCCAAGGCGATGTGATAGCGTTCCTCTTTCATCGTCACACCTCATCTTTCCTGATCTTTGCTTCGGTCTGCTCGGCGACGGTAGATTTCCTCCGACACACGAGAGCCGATCTCGCTCATCGCAGAACGGGTCTTGGAAAGTTCCGCACGAATTTCCTTGGGGGACTTGCCCGCCAGCTCCTCCGGGATATGGTCAATGGCGAAGTTCTTCACATCCACGCCGAACTTACGGCAGAGCATATAGCCGACGCAGACAGCAGAGAAGCCCATATCCCTGCGGCTGTATGCTTCGCAGTTCATTGCAAGCTGAGCGTGACCCAGCTCCTGTGCCACGCACTGGCAGAGAGCAACGCTGTTCCCGATGTCCCGCTTGATATAAAGCGTCTGATCCTCGTTCTTATAGAACGCCCCCATATTGGGAGAAGGCAGTTCCTCCACAGTGCTCACATCAATGGGAGCCGTGTCAAGCATAATGGCAACGAGCTTTCGGGGGTCACGGTCAAGGGTAGGTGCAGCAGGTTTCTTGCCGCTGGTCTGTGCCACATCGAATACCTTCTTGACATTGTAGGCAATGCCGGTAGAGCCGTCATTCTTGGTGTATTCAACAGGTTCAAGAATGGACAGGCTCTTAGCACCCTTGTTGACCTTCACGCCGTCCTCCTGCCAGTCACGAAAATCCTTGAGCTGCGTCGCCTGCGGCTGCTGCTTATAAATGAGCAGAGCGTTGGCGGCAGAGTAGCGATCCATTCGTGCCTGCGTATCGAGATATGCCCTGAACTTGTCGGGGTCGCTGACGATCTCAGTAGCGGTATCGTCGATCATCTGATACACGGCATCCTTCTCCGCCTTTTTCTTGGCGGCGTATTCCTCCGGGGAGAGCTGCGGGCGAGCCGCAGTCCCGGGCTTCTTGGGAGTGAAATTGTTGATCATAGCTGATTACCTCTCTTTCAATTTTTTGTGTCGTTTGGGCTGGGTATGAACCGTCTGACGGGACGGTTCGGGCGTCTTGGCTTTCTCCTTGGAAAGCGCAGACTCGGCACGGTCTGCTTCCTTGTCGGCTCTTGCAGTAGCTTTATAGCGTTCCAGCTTTTCTCTTACGGAAGGCTTCTTATCGGCTTGCTTTGCCGTACCCCGGTCAGTAGCCGAACTTTTGGTTTCGGAGCTTCGCTCGGACGGAGGGCTTTTTTCCGTCTTTGCGACCGTAGGGTTTTCGTGGGACTGACCTTCTTTCTGCAAGGGCTTTCCCATTGCTTCTTCTACAATGATCTCACCCTTCGTTTTCGTCGGAACTTCCTGTGCGACGGCTTCACGGTCAGCCTTGTCCTGCTCTGCCTGCGTGATAACTCCAGCCTTATCGACCTTGCCGAACTCAAAGCGTTCCACAATGCGCTGGATTTTGGAAGCGTCCTCCGCACGGGCGATAATATCCACTGGAACATCATCTCCCTTGGCGCTCTTATCTCTTAGGACGCAGTAGAGAACGCCGTAGCGCTTTGCCTGTTTGGTGAACTGAGCCAAGTCCTTGTTTTGGATAGAAAAGACTTTCAACTCCTTGCCGGACTTGATCATATTGGTGAGCCGTGCCTTGCCTTTGGTCTGCTGTTCCTGCTTCAGCACGGACACGAGAAGCAGGGCGACATTTTTTGCCGCCGAGCCTGTAAGTTTTGCGGCGACCTCAAAGCCTTCAAGCGAGAGTCTGACGACCTGTTCAGCCGCATCACCGCCGTTGTTCATAGTTGCGGTTCTCCTTTCGTTTTGATTTTTCTTCCTCTGCTCGGACTGCATCCACCTTTTCCTCGATGACCTTGGAACGGACGGCGATGTCCTGACAGAGCTTGACCTCCTTGCGGAGTTCTTTCAGCTTCTCGGAAAGATGTGAGATACTTGCCTTTGCCAGTGACAGCTCTGCATCTGTGATATTCACTTTTCGTATTTCATTTCGGAGGTGCGTTCTGTCGGCAGTTAAGGTCTTGATTTGCTCCTCGACCGAGTGCTGATATGAAAAAAGCTGCTCGTCTGTACCGATGTGGTGCTTGCCGAGCAGCGTGACTTGTTTGGTGAGTTCGTCTATCTTTATCAGATCCTCTTTGAAAAGATAGTGAACTCGCGCTTGATTCTGTTGTCCTGCCTTGTACTTCGGCAGATAGCCGAGCCGGTAGCAGTAGTAAAGGTACAGCCCATACAGACCGCCGACTTTTCCAATTCTGTCGCTCCGTGTTCTGAGCCGGTATTGCTTCGGTCGGTAGGTTTTAGGCTGGAACGGCTCAAAGTCGATGTTGTCACGGTTTTCAATGAGCCGCTGTGTAATGCGCTCTTTGGTGTATTCCTCACCGAGCCTGTGCAATCGGATCGGGCGTTCATCACCCTTGCCCCTAATTGTCCAATACTTCCGCTTGGGATTGGAGCCGAGGGTGTAGCCCATTTCAGAAAGATGGTATTCAAGCTGTCTGAGGTTGTGGCTCATTGCGATGGCTTCATCCAAGGCGGCACGGGCGAGGTTATAGCGTGTGGGCATCCCGGCTTCATCCTTTTGAGTCAGGATACGGGGCGACTGATAGGCTTCCGGGTTCTGTACCACGGACAGTCCGTGTTCCAAGCAGACCTCATCGGCAATATGGCGGAAGTACCACCACGCTTTCTCTTTGTTCTGCAATCGCTTGCCGTCCTTGAACGAAACGGAGTTCACAACGAAGTGGCAGTGAAGATGTTCCGTATTCAGATGCGTTGTCACAAGGACTTGAAACCGGTCGCCCCACATTCTTTCTGCGAACGCCATACCGACCCGCTGTGCAAGCTCCGGTGTGATGTCGGTTTCCTCAAAGCTGAGATAACCGTGATAGGCTTGGATGCCATCCGGCTTGTCGAATTGCTCTTTCACCGTGATGAACTGCTCACGGGCAGTTTGCGGGTTACAGTGGATGCCCTCGCAGAACAGCTCCCGTTCTGTTTTCTCTCCGTCCTTTGCATAGGCGACTACATCACGGAGTGCTTGATAATCGGCGTCGCTGTACTTCGACTTGGACTTTGTGGTTTTCTCAGGATTGGAAGCGTAGTCGAGAACGGTCGCAAGGCGAACCGTGACCGGCCACAGCTTACTTACTGCCATTTCAGGTTGCTCTCACCGGGTCGAAGAAACTGACGCTCCATATCTGCCTGAAACTTGTGCAGGCGATCCAACTCACTGTTCAGCTTCTGCGTATCGATAAAGCCAAGGGCATTTGCCTTAACGGAGATCTGATGGATGTTATTGCCGATTGCGGAGAACTCCCGCATCGCATCGTAGAAACGGTCATCGGGCTTCTCCTTCGGTTCATAACCACGGAGCAACAGACGGACGAGCGCCGCTTCAGACAGGCAGGTTTTCTTTGCTTTCTTCCGCAAGTCCTGCGCTTCGTCACGGGAAAACCAAAACTGCTTCTTGATCGTTCTTTTCATAAATGGATTTCATCCTTCCTTTTGAAATGTGTGGTGCTTCTTGCACGGGGTATTAGGGGGTTCCCCTAACGAGCGATTTACTGTTTTTGACCGGTAGGAGTAAAAACAGTCTGCTCGTTAAGATAATACAGAGCATTCAGGGGAACCCCGTTCTCATTGAGATCAGCGTTCTTTGTCCGCCCTGACGGGCTTAAAAGGCACAGCTACGATCTCATTGTTGACTCTCATAAAGCGTTCGGGGTATTTGAATTTCTCACGGTATTTCTCCGCAAGGTCAGGCGGGAGGGACTGGAACTTCTCTGCCTCAAAGGGAGCATAGGCAACAAAAAACTTCCCGCAAATGATGTCCTGCATCTCACGGGAGTTCTCCTCATAAACCGCCCGATTCGGGGTCAGTCCATTGACCTTGCCCTCTTCATTGCAGATGATGGCGACCTCATCCTCAAAGGGCATATATTCCTCAATATCGCCGCCGACCACTGTCTGCATCGCCTCCAAGGTGCCGTCGATCTCGATCATCTTGGGGTACTTGTTCGGCTCCACAAGCAGGACGGAAATCTTTCCGCTGCCTGCTTCTACCGGCTCCTTGCAGAGCGATTTGTCGAAAGAAATCGACTTGAACCCGATGCTGTCCACGAAGTAGAAGCCGGGATTCAGGGTATCACTTCCCCTGATTTCGACTACATCCGACACGGAAAGAGAGCGTCCTTTGTAGTCGGCAGGATGGTCAACATTGAACTTCTGATAGATGTTTTCGAGAGAGATGCAGTCCATTTTGCCGTCATAAACTCTGTCGTAAGCGGCTGCGTTGACTTCCTTAGTGCCTTTGATTTTTTCGAGGGATTCCATTCCGATGAAGCACACATTGGCGGTATCCCTGTCCACATTGATCTGATAAATGCTGAACTCAGTCATCGTTCATTGGTCCTTTCTTTGGTTTTGTTGCGGTGGATACCGAGCTGGAAACAAAGAAAGTCATTGTAGTCCTTGCCGCAGGGCGGAGGGCTGTCAATGACTTCATACTTGCTCGGCAATATGGTTTTCAGCGCAAGGCTGGCTTTTCTCCCGGCGTTATCGTTATCGAAGTGCAGGAAGATTTTCTTAATCTGCGGCTTCTCATCGAGGTACTTCACAAGAGCCGCAGGGGTAGTGCTGTCCTCGATTCTCTCCTTGGGCAGATACACACCGGCGAGGGAAACAAGGTCGTCTTTACGCCAATTCCTGCCTGCCATCCTTTCAAGTGTCGCAAAGGAAAGCAGGTCAATGGCACACTCAAAGAGATGCACCGTGCTGCTGTCGCTGTCTGCAACCCGAAAAGAATAGTGCTTGTCACTGCCGGAGCAGTCGCCCAAAACACGGCGGTCATTGGTCGCTCGGAAGGACGCATAGCGAGGGGTATTTTTATCATCAAAGCCTACGCACACAAGGTTGTGATACGGCAGGCTCTCGAAAATCAGCCCCTTGTCAATGCAGTATTGGATGATGGCATAGTCGATGCCCCTGCCGAAAAGATACTCTGTAATTCTTTCTGTGGAAGCACTTTTATCCGGCAGAAGCAAGACCTTCGGCTCCGTTTTCTGCTTTGGCTTGACTGTCATTGACGGCATCACCGCCGCCTTTCCCATCAATGTTTCGACCGCTTCTACAAAAGAACAGCCCTTGACTTTCACAAGATAGTCAAGGGCATTGCAGCCGCCGATGCGTTGTGACCACCACATCCACTTGCCGTTAGAAATCTTCAAGCTGTCGTGGGTGCGGGTGGTATAATTGTTGCCGGAAATGCGGACAAGCTCCTGCGGCTCACAGCTTTGCAGATAAGTCAGCAGATCGATTTGCCGTGCCTGTTCCACCACCTCCGGTGAGATATACGGCATAAAATCACCTGCTTTCCCGTTGCTGTTTCTTCTCCTGCCGTTGCAGGCTCTTATCCGCTTCTGTTTCGATGGAGTCCCGGACGGTATCCATATGCTCGGTTTCTCTGTCCCGGAACTCCTTATACACATCACACAAGGGACAGGGAGAACGGAGAAGCGCCTTTGCCTTTTCCGGCTCAAGCTCCAACTCCTCCATACACATCACGATGTCCTCCCGCATCGTGTATTCGTAGGTGTGGTTGAGGATTTCGGGTGGCTCTTGATGTAGCAGCCAGTCCCGATATTTGTCCTGCTCGGCTTTCATTTTCTCATAAAGGCGAGCGTTGTAATCTATTTCGTTCATAGCGAACACCTCCTTCAAAATAGAAATAGCCGCCTGATTTCTTTTGAAAACCAAGCGGCTATGTATATGGTTTATTCTGTTGTTAAAACAAAGCGCAGGATGCAAAGCGGCGGGATCAATTCATATCGTTATTTTCCTTAATGCCTTCGTTCATTTTCTTAATCTTCCTTTTCCACACAGAATACTGAGCTGCCCAAGCAGCGAGGAAGATCGCTACGAATATACCTACATAAGACAGAATCCCACCGGTCGAATGGGGCATCCAGTTGGCAAAATAAGAGATGGGGAACATAATCACGCAAGCAATTGCAAAATAAACCCCGCTTTGCTTTGCAAGACTCCACGAATCAATTTCCCAAATAACCGAAGCCATTGCAAAGCCTGTGCCCATTATTCCGCTCAGGCCGGTTTGAATGAGAATCGCATTTAATTCGCTCCCCATTTTATTCACAAGCTCTGGATTGACCGGATGGAAGAAGCCATCCCCAATGCAGATTGAGATAATCACCGTAATGACATATCCGATTGCAATGCCAACAGGGAAACCAAGTAGTCCTCGTCCAATCAGTTTTTTCTTCATCTCTGCCACCTCACATTCCTAACAGTTGTTTGATTTTGGCGACGGATCGCCGTGAAACATAAGTAACCGTACCGTTTGAAAGCGTAATGCAAATTGTCCCGACAAAGCTCAAATCAAAGCTCTTGACTTTTCTCAGATTGATAATATCCGAGTTTGATATTCGGACAAAAGTCTTGCTGTCAAGCCGTTGTTCCGCCTCGTATAGCCTCAGGCGGAGCGCATACTCGCCGTGATTTGTCTCGGCAAACACCTTACCTGATTCGGCAAAAACACGGTAGATCTCAGACGGTTCCAGAACCTCGACCACATCCTCCCTGAATCCGGCAATGACCTGCGGTTGCTCGTCTGACAATCTTTTTATGATTGCATTGACTTCATCGGTCATTTTGTCCGTCATCACGATGATTTTTGGCTCTTTGCATTTTTCGTCTATCTTGATTTCAATTTGCATCGGTTCACCTCCTCGCTACGGTTACAGTATAGGAAAATCAAGAACCGATTTCTACCGATTCTCGATAGGTGGTTGTTTTAGGAACATAGGTGGTAATTTTTACGGGAATCTCATACCGGTCTGTATGGGCAGCTGATAAGTATCTGCGGTATGGGGATGCTCCCATACCGCAGACGGATCATCCTTATATTCAGTTCGACAAACTGGAATTTATTAGGCAAACAGAATAAGTGCAACACCTGTGATAAGCAGAACTATACCAACAACAAACTCTATCATTCCCACTTTCTTTGCGTATTCTTCTTTCTTCCGACCGGCTTTGAAATCCGCCTCAAAACCGTTGATAAGATTGTATTTCTTTTTAAAGTAAATGAAGTATCCAAACAGAAGGAATGCCAATCCCAGAACTACAGCCAATACCTTTAGGAATATCATATAAACACCTCCACAAAAAATTCCGATTTGTCATTCTGATTTAAGAATATTATACTACGACATTGTGACTGCTTTTACCGTCAAGTTCGCAGTATGTATCTGCGGTATGGGGTTGCTCCCATACCGCAGACGGATCATCTTTCCGGCTCGTTTTTGCGCTTTGTACTTCTCTGAACTGGAATGGAGAGCAGCTCTCTTGTACGCTCGACCAGCTGCTTTTCAATGACTGTCAGCCGCTGCTCCGGCAAATTGAGGGACGGATGACGGGTGAACTTGAAGTCCGCAATTCGCCGCAGCTGCGCTTTCTGCTTTGCACCCATTACCTCTTTACACACATCCTCATAGGAAATGCGGTAGGGATTGGAACGGGTCTTTGAATACTCACTTAAGTTCTTGAAATCGTCCGGCATGGCAAAGTTGAACAGCGACAAGCCGTTATCGAAGATGGGTGCAGGGGCGATAATTTCGCCCGTGTGATTGTTCCGCAGTAAGCCGAAGTTGCCGAAGTGTCTGTCCTCGTTGTAAATCAGGGCGTCGAAAACCAGCATACTGCAAAGCTGCTCGTAGAACTCGTCGCCCAAGGTCTTGTAATAATCAAGGCAGGCTTTCAGCGTTGTTTTGCGGAGAATACGCCCGATAGGGACGAAAGAGGTATCAATATCCGTGAACAGCCGGCACGTGGAGGCAAGGATCCCTTTCCAGTTTTCCAAGTCGTACTGTACGCAGCCGATGCCCATTTTGTCTGCAATCTGACAGGCATAATACTCGCTGTACGGCTCGTTTCCGGCGTTTACGGCGCCCTCCGTGCCGCCCTTATACAGATAGATGCCGTCGTCCTCCACAAAGCGCCAAGCCTTCCGCAGCATACCGTTGGTAGTCAGCTCCGGCGAGGTGGAGAATGCCTCCCGACTGCCGCCAACGCCGGTATAAGCCACCAGCGACAGTGCTTCGGAGAAGCGGTTTTCATAGAGGTTATAATCGGCATATTTGCCTTCAAAGTCAGCGGGGACGACCCAATAGCTGTCGTTGAGGGACAGCCCCATACAGACATCAATGATGCCCTTCGTGTTGTTTACGCTCAGCCCCAGCGTCTTTAAGATTTCAT
>OLJF01000503.1_pt1 | contig 39703 bp, 38 predicted proteins | sample 1609751 | NCBI WGS metagenome assembly OLJF01 (sample SAMEA4350171, study PRJEB24818) | metagenome | biome: human; feature: gut; material: faeces | place: Denmark | collected 2013-09
CTGGTTTCTCGTCAATTCCATTTTAACGGATTTTCGAAAAATATGCTCTACTTTTTTTGAAAATTTTTTAAATTTATTTTGTAGGCTCTTTCCTTACCCCAACATTTAGTATAGAGCCATTTTTTTCGGAATTGAGCAAGCCTAAAATCACTTTCAAAGCTATGTTTTGCCGATAATTCTCTGTAGCCGCCGAGCAAATCACATTCGCCCTCATTCAAAGACATTTGCACTGTTTTATCTATCGGCTGACGAATGTTTGTATAGCCGATAATGTAATCGACCGATGTATTAAAAATATCTGCCATTTGCATAAGAGTTGCAATGCTCGGTTCACTTTTTCCATTTTCGTAAGCACTAATCATTTTTTGAGAAACATTGAGCTTTAAAGAAAGAGAAATCTGACTTAAACCTTTTTTTCTCAACATTGCAATCCTATTCATAAGCTACTCCTTAAATTATACTTTTTAAGTATAATATTATTACATAATTGTTGACAAATTATGCCTTTATGTTATAATAATATTTGTAAAAAGTATACAAAGAGGAACTTTTATGACTAAACACATAAAAAAATCATTATCCGTATTTTTATCTGCTGTAATTCTGATTGGCATTTTTGCGGTTATGCCGATTAGTGCGAGTGCAACTCAGAGCAGAACAGAAAATTTCAGCAAAATTTTTTCTTTAAGCGGTTCAGGCAGTGACGATATTGTTTCTGTTGCCGCTGCTCAGCTTGGCAAAACGGGTTCTCAGCTTGGTTATTCGGAACAATGGTGTGCAGACTTTGTGAGCGATTGTGCAAAGCTTGCGAATCAATCTTCGGCTATTCCGGCATCGGGTTATTGCCCGACATTAAGGAAAAACATAACTGATGCCGGCGGATACTATGTTGATAAGTATTCTGCACAGAAAGGCGACATAGTATTCTACGGAAATAACGGTGCGGACCATGTAGAAATTGTATATGCGGCTTCGAACGGAAATGTAAGTACATATGGCGGTAATTCGGGAAGCGGCTCTTCACTTTATGCAAGAAGCGTAAGACAGCACCCAACCCAAACACAGTCCATTGCTTATATCGTCAGACCTAAATATTCTGCAATTAATAAGCCAACCGATGTACATTTAGACAAAAGTCAGGTATGGTACGATATACAAGATGATATAGTCCTTTATCCTCACGGAAACAATGCAGATTATTTTTGGATAAGTGTTTATAAGGACGGCAATCAAATTATCAGTCAGCGATTAGATGTAAACAGTGAATTAAGATTTTCAGCAAGTCAATGGGGCTACGGTGAATATTACTCTTGGATAACTGCCGCAAACTCCGCCGGCGGTACTGACTCAAAGGGAATTTCATTCTCTGTTGTGGGAGCCGCCGGATATTCCGATGTATCGGTTTCAAGTCCTTGGTATGATTTGAGCGATACTGTAAGTATATCGGTTTCGCCTGTATGTTCTAAAGGTCAAGTAATAGGTATAGATAAAAACGGTGTTGAAAGAGTTGTTACTGAAAATTGTGATACAACTTATACAGTTCCCGCTTCACAATTAGGTGTTGGCGAATACTCCGCCTATTTTTCTGTTTATAACGGTTCGGGTGGAATTGATACTAAAAGAGTATCTTTTATTATTGTAGATAAACCAAAAGAAGGTGCTAAAGTTACAAGCAATAAAAGTAATTACTCACTTAACGATAAAGTAGAAATTTCAGTATCAGCTTCTTATTCAAAAGGTCAGGTTATAGGAATTGACAAAAACGGAATAGAAAGAGTAGTTACAGAAAATTGCGGCACAACATATTCTATACCTGCTTCGCAGTTAGGAAGGGGTACATACACAGCGTATTTTTCTGTTTATAATGGTACAGGTGGATATGACACCGAAAGAATAAGCTTTGCTATAGACGAACAATTATTAAATCCTTGCATATCAATTAATAAAAATTACTTTTCTACAAATGAGATTATTAAAATATATCCCTCTGTTATCGGAAAAGTTAATACATATAAAACTACAATTTATGACAACAACGGAAACAAAATAAAAACATATGAAAATAAGGACGGAAAAATAGAAATTAACGCAAAAGAATTAGGTGCAGGAACATATAATGCAATAGTAACATTTAGTAATTATGCTTTTGAGGAAAGTACAGATGCTATCCAATTTACTGTTGTAAATGATCATATTTTAGGCGATGTAAATTCAGACGGCATAATTAATGTTAATGATGTAACTGCATTACAGCTGTATATTTCTCAATCGACAGAATTTACAGATGAGCAAAAAATGCTTGCCGACTACAATCAGGACGGTGTAATTGATATAAACGATGTAACCGACATTCAGCGACTTATTGCAAATATGAACTAACCCAAAGCAAAAGCCTTGCAGATTTTGAACTGCAAGGCTTTTTGTATTCTTTATAAATTATTATTTATCAAATATTCACTTGTTCCTCGGCGAGCGGCTCTAAGGCTTCCGATTTTTTGCCGAAAGAAAATACCTTTACCTCTTTGTACCACATACAGCACACAACTGACACTGCAAGCGGTAAAAATCCTAACCATATGCTCTCTCTTGCCCAAAAAATTTCAGCCACGCTTGCAAGAGCAACGCCTATATGGAAGAAAAGCAATGTCATTCCGAAGAACTGCGCTTTGCGTTTCATCTTTATGTCGCCGTCAATAAGATAAGATGTAAGCGATGTTACCGTTTGTCTTATATTATTGGTCGAAAAAATTGTTGAACTGCCGTATCCCGCATCGCCTGCGTAAGCGTTCCATTGAATAGGAGCGGCAAAAAACAGCGGCAGCATTGCAAGATACGAATTTTCTACAAAATTAAGCACGCTTACAAGTATAAAAGCAACCGATGTCAAACCAAGACTTATTATTTTTGTATCAAGTTTTATAAATTTGTGGAGCAACACATATGTCACATTACCGCAAGCATACACCAAAGCGGCAAGCACCATATAAATTAATAAAGAATGTTCCGGCTCAAACAAATTATGTACAATATGTATCATATTTGATGTTTGCGATGAGGCAAGCAGGTCGCAATGATTTATGATTGCGTACGCACCCATAAATCCGCCGATTGAGCTTACACAAAAGTGTAGCCACGCTTCTTTTTTAACATTTTTCTCCACGATTATCGCCCTTTTATTAGTTTTTCACTCATAATTATATCACAACAAGCGACAAAATTCAATTATAAAAGCGCTGATAAGAACGGGGTTTTCAGCTATCTTTTTGTGTATCGTCAATTAATCTGCCTTTTTCGACATTCGGCTTTATAAAATTGTTGTAAGAATATTCCGCCAAAATTTCAGAACCTTTTGGGGTGTTCTTTTGCCTGCCAAGCACCTGGCTTAATTTTATTTTTCTCTCTGCCCACATCTTACCGTCTGTTGCGTCATTCAGCATTACGGGCTGAACATTGTCCATAGTATGGGCAAATTTTGCCTCGGCTGTTTCGGCATTTTCAAATTCAATCCAAAGATTTTTCAGCTTTTTGCACTGGTCGTCGGGCAAAAGTCCGAAAATTCTGTCTGCCGCTTTCTGTTCCCTTTCGTGTTGAGTTTTCTTGCCCTCTTCGTCATAACAATAGGTATCTCCTGCGTCAATCTCCACAATATCGTGCAGTAAAAGCATTGTAACCGTTTTTAAAACATCTATTTTTTCGTTGGCATACTCACTCAAAAGCACGGTCATAAGCGCCATATGCCATGCGTGCTCGGCATCGTTTTCCTTGCGCTCTCCGCCTGTAAGCAATGTCTGACGCTGTATGAATTTTTCCTTGTCAATTTCCTTTATAAAGTCAAATTGCTTTTTAAGCCTTTCGTCCATAATTACCTCAACTTACAACATTCTTAGGAGTGCCGTTTATAAATGAATCGATATTGTCTGCAACAATATTCATCAATCTTTCCCTTGTTTCAACTGGCGCCCAGGCGATGTGAGGAGTTATAATGCAATTCTTTGCCTGCATTAAAATACAGTCCTCCTCCATCGGCTCAACAACCAAGGTATCTACTGCCGCTCCGCCGATAATATCGTTCTGCAACGCATCGTAAAGGTCGTTCTCTGCCATTACTCCGCCCCTTGCGGTATTCACAAACAATGCATTGTTTTTCATTTTTGCAAACTGCTCTTTGCCAAACATTTTATCCGAATCGCTGTTAAGCGGGCAATGAACCGTTACAATGTCGCTCCTTTCAAGCAACTCGTCAAAACTTACAAACTCCACTCCGTCAGCCTGTTTTTCGGAACGATTATACGCAAGGACTTTCATTTCAAATGCCTGCGCAATTTTTGCAACCGCACTTCCGATACTTCCAAATCCTACAATACCTATTGTTTTTCCTGCAAGCTCGTTTAGCGGATATACAAACGGCGAAAAAGTCTTGCTCCTTTTCCATTGACCGTCGGCAACAAATTTTGCATATTCACGCACCTTGCTGTAATGCTCCAAAATTAATGCAAAAGTATGCTGTGCAACGGCATTTGTGGAATACGAACCCGCATTGCAGACTGTAATACCGTGCTTTCTGCAATACTCTATATCAATGTTATTGTATCCTGTGGCAAAAAGTCCGATATATTTTAAATTCTTTGCAAGTTTTAATGAACCTTCGTCAAGTCGGGTTTTGTTGCAGATAACCATATCTGCGTCCGCAATCTTTTCTGCGACCTCATCATATGTGAGAAGTCCGTACTGCACCACTTCTCCGAACTTTGAAAGTCGGTCGGCAGGTACAAGATTATCCACAACAGTTTGTGCGTCCGTCAGTACAATTTTCATACTGTTACCTCCGTTTTTATAAGTTAAAAATCTAATTTTATTATACACAATTTTTTTAATCTTGCAATCATTTGACAAAAAATGTATAATTATTGTGGAGGTATGACTATGTACAAAAATATTTTATTTGATGTTGACGGCACACTTTTACCTATGGATGTTCACGAATTTGTTAAATATTATTTCGGTTCACTCTGCGAAAAAATGATACCTGTACTTAAAATTGAGCCGAAAGTGCTTACCGATTCTATTATGGCAGGGCTTGGCGCAATGGCTAAAAACGATGGTTCCGCACTTAACAGAGATGTGTTTTGGAAAGCCGCCGCAAAAGTAAGCGGTGTTGACCTTATTAAATACGAAGATATGTTTACCGATTATTATAATAATGAATTTGTCGCCGCAAAGACCGCAACCTTCGTTAATCCTTATGCAAAAAAATGTGTTGATTTTGCAAAAGAAAACGGATACAAAGTAATTGCCGCAACAAACCCGATTTTTCCTAAGCCGGCTACATATAAAAGACTTGAATGGGCAGGACTTAATCCCGAAGATTTTGAATATATTACCGTTTATGACAACTCGTCAAGCTGTAAACCCAATCTTCTGTATTTTAAAGATTTATGCGAAAAATGCAGCATTTCTCCAAAAGAAAGCCTTATGGTCGGCAATGATGTTGACGAAGATTTGTGCTCCGCCGAACTCGGTTTTGACACATTCTTAATTACCGACTGCATTATAAACCGTAATGATAAGGATTATTCATCATACAAAAACGGAAGTTTTGAGGATTTTTATAATTATCTGACCTCACTTAACAAATAATTTTATCTGCAACATAATAAAACAAAATTTTCACTCCATATCTATTATTATATAGTTATGGAGTTTTTATTTGCCTTTATAAGGCAAAATAGCGAGCTGAATTTTCAGTAAAAAGGATGTTTAAAATGCTCAAAACAAAATTTGAAAACAATGTGCTGACAGCGTTCATTGAGGGTGAACTTGACCATGACTCTGCCGCAAGAATACGCACAAAGCTTGACGGAATCTGTGAATCAATTAAGCCAAAGCTGTTAAACCTTGACTTTTCCGGGGTATCGTTTATGGACAGCTCAGGAATCGGTCTTGTACTCGGAAGATACCGCCAGATGAAATTACTCGGAGGTTCTGTCAGGGTAATTAACATACCCGAAAATATGTACAGGCTGTTTGCTCTTTCCGGGCTTGAGGGATTGGGGGTGCTGAGATGAATTTAATAAACGAAATGAGCCTTAGCTTTCCGTCAAAAAGCAGTAACGAGGCTTTTGCCCGAAGTGCGGTTTCAGCCTTTATTATCGGTCTTGATCCAACCGTTGCCGAGCTTTCAGACATAAAAACCGCAGTTTCCGAGGCTGTAACAAATTGCATTGTGCATGGCTACCGCAGAGAAAGCGGAACGGTCTACATAAACGGAAAAATTTACGAAAACAACAAAGTAGTAATAAAAATTCGTGACAAAGGCTGCGGCATTGCAGACATTGAAAAGGCAATGGAACCGCTCTTTACCACCGCTCCCGAAGAAGACAGAGCAGGTCTTGGCTTTGCGGTTATGCAGAGCTTTTGCGACAAAGTAAAAGTCAAATCCACTGTCGGCAAAGGCACTGCCGTTACGCTTGAAAAAGTCATTTCATCGGGCAGATTACTTTCAAGAGGTCGTTAATCGGTATGTCGGAAAGCCGTGGTGATATTATCGGGGATAAAAACTCTCTCGCACAAAAGCATATGGGACTTGTCCATTCCTGCTGTAAGCATTTTACAGGCAAAGGAGTGGAATACGAAGAACTGTTTTCGGCAGGTTGTTTGGGACTTGCAAAAGCCGTAGAGCGTTTTGACGAAAGCCGTGGACTAAAATTCTCTACCTATGCCGTACCGGTTATATTGGGAGAAATCAAGCGTATATTTCGTGACGGAGGTTCTGTACGGGTTAGTCGCACTCTTAAGGAACTTTCAATGAAAATTTGCAGACTTAATACCGAGTACGAAAAAAACAACGGCAGAGAAATGAGCGTTACCGAGCTTTCGCAGGCTTTGAATGTAAGTGAAGATAAGATTTGCGAGGCGCTTTCTGCCAGCTCTTCTCCCCTATCCCTTAATGCCGATTACGATGATGAGGGAAATTCCCGAATAGACATACCCGTAAGCGATTCGCAAGAAGAAATCACCGAACGGTTGAGCCTTAATGATGCAATTGCCGAACTTGATGAGCGTGACAGACAGATTATACATCTGCGCTATTTTCAGAATAAAACCCAATCACAAACCGCCGACTGCCTTGCAATGACGCAGGTGCAGATCAGCCGCAGAGAACGCAAAATTCTTGCCCTCATACGAGAAAAAATGAGCGTTTAGCTCTGCAACTGTCTTGTAAATTGTAAAAATCCCGATAAGGTGAATTTTTTGCCTTATCGGGATTTTATAATGTTTATTCTATGTAATTATTTGATGTTCTTTCCTTTGAATATATTATTTCTCCGTATATTGCAGGAACTATTGCGCTTACCAATACTATAATAATTGATATAAAGAACAATACATTACTTATATTTATTACGAATAACGAAATTATGCCTAATATTATTACTGCAATTCCACACATCACTCCAAAATAAGTTGCAAAGCGATGTACTTTTTTCCAAACGGATTTACTGCTCAATGTGGCGTTTGTTCGTATGCCAAGCAAAGAATTTTGCTTTATTCTAGGCATTAAATTGAATAAATAAACAAACATACAGCCCATAAAAATACAAGTTAACGGTAAAAACAGATTATCTATATTTACTTTATTTTGCAATACCAGTGCAATCAGCATCCAAAAAAATAAAAACAAAAAAGCAAAAATTGATACTATACATCTTACGGCATATTTTCGGTACGACTTATAGTTTTCATCATTTTCTTTAACCTTTGCGTAAATCGCATATATAATTGAAAACAATACAAGAATACTCGGAATAAATAAAAGCATCCATTTTGATGAATAGGCATCTGCAATCCCATTAACATTATAATGTGAGGGCAACTCTTCATTTGGATTAAAAGCAATAAAAACACCTGTTACAGCAATATTAATTAATGATATAATTAACAAAATATATTTTTTCATATTATTTATCCTCTCTGCCTGTTAAATCGGACAACATTTTTAACATATCTTCCAATACGCTTGTTTTCAACGAATAAATTACATTTTGACCTATTTTTTCCGAGTCCACAAGGTCAGCTTGCTTTAAAATACTGAGATGATTACTTATTGATGGTTTGGTCATATTAAATTCCGCAGCAATTTCTCCGGCATTTAAACTATCCTTTTTTAAAAGTTTAAGTATTTTTCGCCTTGTAGGGTCAGCCAAAGCTTTCCATACATCTCCCATAAAAATCACCCCTTTTATGTATTAGTTAATTAGTTAATTATCTAATTAACTAATACTATTATATCAATTTATTCGTATTTGTCAACAGATATTTATAAGCATACAAAAAGAGCAGTCCAAAATGAACTGCTCATGGTTTTTAGTTTAATGCGGATATTTTTCAAGCAAGTCCTGTAAATCGTACGGTGTTGCCTGATATACATAATAGTTAAGCCAATTTGTAAAAAGCAATGTTGCGTTACTTCTCCACACCATTGGCGGTGTGAGCGACGCATCGTCATTCGGAAAGTAATTGTACGGAACTTTCGGATTGATTCCCTTGTTCTCATCACGAAAATACTCGCTTGCAAGGGTATCTCTGTCATACTCGGCATGTCCCATTACAAATACCTGTCTGCCGGATTTATTGGTAACTATAGCCACTCCCGCAAGCTCTGACACTGCAAGGATTTCAAGTGCGCTGTTTCTGCGTATATCATCTTCCCTTACTCCCGTATACCTTGAATGAGGAATACAGAAAGTATCGTCAAAGCCACGCATAAGCGGATGATGCGGGTCTAAAATCGTATGATTATAAATACCGCTTAACTTTTCCTTAAGTTTATGCTTTTGGATACCGTAATGATAATACAAACCAGCCTGCGCACCCCAACAAATGTGGAGTGTGGAATAAACATTGTGCTTTGACCATTCCATAATCTTGCAAAGCTCTTCCCAATAGTCAACATCTTCAAACTCAAGCTGTTCAACCGGTGCGCCCGTGATTATCATACCGTCAAAGGTTTCATCCTTTATTTGGTCAAAGGTTTTATAAAAAGTAGTCAGGTGATGAGGTGAGGTGTTTTTTGATGTATGCGATGCCATCTGCAAAAGCTCAATGTCAACCTGTAGAGGACTGTTGCCCAAAAGTCTTAGAAGCTGGGTTTCGGTTGTAATTTTTGTCGGCATCAGGTTTAAAATAATAATCTTAAGCGGACGAATATCCTGCTTTATCGCTATTTCGTTTGGCATAACAAAAATATTCTCAGACTCAAGTACCTTTATTGCCGGCAAATTGCTCTGAACCTTAATCGGCATAGCCTCAGCACCTCCTTATACATTTCAAATATAAAATCAATTAATACTGCTTGCCCCAATAAACCTGGTGCTTAGCAGGTTTGCCGCAGCATACACAAACATCGCTGATGTGCTCCTCGACAAAAGGAATACAACGGCTCTTAACACCGCCTGTAGCGTCCTTGAGTTTATCTTCACAAGCGCTGTCGCCGCACCACATAGCCTTAATAAAGCCCGGGTGATTCTTGGCGGTATCAACAAATTCGTCAAAGTTTGTTGCTGTAAATGTTTTTTCTTCTGTATTCTTGCGTGCTCTTTCATACATATCGTTGTGAATTGTATCAAGAAGCTCTGCAATATAATCGGAAAGTCCCTCAAGCGGTACAAAATACTTCTCACGGGTATCTCTTCTTACAACTACGCACTGACCCTTTTCTATATCCTTAGGTCCAATCTCAACTCTTACAGGCACGCCTTTCATCTCATACTCAGCAAACTTCCAGCCCGGTGCGTGGTCGCTGTCGTCAAGTTTAGTTCTGAAACGCTTTGTAAGCTCTGCCTTAAGTTCGTAAGCCTTGTCAAGTACGCCCTCTTTATGCTGTGCAACAGGAATAATTACAACCTGTACAGGTGAAATTCTCGGCGGGAGCACAAGACCGTCATCATCGCCGTGAACCATAATGATAGCGCCGATCATTCTTGTTGACACACCCCATGATGTCTGGTGCGGATAATGCTGCTTATTGTCTTTACCTGTAAATGTAATGCCAAAGCTCTTTGCAAAGCCATCGCCAAAGTAGTGTGATGTACCGCCCTGGAGAGCAACACCGTTGTGCATCATCGGCTCAATTGTATAGGTTTCTTCTGCACCGGCAAACTTTTCTTTCTCTGTCTTTCTGCCGATTACAGCCGGAATAGCAAGAATTTCTTTATAGAATGACTCGTAAACATGGAGCATACGGAGTGTTTCTTCCTTTGCCTCTTCTGCCGTTGCATGCATTGTGTGACCTTCCTGCCAAAGGAATTCGGAAGTTCTGAGGAAAGGACGGGTTGTTTTTTCCCATCTTACAACACTGCACCACTGATTGTAGAGTTTTGGAAGATCTCTGTATGTGTTGATAATTTTCTGATAATGTTCGCAGAAAAGAGTTTCCGAAGTAGGGCGAACACAAAGACGCTCGTTAAGTTTTTCACTGCCGCCTATAGTTACCCATGCACATTCAGGTGCAAAACCCTCTACATGATCCTTTTCTTTCTGTAAAAGGCTTTCAGGGATAAACATAGGCATATACACATTTTCGTGACCTGTTTCTTTAAATCTTCTGTCAAGGTCAGCCTGTATATTCTCCCAAATAGCATAACCGTAAGGACGGATAACCATACATCCCTTAACGCCTGAATAATCAACAAGCTCGGCTTTTTTTACAATGTCAGTGTACCATTTAGCAAAGTCTTCATCTCTGCTTGTAATAGCTTCAACCATTTTTTTGTTGTCTGCCATTTTCATTCCTCCAACTTAAGAAATATTCGTATATTATAACATTTCTATTATACTATAATTAATTTTTTTTGCAAGTACCGACATTATTTTTATTATAAAAAGTAAAAGAGGTCAGACAAACCGCCTGACCTCAAGTTTTTAATTCAATTATGCATTTGCCTCAATGTAAGAAACAAGTGAACCAACAGTCTTGATGTTCTCAATCTCATCATCGGGAACTTCTACACCGAACTCGTCTTCAATTGACATAAGTAAATCTACTACATCAAGTGAATCAGCGCCGAGATCTTCCTGTAAATCTGTATCAGCTGTTACCTTATCTTCTTCAACATCGAACTGCTCAGCAAGAATTGCCTTAACTTTTTCCAATACCATTGGAATTCCTCCCATAATAAAAAAATATTTAATGTATCCATTGTAATTATGGACAAAAGTACATATTTTATGCTACAATGGAATAAGCAATCGAGTAATCGGTTTGCTTCTTAGATTATATTATTGTTTATTTATTCTTTTGTCAATAGAATTTTAAAATTTTTCTATTTTTACCAAAAATTTTTTTAGGGGGTATATTTTTATGAGTACTAAAAAATATGCAGTAATCGGTCATCCTATCGGACATACTATGTCACCTTTTATACATACAAAATTGTTTGAGCTTGCAGGAATCGACGCCGTTTATACAAAACTTGATGTTGCTCCGGAAAGTCTCGGATATGAATACGACCACATTCTGTCTAAATTGAGCGGCTATAACATTACAATTCCTCACAAGCAGAATATTATTCAGTATCTTGATGAAATTGATGAAAAAGCAAATATGTACGGCAGTGTAAACACTGTTGACAACAGAGATTACACAGCAAAAGGCTACACCACAGATCCCGACGGATTTTTAAAGGCTCTTGATGCGGCAAAAATCAAATTAAACGGCAGAGTTGTAATTTTAGGCTGCGGCGGCGTTGCAAGAACAATGGCTTATGAGGTTGTTCTCAAAAACATTCCCGTTCTTTTTGCAGTAAGAACGGAAGATGTCGAAATTGCAAAGAAACTTTGCGAAGAAATTAAGAGCACTGTTATCGGTTCTCAACCGTCATACTGTCTTATCGGTGAGCTTAACGGTGACATTGATGTACTTATCAACGCAACTCCTATAGGAATGTTCCCTAATGTTGAAAATCAGCCCGTAAGCGATGAAGTTATCGCAAAGTGCAAAAATGTTTTTGACGCAGTATATAATCCGCTCGAAACCGTACTTATCCAAAAAGCAAAAGCTAACGGTTCAAACGCTGTCGGCGGTATGTCAATGCTTGTATGGCAGGCTGTTGTTTCACACGAAATATGGGACGGCTCCGTTTATGACCCCGCCGAAATCGAAAAGATATGCATTGCAGCGTCTAACGAGTTAAAGAACAGATAATTTTTGGAGGGCCTAAGATTGGACAATATAGTTTTATGTGGCTTTATGGGTTGCGGAAAAACAACCGTCGGCAGAAATCTTGCCCGTAAGTCAGGCAGAAAGTTCGTTGATATGGACTCTTACATTGAAGAAAAGGCAGGAATGAAAGTATCCGAAATCTTTGACAAATACGGTGAAAACCGTTTCAGAGATATGGAGCACGAGGCTTGTTTGGAGCTTGCAGATACAAAAGGACTTGTAATTGCCTCCGGCGGAGGTGCTTTTACTTTCCAAAGAAATATTGACGCTTTCAGAGGAAAGGACAAAATAGTTCTGCTCGATGTTCCGCTTGACATTATAAAACAAAGACTTAAAAACGATACAACAAGACCGCTTTTACAGCGTCCCGACAAGGATGAAGCAATGCGTCAGCTTTATGAAAAGCGACTTCCGATATATCTTTCTGCCGCTGACATAACGGTGAGCGGCAAAAGCACTCCGCTCAAAACAGCATATGCAATCCTTAACGCTATTGATACGCAAGAAAAATAATTACGCATATTACAGGGTTGACTGCAACGCTTTAAAGTGGTAAAATATGTATAAATTATTTAAATGGGAATGAAAGGATAGTTTAAAAAAATGATTATTGTATTAAAACCGTCAGCCTCACCCGAGCAGATTATGAATTTTACAAATATGCTCAAAGAGGAATACAATGTAAAAGTAAATAAATGGGAAGGTGTGCATTCAACAGTTCTCGGACTTATCGGCGATACTACTAAAATTGATATGGACTACATTGACGCTCAAGACATTGTAGAAAATGTTAAGAGAGTTCAGGAACCGTACAAAAAGGCTAACAGAAAGTTCCACCCGGACGATACAAAAATCAAAATCAATGATGATATAACAATCGGCGGCGGCAGTCTGCACATTATGGCAGGTCCATGCTCGGTTGAAAGCGAAACTCAAATTGTCGATATTGCAAAGAGCGTAAAGGCATCGGGCGCAACATTCTTAAGAGGCGGCGCATTCAAGCCGAGAACCTCACCGTACGCTTTCCAGGGCTTAAAAGCAGAAGGTCTTGACCTCTTAAAGATTGCAAGAAAAGAAACAGGACTTCCTATTGTTACCGAAATTATGAGAGCATCTCACATTGATATGTTTGAGAATGTTGACATTATTCAGGTTGGCGCAAGAAATATGCAGAACTTTGAGCTTTTAAAAGAACTCGGCAAGATTGACAAACCTATTCTTTTAAAGAGAGGTCTTTCCGCTACCATTGAAGAATGGCTTATGAGCGCCGAGTACATTATGGCAGGCGGTAACGACAAGGTTATTCTTTGTGAGAGAGGCATAAGAACATACGAAACATTTACAAGAAATACACTTGATATTTCCGCAATTCCTGTTGTAAAGGCTCTTTCACATCTTCCTGTAATCGTTGATCCAAGCCACGCAGCAGGCAAGTCATGGCTTGTTGAGCCGCTTGCAATGGCGGCAGTTGCCGCAGGCGCAGACGGTCTTATCATTGAGGTTCATAATGACCCGCCGCACGCTCTTTCGGACGGTGCGCAGTCACTCACACCCGAACAGTTTGATAAGGTTGCAAAGAAAGTATTTGCACTCAAAAGCTCAATTGACAAAATCAACAGCAAATAATTTTATTTTATATATTTATTCGGAGGCACTGAAAAATGAACATTGCCGTTATCGGTCTTGGTATTATAGGCGGCAGCTTTTGCAAGGCTATAAAAAAATATACCGACAACTTTGTAATCGGTATTAACAGAACGCAGGCAACAGCAGAAAAGGCACTTGAGGCGGGCGCAATCGACAAAATCGGTACTCCCGAAAGCCTCGGTGAATGTGATATTATAATTTTGGCACTTTATCCGCAGGCTGCGGTAGATTTCATAGAAAAATACGGCAGCTATATAAAAAGCGGCGCTATTGTAACCGACAGTTCGGGAATCAAGCGAGCAATTTGCCCAAGTCTTTCTGCTCTTTCAAAAAAATACGGCTTTGTATTCATCGGCAGTCACCCAATGGCAGGCAAAGAAACCAACGGATTTGATGTTTCGGAGGCTGACCTGTATAAGAACGCAAGCTACATAATTACTCCGTGCGGAGCACCTGAGGATAAAATTGAAATTCTTGCCAATCTTGCAAGAAAAATCGGTTTTGGCACAGTTAAAATTACCACTCCCGAAGAACACGACAGAATGATTGCATTCACCTCACAGCTCCCCCATGTGTTGGCTTGTTCTTATGTAATGAGTCCGTGCTGTCCAAATCATAAGGGATTTTCAGCCGGCAGTTATCGTGATGTGTCACGAGTTGCAAATATCAATTCACAACTTTGGAGCGAACTTTTCCTTGAGAATCGTGAACCGCTTATTACCGAGCTTGACATACTCATTGACAATATTACAAAAATTAAAGACGCAATCAAAGCAGAAGACAGAGAAACTCTTGCAGAATTATTGGAGCAGGGACACAAGGTAAAAACTGCTCTCGGCGAATAGAATTGAGGTGCATTATGAGAACAGTCAGAGTAGATACGGGCAAGCCGTATGATATTTGCATTGAAAGAGGAATACTTGACAAATGCGGCGAATACGCAAAGGCTCTTTCAAAGGCAGAAAAGGTTACTATAATTTCAGACAGCAATGTTGCTCCGCTTTATATGGACAGAGTGAAAAATTCTCTTGAAAAAGAGGGATTTAAAGTTGCAACACATATTTTTAAAGCAGGTGAAGAGCAAAAGCACCTCGGCTCTATTGCGGAAATGTACAACACACTTGCGGAATTTTCTATGACAAGAAAAGATATTGTTGTAGCACTCGGCGGCGGTGTTGTGGGCGATATGGCAGGCTTTGCCGCTGCAAGCTATCTGCGTGGAATTGATTTCATTCAGATTCCTACCTCTCTCCTTTCACAGGTTGATTCATCTGTAGGCGGAAAAACAGGAGTTGATTTACCGCAGGGCAAAAACCTTGTCGGCGCATTTCATCAGCCTATTGCCGTATTGATTGACCCCGACACGCTCAAAACCCTTACCGATGATTATATTTGCGACGGTATGGGCGAAGTTATAAAATACGGTTGCATTAAAGACGAAAAGCTCTTTGAAAATCTTGAAAATCAAAATGCACTTGAGCATATTGAAGATATTATCGAAATCTGCGTTTCTATAAAGCGTGATGTTGTAAACCGTGACGAAAAAGAGGCAGGCGAAAGAAAGCTCTTAAACTTCGGTCACACTCTCGGACACGCTATTGAAAAAATCTATAACTTTAAAGGCATAAGCCACGGAATGGCTGTCGCAATCGGTATGGTGCTTATTACAAAAGCAGGTGAAAAACACGGAATTACCGAAAAAGGCACAGCCGACAAAATTTGTGCGCTTTGCAAAAAATACGGTCTGCCGACTACAGATAAATCTACCTTTGAGCAGATGGCACAGGCTGCAAAAGGCGATAAAAAGACAGCAGGCAGCTCAATTGACCTTGTACTTTTAACAAAAATAGGCGACAGCTTTACAAAGAAAGTTGAACTTGCCAATCTCTGCGACTTTATCACAACCTGATTGGAGGATACATATGTCTGATGTAAAATTCAGCCCGTTTGTTCCAAACGGAACTGTAAATGTACCGCCGTCAAAGAGTGATGTTCACAGAGCCATAATCTGCGCAGCCATGGCAAACGGAGTAAGCAGAATTTCTCCCGTTGCCCTTTCAAACGATATTAAGGCAACTATCGGCTGTATTAAAGCACTTGGCGCTGACGCTGTACTTGAAAACAATGTTCTCACAGTTGACGGCACAAATATGTATAAAAACAAAACCGCTTTACTTGATTGCGGAGAAAGCGGCAGTACATTAAGATTTTTTATTCCGATTGCCGCTGTCGGCAATATTAACGCAACATTTGTGGGCAAAGGCAAACTTCCGCAGCGCCCTATCGGAATATTTACAGAGGCTTTGCCAAAGGCGGGTACCGTCTGCAAAACCGAGGGAGGACTTCCCCTTGAAATCAAAGGTCAGCTGAAAAGCGGAATTTTTGAAATTCCCGGCAATGTAAGCTCACAGTTCATCACAGGACTTTTGCTTGCTCTGCCGATTCTTGAGGGTGACAGCGAAATTGTACTCACTTCCCCGCTTGAAAGCGTTGGCTACACTGCAATGACTATCCGCACAATGAAACAATTTGGTGTGAATATTCAAGCCACAGAAAAAGGCTGGCATATTAAAGGCGGTCAATCATATAAGACTTGCGACTATACAACAGACGGTGACTGGTCACAGGCGGCTTTCTTTATGGTACTCGGCGCTGTCAGCGGTAAAGTAACCGTAAAGGGAGTTGCAAAGGATTCCACGCAGGGCGACAAGAAATGCGCAGAAATTCTTGCCCGATTCGGCGCTAAAGTTACTCAGCTTGACAACGAAGTAACTGTTGAAAAAGGGGAATTAAAGGCAATCACCGTTGACGCATCTCAAATTCCCGACCTTGTTCCCGTACTTTCGGTATGTGCGGCATTTGCAGATGGCACGACAAAGATTATCAATGCCGAAAGATTAAGAATAAAAGAATGTGACCGACTGAAAGCCACCGCCGAATTGCTGAATAATCTCGGCGGCAAAGTAAAGGAACTTTCGGACGGACTTGAAATCACAGGGGTTTCTTCTCTTAAAGGAGGAAATGTAAACGGCTACAACGATCACAGAATCGTTATGTCTGCCGCTGTTTGCGCCGCAAGAAGTGATGAAGATATAACCGCCACTTTTGCAATGAGCATTAACAAAAGCTACCCCGATTTTTATATAGACTACAACAGCATAGGAGGAAAGGCAAATGTCCTCGACCTACGGTGAAAAAATAAAAATTTCTGTCTTTGGCGAGAGCCACGGCAACGGTATAGGAGTTGTAATCGACGGACTTCCTGCCGGCGTAAAAATTGATATGGACAAAGTGCTTGTTCAGATGTCAAGACGAGCTCCCGGCAAAGACAAAACCGCAACCCCACGCAAAGAAAGCGACCTGCCAAAGGTACTTTCCGGTATGCTTGGAGATACTCTTACAGGCGCACCGTTATGTGCGGTAATTGAAAATACAAACACAAAAAGCGGCGACTACGGCAATCTTCTCAATTGTCCTCGTCCGGGTCACAGCGACTACACGGCTTATGTTAAATATAACGCAAGCAACGATATTCGCGGCGGCGGTCATTTTTCGGGCAGACTTACCGCTCCTATAGTTTTTGCGGGTGCAATCTGCCGTCAGATTCTTGAAGAAAAAGGTATTAAAATTGCCGCTCATATTGCAAGCATCGGCAATGTAAACGACAAATCTTTTAACCCTGTTTCTATTGACGACAAACTTATAAATAAATTAAACAACAGCTCTTTTGCACTTATTGACGATTCGGTCGAAGAAAAAATGCGTGCAGAAGTTGAATCGGCAAGACTTGCTCAGGACAGTATCGGCGGTACAATCGAATGTGCCGTAAGCGGAATTGAGGCAGGCATAGGCGAGCCGATGTTTGAGGGTGTTGAGGGTGTAATCGCAAAAGCTGTTTTCGGTGTGCCTGCAATAAAGGGCATTGAATTCGGCAAAGGCTTTGAACTCTCTAAAATGCGTGGCTCACAGTCCAATGATCCTTTTGAATACAAAGACGGCAAAGTCGTAACAAAAACCAACAACTGCGGCGGTATTCTCGGCGGTATCACAAACGGTATGCCTGTTATATTCAGAGCAGGAGTAAAGCCTACTCCGTCTATTTCTAAAGAACAGGACACAGTCGATTTGCAGAAAAAAGAAAATGCAAAACTTGTTATAAACGGCAGACACGACCCGTGTATTGTACCGAGAGCCGTGCCTGTTATTGAGGCTGTCACAGCTGTTGCTATATTAAATCTTTTATAATAAGGATGAATAAAATGAGAAATCTTTCAGAAATCAGAACTGAAATTGACAGTATAGATGAACAGATTATTGAACTTTTCAAAAAGAGAATGGATTGTGCCAAAGAGGTAGGTAATTACAAAAAAGCCAACAATATTCCTGTTCTGAATCAGGCAAGAGAAAACGAAATTCTTGACGCTATCGAAGAGCGTGGCGGCGAGTACGGTTCATACGCAAGACTGCTTTACTCAAATATTATGGAGCTTTCAAGAGCTTTACAACATAATATTGTCGGCAGTGGTGCAGATATAAAAGAGGTTATCAGCAATGTTGAAACCGAGATACCGAAAACCGATGTTAAAGTCGGTTATCAGGGCATTAAAGGAGCTAACGGTCACGAGGCAACAATACGCCTGTTCCCCGATGCGGAGGCACATTGCTATAAGTCTTTCGGTGATGTTTTTGACGCAGTTGATAAAGGAGAAATTACATTCGGCGTACTTCCTGTTGAAAACTCAAACGCAGGCTCGGTTTCTGCCGTATATGACCTAATACTTAAGCACCGTTTTTACATTGTCGGCGCACTTGATTTGCCTATTGATTACTGTCTTGGCGGTTTAAAACAGGCAGAGTTTTCGGATATTGAAAAGGTATGGTCGCATCCGCAGTCACTTTCACAGTGTGCAGACTACATTGCAAAAAATAATTTTGACTCTACACCATGTTCAAATACAGCAATTGCCGCTCGTGATGTGGCAAAGGAAAAGCGCCTTAATGTTGCGGCTATCTGCTCATACAAGGCGGCAGAGGAATACGGTTTAAAAGTGCTTGACAATCATCTGCAGGATAACGATAAAAACACAACAAGATTTATTGTTATTTCCAAAAAGCTGTTCATCACACCCGATTCAAACAAAATCAGCCTTTGTTTCTCACTTCCTCATGTTACGGGCTCACTTTACGGCTTACTTTGCAGATTTAATTCTCTCGGTCTTAACCTTACGAAAATTGAATCTCGCCCACGTCCAAGCAGTGACGAGGGATTTGAATACCTGTTTTACCTTGATTTTTCAGGCAATGTAAGCAGTAAAGAGGTTACAGACCTTATAGCACAGTTAAGTGCGGAAATGCCTGAATTCAGCTTTTTGGGAAACTATTGCGAATATTCAAAATGATTATAAATATATTTTTAGCTTTTGTATATTAATCGACAGAATGTTTTGATTATGTGCAAAACGCTCAAAATTTATTGACAAATTTTGCAAATTAAGTATTGCATTGCATAAAATTTATGATATAATATGCTTATTAAAGTGATAATTCATTTTAATAAGCATTTTTATTTTGAATAATTATTGGACAAAAATAAAAACATAATTGATGAGGTGTTTAATATGGATGATAATAAAAAATTAATTTGCGCCGCAGCCGGTGCACTTGGCGCACTTGTTGCAGTATCAGCTACCGTGTTTGCTATAAAACAGCACAAGAAAAAACAAAACGCAATGCTCCTTGAAGAGCTTGACCTGTGCCTTGACGGCGATGATATTGCGGAACTTGCAAATGAAGCCGAAGAAACAAAAGCTCCCGAAACCGCAGAAGAACCAAAAACTGTAGAACCCACAGAATCCGCACCTGTCGCAGAGGAAAAGGTTGAAGAGAAAGCAGAAGAAAAGACAGAAGAAACTGTTACAGAAAAAACTGCCGAATCAACCGAAAAGCCGGTACAGTGCGAAAATACAGAAGAATAATTGTTAAAACTCAAGTGCCTTGCCATATGCAGGGCACTTTTTTTGTCAAAATTTTCAATAAATTATGGTTTAACTCACAGTTTAGCCAGTCAATTATAAAAGTTTGGTCAACCTTTTTAAAGGTTGTGGGTGTGGGCAAAGCCCACAAATACTTTCCGCTTACGCAATCTAACGATAGCCAAACAGCTCGCTGTTTGGCGGCTTGAACGCAACGGCGAATGCCCTTAAATGCGATAGCAACAAAAAAGCCATTCGATATATAATGAAAAGTTAATTATTTCTTTTATAAAAGGCTGTCGCCTGTTTTTCAAACTATGTGCAAGCACGCAAACAGCGTGGCTGTTTGCGTTTGATAAATCGTTATATCGGAAGATTTTTATGGGCGCTGCCCATACCCGCAATTTTTGAAAAAATTGAGTAAACTTTTTTGCCTTTGGGAGGATAATTTAGCGTTAGCTAAATTTAAATGCCCGACCGACGCTCCGCTAAACCCAATTTATCAAGTTTAACCAAAATTTAGAACAGAAAAAATACACTATAAACTCATTTTAATATGTCTGATATTTACTTAAATTTATAACTTGTATTTTGTGCATTGATAATGAATTTTACTTATAATTCCTATAAATAATAATTTTGAAAAAAATTAAAAAAATAGCGTATTTATGAAGAATTTATCGTAAATATCGGTTGACAAAGCGCAAATACTTTTGTATAATAATCAATAGCGTTTTAATATGCGTTTATGCGGTCAAGAGGTGCAATTATGCTTTTTGAACTTAAAAGTGTCTTTCAAAATGAAGGCGAAGAAAAAACAATCAGCTATAAGCTGGATATAAGCAATATTGACATTGACGGCGTTTTTCCATTCAAAACACCGCTTGATATTACCGCAACAGCAGGAAACAGGGCATCACTTGTTGACCTTACTTTGCTTGTCAGCTTTGACTATGTTCGCAGCTGCGACAGATGTGGAGAAGAATTTACAAGGAAGATGAAGTACAAGTTTACTCATAAGCTTGCCCGTACTCTTGAAACTGACGGCAACGACGACTATATTGAAACACCTGATTTTGTACTCGACCTTGATGAAACGGTTATTTCTGATGTGCTGTTGTCGCTTCCGCAGAAAAACCTCTGTAAAGAAGATTGTAAAGGACTGTGCAGTCAGTGCGGTCATAATCTTAATGAGGGTGAATGCGATTGCGATAAAAAGCAGGTTGACCCAAGGCTCGAGATTCTTAAACAACTTATGGATTGATATATGTTATTGTAAGGAGGTCTTTGTAATGGCAGTACCAAAGAGAAAAACTTCACACGCAAGAAAGAGTTCAAGACGTTCAACAGTTTGGAAGCTCAACGCTCCAACACTTGTAATTTGCCCTAACTGCGGTGAGTACAAGGTAGCTCACAGAGCTTGCGGCAACTGCGGTATGTATAACGGCAGACAGGTAATCGTAAAAGCTAACGAGAACTAATTACGGTACAAACATTATGGGCGGCAGAATTCTGTACGCCCTTTTGTTTTGCTCTGATACCTTGAATTTTTCGTGATTTTTGTGTAAAATAAGTGTGAGGTGAGTTCGTGGCTGTAAATATATTTGGTGTGACTGCTAACAGTCACGCAGACAGAGCAAAAATTAAAAGCGGTGAAATTCTGCTTAGTATTAACGGAAATATAATCGAAGATGTCCTCGATTACCGTTTTTATCAGGTAAACAGAGATTTGACACTCGAGATTAAAGATAAAAACGGCGAAATCAGAACAGTGCGTATTGTGAAAAGTGAATACGAGGAAATCGGTCTTGAGTTTGAAACTTATCTGATGGACGAGCAAAAGAGTTGCCGTAATAAGTGTATTTTCTGTTTTATAGACCAATTGCCTAAAGGTATGCGTGAATCACTTTATTTTAAAGACGATGACAGCAGACTTTCATTTTTGTTTGGTAATTACATTACGCTCACAAACCTTACACAGCACGAAATTGACAGAATCATAAAAATGCACATCAGCCCGATAAATGTGTCGGTTCACACTACGAATCCACAACTGCGCTGTAAGATGATGCATAACCGTTTTGCAGGTGATGCGTTAAGACATCTTGAAAGTTTTGCAAAGGCAGGAATCAGTCTTAACTGTCAGATTGTTGCTTGCCCCGGTATAAATGACGGTGATGAACTTATCCGTACTTTTACCGATCTTGAAAAACTTGGAGTTAATATGACCGCTGTCGTGCCTGTAGGACTTACAAAATACCGTCAAGGATTATATCCGCTTACGGAATACAATCAAGAAACTGCCGCACAGACGCTTGATATAATCGAAAAATTCGGTGATGAATGTGTTAAAAAGTACGGCAGAAGAATTTTTTATGCCGGCGATGAATTTTATATAAAGGCTAACAGACCGATTCCCGATCCTGATTTTTATGAGGGCTTTCCCGCCGTAGAAGACGGTATTGGTATGATTGCCTGTCTTAAAGAAGAAATTGAGTTTGCTGTGGAGGACAGCGAGTACAATGATGCATTGAATTATAAGGTGACTATGGCATGCGGCGAGGCTGTTGCACCTTATTTGAGAGATATGATGAAGATTATTGCAACAAAATTTCCGAATATAGAGATAAATGTTGTTGCAATTAAAAATAACTTTTTTGGCGGAGGAGTTAATGTGTCGGGTTTGGTCACAGGCGGTGACTTGATTGACCAGCTGAAAGACAAAGACCTTGGCGACAAACTTTTTATTCCGTCATCTATGCTTAGATTTGAAAATGACATTTTCCTTGATGATGTTTCGGTTGAAGATGTTGAGCGTGAGCTTAATATTTCTCTTGGAATTGTAAATAACAACGGTGACGAACTTGTAAGAGAAGTTATCACGGTAAAGGAATGATAGAAGAATGAATAAACCTGTAATTGCGATTGTAGGCAGACCGAATGTCGGTAAATCTACACTTTTTAATAAACTTATCGGTCAAAGACTTTCAATAGTCGATGATACACCGGGTGTTACCCGTGACCGTATTTACGGCGAGGTTGAATGGCTCGGCAAAAAAGCGTTTATAATTGACACAGGCGGTATTGAACCGAAATCCGACGATATTATTTTGTCGCAGATGCGCAGACAGGCACAACTTGCCATTGATACCGCAAATGTAATTATCCTTGTTACGGACGGCAAAACAGGTATGGTTGCCACAGATATGGATATTGCGCAGATGCTTATGAAATCAAACAAGCCGATTGTGCTTTGTGTAAATAAATGTGACGGAATCGGTGAGCCGACTCCTGAATTTTATGAATTCTATAATCTCGGACTCGGAGATCCTATTCAGGTTTCATCTGTTCACGGACACGGCACGGGCGATTTGCTTGACAATGTGTTTGAACACCTTGATTTTACAGAGGACAGCGAGGATGACGGCACAGTAATTAATGTGGCTGTTATAGGCAAGCCAAATGCAGGTAAATCATCGCTCATTAATAAAATTACAAACGAGGAGCGCTGTATAGTTTCTGACATTGCGGGTACTACAAGAGATACCATTGACACAATGATTGAAAATAAATACGGTAAATTTAACTTTACCGATACAGCAGGACTTCGTCGTCAGAATAAAATTTATGATGATATTGAAAAGTACAGTATTATCAGAGCAAAGATGGCTATTGAACGCAGTGATGTATGCGTTATTATGATTGACGCAGAGGCAGGCGTTACCGAGCAGGATACAAAGGTAGCAGGACTTGCTCACGAGGCAGGCAAGGCTTGTATTCTTGCGGTAAATAAATGGGATGCAATTGAGAAAAACGACAAGACAATGCAGGAGTTCAGGAAAAAACTTGATACAGACTTTGCATTTATGTCTTATGCTCCTAAGGTATTTATTTCTGCAAAGACAGGTCAGCGTATTGACAGGTTGTTTGAATTTATTGTAAGCTGTGCGGAGCAGTCTGCAAGAAGAATTACAACAGGTATGCTCAATGAATTGCTTGCACAGGCTACAACAAGAGTTCAGCCGCCGTCGGATAAAGGCAAGAGATTAAAGATTTTTTATGTTACCCAGGCATCGGTTAAGCCGCCGACATTTATTTTCTTCTGTAATAACGCTCAATTATTCCACTTTTCTTATCAGCGCTATCTTGAAAACAGAATCAGAGAGGCATTCGGACTTGAGGGCACACCAATCAGAATTATTATCAGGGAGCGTGGCGAAAAGTAATGAATTTTTATTTATCGTTTTTAGCGTATAATTGTTGGAGAATTATAATTACTGTCGTTATAGCTTATCTTTTAGGCAGTGTGAATACAGCCGTTATAGTTACAAAGATTGTAACGGGCGGTAAGAAAGACATTCGTGAAATGGGCAGCGGTAATGCAGGATTTACAAATGTTCTGCGTTCCGTAGGAAAAGTGCCTGCAATTTTTACAATCGTATGTGACGCACTTAAGTGTGTGGTTGCGGTTATTATCGGCTGGTTGATTTTCTCGACTATTCCTGCAGACAGTCAGATTCTTTCAAATGAATTTGGCAACTGCGGCAAGTATATAGCCGGTATTTTTGCAATACTCGGACATTCATATCCTGTTTATTTCCACTTTAAAGGCGGTAAAGGTGTTGTAACCGCTGCCGCTCTTATAGCAAGCGAGGATTGGAGAGTATTTATTGCGGTTATCGCAGCTTTCCTTATTGTTTTTGCTTGTTCAAAAATCATTTCGCTTTCGAGCATAACAGCGGCTGTACTTTACGGCCCATTTACATTCCTTGCAACATTCTTGTTTGATTATCCGAAGGGATATTCTTTAGGCTATGTTATCTTGTCAACGGTTGCGGCATTGATTATCGGTATATTTGTTATTGTTAAGCATAAGGATAACATCAAAAGACTTATGCGTGGCGAAGAAAAGAAAATTACCGCAAAGAAAAAGACAAACGCTTGACGGACTTTTGCAAAAGTTGTAAAATAATGACGGATAATTTTATTGAAAGGTCGAATATTATGTCTGACTGTATTTTTTGTAAAATAGTTGACGGTTCTATTCCGTCTACAAAGGTTTATGAGGATGATAAAATCCTTGCATTCAAGGACTTAAATCCACAAGCACCTGTTCACACTCTTATTGTTCCGAAACAGCATATCTGCTGTGCTGATGCAATTACTGCCGATAACTGTGAGATAGTCGGTTATATATTCTCAAAAATTCCGGAGATTGCAAAATCACTTGGTCTTGAGAACGGCTATCGTATTGTTAATAACTGCGGCGAGGATGGCTGTCAGTCAGTAAAGCACTTGCACTTCCATTTACTCGGCGGCAAAAAACTTGCTGAAAATATGGCTTAAGAGGTGGAAAAGATGGGTACATACAAAATTACTATTGCAGGTCACGAGCGTGAACTTGAGTTTTTTCCTGTAAGCGATAAACTTGATATTGCAGCTTTTATTATGTTTGGCGATGTTGAAATTACCGAAGCATCTGCTAAAGAACTGTTAAAGATTTGCCCTGAACACGATGTTGTTGTTACGGCAGAGGCAAAAGGTATTCCTCTTTGCTATGAAATGGCAAGACAGGGCTGCAAAAATTATGTTGTTGCTCGTAAAGGCGTTAAGGTTTATATGAGAAACCCTATTGAAGTAAATGTTAAGTCAATCACAACCGAGAATGAGCAAAAGCTTTATCTTGGCGAGGGTGACGCAAACTTTATTAAGGGCAAAAGAGTTTTGATTGTTGATGATGTTGTTTCAACAGGTCAGAGCCTTGAGGCAATTGAAGAGCTTGTTACTAAGGCCGGCGGAAATATAGTAGGTAAAGCGGCTGTGCTTGCCGAAGGTGACGCAAGAGGCAGAAAAGATATTATTTATCTTGAGGAATTGCCGCTGTTTTTTAAATAAAACTGATAAATAAGGATTGAATTTTATGAAACGACCGTTTGCATTGATTGGTATTGCTTATCTTTCTGTGCAAGCGGCGCTTTTTTATTTAGAGTCGGATTTAGCAGCGGCAATATTAACCGCTGTGTGTTTTATCGGAACGATTGTTTCGCTCTTTATACTTAAAAATAGAAATTTACGGCATACGGTGCTTTGCTTTTGCTTGACAGCAGCATTTGCAAGTACGATTTTCAGCGGATATAATATATTTGTTAAACAGCCGATTGTAGATAAATATTCCGAAAGAGAAATATATGTGACGGCAACTGTACTTGAGCAACCCACGGTGCAGTACGATACTTACAGATATTTAATTGAAACCGATAGTATAAACGGAAAAATCGAAAAACTGAAAATCTGTCTTTCAACAATTAATGAATTAAATGTTGAAGAATTTGACAGAATAAGCTGTGTTTTGCCATTAAAAGAATGTACTAAAAGTCAGATGATTGCTGACGGTGCGTTTTTACAGGCATCTGTTAATAAAAACTTTGCTTATATTGTAAAAAAGACCGATGACAAGCCTCTGTATTATCAAGCTGTAAAGATAAGAGAAAATTTTGCGGACAGTTTTGAACAAAATATGTCGCAGGATTGCGCATCACTGTGCAGAGCGGTTTTATTGGGAGAAAAAACCGCTTTATCGCAAGAAATTCAGAACGATTTTACCCGTTGCGGCGTAAGTTTTTTGATAGTTGTGTCGGGTATGCATCTTGCCATAATCAGCAGTTTTGTATTTTTGTGTATCAAGAAAATTATAAAAAACAGAGTTTTGCGTTCGATGATAATGCTTATGTGCGCATTTTCATTTATGGCGGTAACAGGATTTGCACCGTCTGTTGTAAGAGCGGGAGTAATGCTTGCCGTAGTGTATTCGGGAAAAATGTTTATGCGCAAAGGCGATTCGCTCAATTCGCTCGGAATTGCGGCTTTAATTCTCACCGTACCCAATCCTACAGCTGTTGCCGATGTGGGTATGCTTTTATCTTTTACCGCAACGCTTGGAATAATATTGTGGGCAAGAAAAATTTCAGTTTATATAATGGGCAAATTTGCAAAATTGAAAAGACTTAAAAAGCCCGTTGAATTTACAGTAAACTTATTTGCGGTTTCCGTTTCTGCCGCTGTATGGACAATGCCGATTTCAGTGTTGATGTTTGGTAAAGTATCGGTATTTTCAATCTTGCTTTCCGTTATACTTTCGCCTGCGGTAAGCGTACTTGTAGCTTGTGCGTTGCTTGCGGTGATTCTTTACGGCTTTGGAATTGTAAGTATTATTGCTTATCCGCTTACCTTTGTATGTGAGCAGTTAAGTAAGTATGTAATTTTTATTGTCGGCACATTTTCGGATATTCCGTTTTCTTCGGTAAACGCACGAAAACCGTATTTTTACATTTGGCTTGCTCTTATTGCGGTTATGGTGATTGTCGGATATTTTGTTAAAAACAAAGCAAACTATGCCGTTAAGAGCGCTGTTATTTCGCTGTGTGTTCTTGCACTCGGTTTTGCGGTTTACTCCGTAATTGATGTAAATACAACCGTCATTAATATTTACGCAACGGGAGGAAATACGGTTACGGTAAAGCGTGGAAAAAATTGCTCGGTTGTCAGCTGCGGCGGAGAAGCAACAAATGTATATTATGCCGTGTCTGATATTATGGAAGATACGACTTTGCTTGATTTTTTGATTGTGCCTTCGGATTCGGACAGAAGTTTGTTTTATGCCGATATTTTCCAAACAAAATTTGACGAATCGGATGTTTTGATATATGATAGTAAAGGTGAGAATGAAGATAACGGTAATGTAAAATATTTTACTGTAAATAAAAGTTTTACGCTTAATTTAAATTCGGAAACCAAAGATGAAGCAGTAAGCACGGAAAGCGGTGTGTACCAGTATATCAGCACCGAAAGCACCGCTGTTTTGTTACTTGACGGTAATTGCAAGGCAGAAGATATTTTGGAAAAACACAGAAAAGCAGATTACATAATTACCGATAAAGACGGAGATAATTTGCAAGATATTTGCGGTAAAAGAATTATTACGAATACCGACGATGCAAACGCAAAAGATTGCGAAGATATGATTTTTGTACGGGACAAAAATCTGCAGATTGTTATTGATTGACGGAGGAAATATGGCTGTACTAACAGATAAACAGATGGACAAGCATATAAAAGAAAGAAATTTTGCAAAGGTGTATTTGATTTACGGCGAAGAGCAAATGTATGTAAAAAAATATACCGATAAGCTTGTTACGGCTGTAGCAGGTAAGACACCGTCAGAGTTTAATTTTCATTCATTTGGTGACAGCATTAATTTTGACGAGCTTGCCGCCTCTGTACAAATAGTTCCGTTTATGAGTGAATTTAACTGTGTTCTCGTAAGCGATGCGGCTTTCGATGAATTTAATGCAAATGATAACGCAAGGTTTGCAGATATATACAAGGCAGTGCCTGACGGTTGCGTATTTATAGTTTCTTTGCCGTCTGTAAAACCTGTTAAAAATAAAACCGTTTTGCCTGCATTAAAAAAATATGCCGATAAAAACGGAATCGTTTGCGAGTTCAATACTCTTACTCAAAACGAGCTTGTTAAGTTTATTGCAAAATGGGCGAATGCAAACGGAAAATTCATTTCACAGGTAAATGCCACACAACTTATTTCGCTTTGCGGTCGTGACCTTAATATGCTGAAAAATGAGATAGATAAAATTTCCGCATATGCAAAGGGAGAAGAAATCTCTGACGAAGACATAGAAAAACTTGCGACGGTTACACTTGAATCAAAGATTTTTGCGCTTTCGGATGCTGTGCTTAACGGCAATGCACAAAAAGCCTTTAATACGCTTGACACCTTATTTTATCAGCAGGAAAAGACGGCGGATATGCTTTTTATTTTATCGCAGGCTTTTATAGACGCATACAGAATCAGAGTTGCTGATGAAAGCGGCGTACAAAAAACGGAGGTTGCGAGTAAGTTTAATTATAAAAACAGAGCGTTTGTACTTGATAATGCAAGAAGGGCAACAAAGCGAGTTTCTACGCAGGCTTTAAGAAAATCGCTTAGTTTGCTTTTGCAGGCGGAAACCGAATTTAAAAGTGTTTCGGTAAATGACAGAGTGTTCTTTGAAAAACTGATTGCACAGCTTTTGCTGACCGCTGAGAGGGGAAGAGTTTAATTGCTGAAAATAAAAGAGGCAATAATAGTTGAGGGCAGATATGACAAAATAAAATTGAAAAATCTTGTAGACACAACGATTATCGAAACAAACGGTTTCCGTGTGTTTTCGGATAAAGAAAAGCAAACGCTTATCCGCAAAATAGCACAGACGAGGGGAATACTTGTATTTACAGACAGCGACTCCGCAGGTTTTGTTATAAGAAATTTTTTGCGTGGTGCGGTTGATAAAAGCAAGATAAAGCATTGCTACATACCGCAGATAAACGGAAAAGAAAAGCGAAAGGCGCACGGTTCAAAAGAGGGCTTTCTTGGTGTTGAGGGAGTGAGCGATGATGTGATTATCAAGGCAATTCGCAAAAGCGGAGCTACAATAATCGGTGAAGATGAACAGGCAGACAGAGAAGAGGTAACAAAAGCCGACTTATACAGGCTCGGTCTTACCGGCAGGGAAAACTCCGAGAAATTAAGAAAAGCCTTGTTAAAGCACTTAGATATGCCGTCTTACCTTACTGCCAATGCTATGCTGTCGGCAATCAATTGCTTATATTCGCTTGATGAACTGAAAAATATAGTTAATGAATTGGAAATTTAATAATCAGAATTTAAATCACCGTTTTTGGACATAATAAAAACGGTGATTTTTTTTGTTAAAGAGATTAAAATGTGATTGTATCCTGTTTTCAATCGGCGGAGTTGCTTATGCTTTGCTTGAAATACTGTGGCGCAGAAAAACTCATTGGACAATGGCGGTTACGGGCGGCAGTTGTTTTCTTACAATTTTCAGAGTATATAAAAAGTTCCCGAAACTTTGCCTGCGCAGTAAGTGCCTTATCGGCGGAGCGATTATTACATTTATGGAGGGCATATGCGGTTTTATTGTAAATGTAAAGTGCAAGCTCAATGTTTGGGATTACAGCAATTGTACGCTGAATTTTAAAGGACAGATTTGCCCGTTTTACAGTATGCTGTGGACGCTTTTGTGCATACCTATAAGCTGCATATGCAAATTGCTTTGTAAAAACAAAAAAATTATTTAGCAGTCACTTTAGCGTCATTATGAGTATTTATAATAAACCTGTAAAATAAATTTGGAGGAATTATTATGGAAATACTCAAAGTTGAAAATCTTGTAAAAACCTACGGAGAGGGAGATAATATTGTAAATGCGGTTGACAATATTTCTTTGTCTGTAAATAAGGGCGAATTTGTTGCTATAGTAGGCGCAAGCGGCAGCGGAAAATCAACGCTTTTGCATTTGCTCGGCGGTGTTGACAGACCGACAAGCGGCAAAATTTATATAGACGGAAACGAAATAAATAATATGAATAATGATAAACTCGCTATTTTCAGACGCAGACAGATTGGCATTGTTTATCAGTTCTATAATCTTATTCCGATTCTTACGGTGGAAGAAAATATCTCTCTTCCGTGTGACCTTGACGGTAACAGACCCGACAAAGAGAGAATGGATTTGATTTTAAAGTCTTTCGGACTTTTTGAAAGAAGAAATCATCTGCCGAACGAGCTTTCGGGCGGTCAGCAACAGAGAACCTCAATTGCAAGAGCTTTAATAAATAATCCGGCTATTCTGCTTGCTGACGAGCCGACAGGTAACCTTGATTCAAAATCCACAGAAGAAATTATGAGTATTTTGAAAATGTCTAACCGTGACTTTAATCAGACAATAATTATGATTACGCACAATCTTGAAATTGCAAAGGAAGCCGACAGAATTATTACAATTCAGGACGGCAAAATTTTAAGGGAGGCGTAAGGCTTGAAGATACTGAATAAACTTACTGTTAAAAATTTAAAGTTGAATAAAAGCCGTACGATTGTTACGATTATCGGTATTATGCTTTCGTGCGCTTTGATTATGGTTGTTGCCGGTATGGCGGCAAGCGCACAACAGACAATGGTAAACTTACAAATTAATATTACGGGTAATTATGATTTATTTGTAAAAGGAGCAAACAAAAAAATTATTGACAATGCGCAGGCAAACAGAAATGTAAAGGACATTTATATAAAACAAAATCTCGGTTGCGCATATCTGCCGCAGGCGAAATTTGACACAAAGCCGTACATAAATGTGGTCGCATTTAACGAAAAATCATTTACAGACTGCTTTAATGTTACACTTAAAGAGGGCAGACTTCCGCAAAACGGAAACGAACTTGTGCTTTCGCAGAGTGTAATTGAGAACAGCAGAGCGGAATTTAAAATAGGCGATACAATTACACTTGACTTGGGCAAAAGAGTTTATGTATCGGGTGCGGAAATACCGTTAAACGATACCGAATATTTTATTGACGAAAATGGTTTGGAAAAACTTGTCGATACTCATAAAAAGACTTACACTGTTGTAGGTGTGTTTAATAAGGTTTCTTCATCATATTTTGCGGCAGACAGCAATTCTGCGAGCAGTTCCGCTTTCACTTTAGCTGAAGAAAATGCCGATATAAATGATTTGTTTATAAGCTTTACATCAGACGGTGAAAAAAATTATATTACAACGAGCGGTGAAATTTTAAATTTAACGGGTGACGATTTTGAGAGTTTAAAAAATAATTTTGAAGTTTATCTTGAAAACGGTGATTTTGATGAGGCGGATATAAACAAAGATTTGCTGAGATACAAAGGTTTTGCGCTAAGTGACGAGTATATGAGAATGCTTTTATCATTAGCTGTAATAATTATTGTAATTATTGCAATTTCAAGTATTTTTGTTATCCGTAACAGCTTTGCAATTTCAATTACCGAAAAAACAAAGTTGTACGGTATGCTTGCTTCAATCGGTGCTACATCAAAGCAGATAAGGCATAATGTGCTTTTTGAGGGCTTTGTGCTTGGCATAATCGGTATTCCGGCAGGCATTTTGCTTGGCGTAGGTGTAATTGCGCTGCTTGTGGTAATTTTGAACGCATTGCTCGAAAATATGCTGAACGGAATCTCATTTGTTTATGCTGTTCCATGGTGGGTAGCGGTTATTTCTGCTGTAATGTCAGCGGTTATTATTCTGTTTTCTACGCTTTCATCGGCTTTCAGAGCCTCAAGAATTGCTCCGATTACCGCAATCAGAGGCAACAACGACATTAAGATTAATAAAAAGAAAAGCTATAAATCACCGAAATTTATTAAAAAGCTGTTTGGTGTGGGCGGAGAAATTGCCTATAAAAACCTTAAACGCAGTAAAAAGAAGTACCGCACTACTGTAATTTCTATTATTATAACAGTTGCAATGTTTATTTCAATTTCCACCTTTATTGAGTACGGATTAAAAATTGCAGGTGATCACTTTAAGGATATTTCTTACAATATTACTGTACATGCAAACGATAAGCTGTCATATGATGAATACGAAAATGTTTACAAAAGAATCATTGCTGATACGGATATAAATTCAAGCATAAAAGCCTGTGAAAATTATTATGGCAATATAGTGGGGCTTACCGATTATTATACGGAGGATGCCAAAGCGGCAGAGTTATCGGGCGGCGATTTAGCGTATGTGTTTGGTGTGGATAATAAGAGCTTTAAGGAGTATGTAACCGCACTTGGATATAATTATGATGATGTCAAGGATAAAGCACTTATTACGAATGATTTTAAATACTACAATTCGGATAATATTCTTATCAAGGGTAAGGAATTTGACTTGCCTATGAACACTGTTGTAAAGTTGTATCCTAACGGAACCCCGTCATATACTGAGGATGATATTAAAGAAATTCAGAAAACAGATCCTGATTTTGTATATAATCCGGATGATTATAAGTCTGTTGACCTTGTTATATATGATACAATTAATAAGGAAGTGCCGGGGTCTATAGTTTCAAGTATTATGAGTACCCTAAATGAGGGAAGTGTGCTTGTAAGTGAGGATTATTTTAAAAAGCTGTTTGCCGAGGATAATGACCATACAACAGGAGTCATTGTTATTGATTCGGCTGACCCTGTAAATACGGTAGAATATATAAATAATCTTGATATAGAAAATCTTGATGTTTTTAATATTAACGAGCAAAAAGAACAGATGAATGCCATTGTGCTTATTATTGCAATCTTTGCTTACGGTTTTATTATTGTAATTTCACTTATCGGTATAACAAATGTATTTAACACAATCAATACCAATATGCGTTTGCGCAGTAAGGAATTTGCGATGCTCAAGTCTATCGGTATGACAAAGAAAGAATTTAACAGAATGATAAGACTTGAAAGTTTGTTCTACGGTTTAAAATCCTTGCTTATCGGTGTTCCGCTCGGATTGCTCGGAGGTTATGCTATATTTAAGGCTACGGGAAATACCATTATGCTTGACTATTCATTCCCGACTATGGCTGTACTCATAAGCATAGTGTTCGTATTCTTTGTTGTATGGCTTATTATGAAAATTTCTATCAGCAAAGTGAATAAACAGAATATAATTGAAACCATACGCAACGATAATATTTGACATATCGGCTTACAGGGTGATATAATCACAAAAGAAGGGAAGTGTTAGTATGAAGATACTGCTTGTTGAGGATAACAAAAGCATAATAAAAGGACTTGAGTATGCATTTGCACAAAACGGCTACAGTTGTGAATATTGTCTTAGTTTAGACGAGGCTGTACGAAAAGCACCTTTTAATTATGATGCAGCAGTGCTTGATATAATGCTTCCCGACGGAAACGGCTTTGATTTGTTTAAAAAAATTCGCAGATATTCCGATTTGCCTGTAATTTTTCTTACCGCTGTTGATGATGAAGACAGTGTAGTAAACGGACTTGAACTTGGTGCGGACGATTACATAACAAAGCCTTTTTCTACAAGAGAACTTATTGCACGCATAAAGCGAGTGGCGAATAAAAACAGTAAAAAGAACATAATTACAGTATCGGGCGTTACGCTTGATTTGGATAAATCGGCGGTGTTTGAAAACGGAAAACAGCTTGAACTTACCGCACTTGAATATAAATTATTGTCGCTGTTAATGCAAAATGCAGGTAAAGTGGTAACACGAGAACTGATATTTGAAAAAATATGGGATGTATCGGGCAACTTTGTAAATGACAATACGCTTACCGTATATATCAAGAGAATACGCAAAAAGCTTGATGCGGATATAATAAAAACGGTAAAGGGAATGGGGTATCAGGTTGCGGAGGTCAGCAAATGAAGAAGTCATATAGATTTGTTGCGCTGTGCCTTGCGCTAACAGCTTTTTTCTGTATTATCTCGGCTGTTTGTACTGCAGTCTGCCTTGAAAATGTAAGGAAAACAACCAACAGTACTGTAAATCGGCTTGTAGCTGTAATGCTTGAAAAATATCCCGATATAAGCGAAAAGGAAATTGCAGAAATACTTAATAATAAAACCGAATATACGGATAATTCGGAATTTTTAAATAAGTACGGAATTTACCCCGAAAAGGATTGGGTTTCGTACAATAATCAAGGCTCATACAAATATGTGATTCTTTCGGTATCTGTTTGTATAGCGTTTGGACTTGCTTTTGCGGTTCTGTTTTTAGGGTATTTAAAAATTCAAAAGAAACAGACTATGGATATTGCAAAGCGGATTGAGCGTATAAATCTGGGTGATTATTCATTACAGATTGACCGAAACAGTGAAGATGAACTCTCACTGCTTGACAATCAAATTTACCGAACTGCCGTAAAATTCAGAGAGCAGGCGGAAAATTCTAATAAAGACAAAGAGAATTTACAAAAATCGCTTTCCGATATTTCACATCAGCTTAAAACTCCGCTTACATCAATAATTGTAATGGTTGATAATATTCTTGACGATGACGATATGCCGCTTGAAATAAGGCGTGAATTTTTAAGCGACATAAAGCATAATACAAGCACTGTTTCATTCTTGGTGCAAAGCCTGCTTACATTTTCAAAACTTGATGCAGAGGCAATCAGATTTAAATACGCAGATGTCGATGTAAAAAGCATTATTGATGAATGTATTAAAAATACGGCAGTAATGGCTGAAATTTGCAATGTAAGTGTAGAAACATTGTGTGACGACACATACAAACTTAACTGCGATAAAAAATGGCTTTGCGAGGCTGTTACGAATATAATTAAGAACTGCATTGAACATTCACAGAACGGAAATATAAAAATAACCGCTGACCAAAATAAACTTTATACAAAAATCAGCATAAAGGATAACGGCAGCGGTATTACAAAAGAAGATTTGCCTCATATATTTGAACGATTTTATAAGGGCAAAAACTCAAGTGATGACAGTGTGGGTATAGGACTTTCGCTTGCAAAGACAATTATTGAAAAGCAAGGCGGATACATAAGTGTATCGTCTGAACTTAATAAAGGCAGTGAATTTGTAATAAAATTCTTTAACAACTGAATATCAACAAAAAAACAGGTTGCCGCTTAATTGCGACAACCTGTTTTTGTATCTTAGATTTCAATGCTTTTGATTGAATCAAACTCGTCCTGAATTTCTTTTGAAGGTTTCTTTGCTATAAGAGAAACTATAATATTTACGATAAGCGCAAGTGCAAAACCTAAAACAAGAGAATAAAGATTTGTTGCTTTGTAAAGAGTTACACCGTTTACGAGCGGTAAATAGTCCCATACAATAACTGTAAGTGCGCCTGTTGCCATACCGCTGATTGCACCTGCAAGTGTTGAGCGTTTCCAGAATAACGCAAGAAGTACAACCGGACCGAAAGCAGAGCCAAAACCTGCCCATGCGTCAGAAACAAGTCCCATAATACTTGAGTTAGGATTAATGGCAATTACAAAGCCGATAATTGCAACAACAACTACCGCAACCTTACCGATGTTAAGAGCACTTTTCTCTGTAGCGTTTTTCTTAACGCCTTTGTAAATATCCTCTGATACGGCAGATGCGGTAACAAGGAGCTGGCTGTCGGCTGTTGACATAATAGCGGCAAGAATACCGCAAAGGAATATACCGCCGATGAATATCATTATTCCGTTATCGGAGAAGATCTGCTGAATAAGTCTGATGAATACTGTTTCGCTTGCTGTAGCGTCAAGGTTTTCGATAAGGTAACCTCTTGCAACAAGTCCGATAAGGCAAGATGCGGCAAGTGAAATGATAACCCATACGATAGCAATTTTTCTTGACTTTTTGATTTCAGAGTCACTTTTTACCGCCATAAATCTTATAAGAATGTGTGGCATACCAAAGTAACCGAGTCCCCATGCAAGGTTAGAAATAATGGAAACGGCAGAAACATTTGAACCGTCGTCATTTTTTAAGAAGTTAAGGTAATTATCCGGGTTTGTTACACCGCTGTCGATAAGTGACTGTGAGAAACTGTTGTTATATGTAAGAGCTACATAAGCGATTATCGGAACCGCCATAATGGCAACAAGCATTAAAAGTCCCTGTATAAAGTCAGTGTAGCAAACAGCCTTAAATCCGCCGAGAAATGTATAAACAAGAATTACAATTACAGCAACTATAAGACCGATTGTATATACAGTGTTGTAGTTTTCGGAGTTGCCGAAAAGTGTAGCGAAAAGCTTTGCGCCCGAACTGAATGCCGAGGCTGTATATACTGTGAAGAATATTGCAATAATAATGGCAGATACCATTTTTATTACGCCCTTATCGTCACGGTAACGGTTCTGGAAAAAGCTCGGAATTGTAAGTGAGTTTCCTGCAACGATTGTATATTTTCTTAATCGTGCCGATACAATGTACCAGTTGAGTATAGTACCGATCAAAAGTCCGATTGCTATCCATACCTCACCTGTTCCCGCAAGGTAAACCGAACCAGGAAGTCCCATAAGTAGCCAACCGCTCATATCGGAAGCCTGTGCAGAGAGTGCAGCGGTCCAGCCGCCAAGATTTCGCCCGCCGAGGAAATAGTCCTCGTTGTTCTTTGTGCCCTTAGACGATACAAAGCCAATAATTATCATAATGACCATATATGCCGCAAAGGAGCATAAAACTATTATATTTGCTGTACTCATATTTTCCTCCTCTATTTTGTTATTAAACACAAATACTCTTTAATAGTACCAAATTTCAGCAAAAAAATCAAGTATATTCAATGTTGTAGCAGATTTATACAATAAAATATTTTTATATAATTGTATATTTATTACAGCAGAGCCAATAATAACAACGGAGGTGCTATTTATGAGCGAAAATAACAGCAGAAAGAAAAAGAGCAGATATGAAAAGGCAGGATTCTATACTGCGCTTTCTATCTGCTTAATAGCCGTAACTATGGCAGTGTATTCAACATATAATACTATATCGGGAGCAAAAGAACCTACGGAGCAACCCACCACCACGGCAGTGGAGGTAAATAATCAGGTGACAGGTATAACGGAGATTGCAGAGGAAACTACATTTCCTAAAGTTGCAAATGAAATAACTGTTCCTACAATATCGGTTACAATTCCCCCTTACACCGAACCTACCGAGCAGGACACAACAAGAAATGCCTTACAAACTATGCTTTCAACCGATTTAACTCTAAGTTATCCGCTAAATCAGAAAAACATTATAAGAGAATACAGCGAGAAAACAGTGTATTATAAAAGTCTTAATGTATGGAAATCGCATCTCGGAGTGGATTTTGCGGGTGAGATAGGCGATGAAGTAACCGCAATGACAGGCGGTGCGGTAATAAAGGTTGACGAGGATAAACTGTACGGAAAAACGGTAGAGATTGCAACCGATAATGCCGTAGTTATTTACAGCGGATTAAACGGAATAACCGTAAAAGAAGGCGATTCGGTAGAAAACGGACAGAAAATCGGTGTAATAGGTGCAGTTCCTTGTGAAGTACACGACAAAAATCATATTCATGTTGCCGTTAAGATAGACAGACAATTTGCAGACCCGCTTTCATTTATCAGCAACGGGGAATAAAATCTCCGTTTTTATCATAGATATAATTATAGCACGCCCTCGTATCGTTTCAGGGGCAAACAAAAAAGTGATGGTTGGTTTCAGCCATCACTTTTATCTTATTCGTATTCACGATTTACAATTTTACAAAGTACGGTTATCTTTCGCTCTGATGCCATTCTTCATTGCCAAAGATAAAATCATCAATATCCATTACAATAATTCTCATAAAAACACCTCCTATATTATAGTAAACAATACCATTATATTCAGGAAGTGCAGGAATTATACAGGATTACTTGTTAATAATATTTAAGTATTCACAAATAATGTCAACTGCCTGCTCGGTAGACAAAGCTGTACTGTTAATGCACAAATCATAGTTGTCTGCCAAGCCCCACTTTTTTCCTGAATAGAAACTGTAGTAGTTTGCTCTGTTTTTGTCTGCTTTTAATACTGCCTGCTTTGCACGAGCGGGATCAATACTTTGTCTTTCGACTGCTCTCTTAGTTCTTACATCAATGTCAGCATAGATATAAATCTTAACGAGGTTTTGGTGATCCTTCAAAACATAATCCGCACATCTGCCAACGAATACGCATGGACCTTCATTGGCAAGCTGCTTGATAATCTTGTGCTGTAAAATGTAGAGCTTGTCATTAACAGGTAAATCACCCATAGATGAAAAACCGTTACCGTAATTATAAAGTCCTAATGAAAGAGAGTACAAAAGGCTATTTGTAGCCTTCTCATCAACATTTTCAAATACTTCAGGACTAATTCCGCTCTCTTTGGCTGCTAAAGATATAAGCTCCTTATCATAGAATGGAATGCCAAGGCGTTCTGAAAGAGCCTTTCCTATGTTGTGACCGCCTGAACCGTACTGTCTTGTAATTGTAATAATGTTATTGCAGCTCATATCATAACCTCCGGTGCAAAGAAATGTATGGAAAAGTAACTTGTATTACTTACTCTATACATATATATAATATCATAATTTTTTAAAAAATCAAATGAATTATACAATTTTTACAAAATTTGTGTAATCAATATAAATTGATTTGAGTTGCTTTGTGCACTATTACCATATAGCACATAAGAAATATATTGAGTTTGTACGAAGTCTGTCTGATATATAAACTATACAGTTGAAATAAGTAATTGCCTGTAATACAGTTATTTATCAATATAAGACTTTATCGTAAGATTACATATATACTATTAAAGATAAAAGCAATTTTTGAAATTAAATCAGTTTTCAATTTAATAATCGTGATACTTGATTTTATTAGATATATATGTAAGAGAGTATTATTTCAGACTAAAAATAGTATATTCCATATATGTAAACACTATATATTGAGTTTATAAGGATAAAGTAAAAATTATTTAAAATTTTTTGAAAAAAATTGAAAAAAGGGGTTGCAATTTGTAAAAAGGAGTGATATAATAACGAAGTCGCTTGAGGAAAGCACAAACAACAGAAATGTTTGAAGGCACAGAAAAAAGCTTTTGAAAAGTAATGGAAGAGATTTCAAAAAACTTTTTAAAAACTTTGAAAAAGTGTTGACAAACGAAAATGAATGTGATATAATAATTCACGCACTGTTGAGAGAGGTTCGGTAAGAACCGACAAAAAACTTTCCAAAAAGTGCGTAGGACCTTGAAAATTAAACAACGAAAAGATAAAGGAACCCGTAATACTTTGAGGATACTCAAAGATTTACAGTGAGATGCACACAACAAAGCATCAAGAAATTACGGATACGTTAGTATTCGGAATGAGCGATTAAAGCTCTGAAATTGATAGTAAGCGAAAGCTTAATATACAAATTTTAGAGAGTTTGATCCTGGCTCAGGACGAACGCTGGCGGCGTGCCTAA
>OLJF01000517.1_pt1 | contig 38827 bp, 35 predicted proteins | sample 1609751 | NCBI WGS metagenome assembly OLJF01 (sample SAMEA4350171, study PRJEB24818) | metagenome | biome: human; feature: gut; material: faeces | place: Denmark | collected 2013-09
ACATCATGGCCTGCCGCCAGACCGGCTTTGCCATGCTCGGCGAGGGCAACGTTCAGGAGGTCATGGACCTCGCTCCCGTTGCTCACCTTGCAGCCATCAAGGGCCGCGTTCCCTTCCTCAACTTCTTTGACGGCTTCCGCACCTCTCACGAGATCCAGAAGGTAGCCGTTTGGGACTACGAGGACCTCAAGGACATGTGCGACATGGACGCCGTTAAGGCCTTCCGCGAGAGAGCTCTCAATCCCTCTCACCCCACCATGCGCGGCTCCCACGAGAACGGAGATATCTTCTTCCAGAACCGTGAGGCCTCCAACAAGTACTACGACGCCATCCCCGAGATCGTTGAGGAGTACATGGGCAAGGTCAACGAAAAGCTCGGCACCGATTACAAGCTGTTTAACTACTACGGCGCTCCCGACGCCGACCGCGTCATCGTTGCCATGGGCTCCATCTGCGACGTTGCGGAAGAAGTCATCGACTACCTCACCGCTCAGGGCGAGAAGGTCGGTCTTGTAAAGGTAAGGCTGTTCCGCCCCTGGAGAGCGGACAAGCTGCTTGAGGCCATCCCCGCTACCTGCAAGAAGATCGCAGTCCTCGACCGCACCAAGGAGCCCGGCGCTCAGGGCGAGCCTCTGTACCTCGACGTTGTCACCTCCGTTGCAAACGCTGGACGCGACATTCAGGTCATCGGCGGCCGCTACGGTCTCGGCTCGAAGGACACTCCTCCCGCTTCCGTCTTTGCTGTTTACAACGAGCTTAAGAAGGACGAGATGAAGCGTCAGTTCACCATCGGCATCGTTGACGATGTGACTAACCTCTCCCTGCCCGAAGTTGCCGCTCCCTCTACCGCCGCAGAAGGCACCGTTGAGTGCAAGTTCTGGGGTCTCGGCGGTGACGGCACCGTCGGCGCTAACAAGAACTCCATCAAGATCATCGGCGACCACACCGACAAGAACGTCCAGGCTTACTTCCAGTACGACTCCAAGAAGACCGGCGGCGTCACCATCAGCCACCTGCGCTTCGGCGACAAGCAGATCAAGAGCCCGTACTACATCAACAAGGCAGACTTCGTTGCATGCCATGTTCCTGCTTACATAACCAAGGGCTTCCCCATCGTCCGCGACGTTAAGCCCGGCGGCGTGTTCCTCATCAACTGCCAGTGGGATTTTGCAGAGCTTGAGCATCATCTTGACGCTGCTTCCAAGCGCTACATTGCAAACAACGACATCCAGCTTTACATGATAAACGCAATCGACCTCGCTCGCGAGATCGGTATGGGCAAGCGCACCAACACCATTCTGCAGTCTGCATTCTTTACGCTGGCTAAGGTCATTCCTCAGGAAGACGCCATCCGCTATATGAAGGAAAAGGCCACCGCTTCCTACCTCAAGAAGGGTCAGGACGTTGTCGATATGAACCACAAGGCTATCGATGCCGGCGCTACCGCATTTGTAAAGGTCGATGTTCCCGAGTCCTGGAAGACCGCAGAGGACAAGGCCGAAAAGAAGGTCTACACCGGCCGCGAAAAGACCGTTGAGATGGTCAAGACCATCCTTGATCCCGTTGACAAGATGGACGGCGACTCCCTGCCCGTTTCCGCTTTTGTCGATCACGCAGACGGCACCTTCGAGCTCGGCGCTTCCGCCTACGAAAAGCGCGGCGTTTCCGCTTTCGTTCCCGAGTGGCACGCAGAGACCTGTGCACAGTGCAACCAGTGCGCATTCGTATGTCCGCATGCTACCATCCGTCCCTTCGCTCTTAACGAGGAAGAGTCCGCGGCAGCTCCCGAAAACGCAAACCTCGTTGACTTCCGCGCCGGCAAGGGCAAGGGCCTGTACAAGTACACCATGGCCATTTCTCCGCTCGACTGCATGGGCTGCGGTGTCTGCGTAAACATCTGCCCCACCAAGTCGCTCAAGATGGTCGGCCTCGAGAGCCAGGAAGACAAGCAGCCGGTATTCGACTACATGGTCTCCAAGGTCAGCGAGAAGCCCGAAGTCAAGAACGATACCGTTATCGGCAGCCAGTTCAAGCAGCCGTACCTCGAGTTCTCCGGCTCCTGCGCAGGCTGTGCAGAGACCAGCTATGCTCGCCTCGTAACTCAGCTGTTCGGCGATCACATGATGATCTCCAACGCTACCGGCTGCAGCTCCATCTGGGGCGGCCCGGCTGCAACTTCTCCGTACACCGTCAACAAGGAAGGCAAGGGTCCCTCCTGGGCAAACTCCCTGTTTGAGGATAACGCCGAGCACGGTCTCGGTCTCTACCTCGGCCAGAAGAAGATCCGCGACGACCTCAAGAGCAAGGTCGAAGCTATCGCAGACAAGGTTCCCGAGGCTGCAAAGTGGCTCGAGACCTACAACTGCGGCGAAGCAAACCAGGCAGCTACCAAGGATCTCGTTGCTGCGCTCGAAAAGCTCGACTGCGGCTGCAGCACCCGTGCAGAGCTGCTTGAGAAGAAGGACTTCCTGAACAAGAAGAGCTGCTGGATCTTCGGCGGCGACGGCTGGGCATTCGACATCGGCTTCGGCGGTGTTGACCACGTTCTCGCTTCCGGCGAAGACGTCAACATCTTCGTATTCAACACCGAGGTCTACTCCAACACCGGCGGTCAGGCATCCAAGGCATCCAACATCGGTCAGGTCGCTCAGTTCGCGGCAGCAGGCAAGGAGATCAAGTCCAAGTCCCTCGCCGAGATCGCAATGACCTACGGCTATGTCTACGTTGCACAGATCGCAATGGGCGCAAACATGATTCAGACTCTCAAGGCCATCAAGGAAGCTGAGGCTTATCCCGGCCCGTCTATCATCATTGCTTACTCTCCCTGCGAGATGCACTCGATCAAGGGCGGCATGACCAACTGCCAGTCCGAGATGAAGAAGGCTGTCGAGTGCGGCTACTGGAACCTCTTCCGCTACAATCCTGCGGCTGAGACCGGCAAGTTCACCCTCGATTCCAAGGCTCCCGCAGGCGGCTACCGCGACTTCCTCATGAACGAGGCTCGCTACAACCGTCTGACCCGTGAGTTCCCCGACCGCGCAGAGAACCTGTTCGAGCGCAACGAGGAGAATGCAAAGGCTCGCTACGAGCACCTGCAGCGTCTCATCGAGATGTACAAGTAATCAGCAAAATTTTAAATGCACAGTGCCGCCCGGCACTGTGCATTTTCTTGACTTATGGTGTACAATATAGTTATCAATATAATACAAGGAGCGATAACCATGAGCAAAAGCTTAGTTGCATATTTTTCGCCGACGGGTTCTACCAAGACCGTTGCGGGCACACTGGCCGAGGCGATCGGCGCCGATCTTTTTGAGATAGTCCCCGAGGTTCCGTACAAACCCGGCGACCTCAACTGGATGGATAAGAAAGCACGCTCGACGATCGAAATGAACGACCCCGACGCGCGCCCGGCAATAGCAAAGCTGCCTGACGTCAGCGCTTATGACAAAATATACGTCGGCTTCCCGATCTGGTGGTATGTTGCGCCGAGGATCATAAACACCTTCCTTGAAGGCTGCGAGCTTTCCGGCAAAACGGTCATCCCCTGTGCCACCTCCGGCAGCAGCGGCATGGGCAAGACAAATTCCGTGCTCAAGCCGAGCTGCGGCGGCGCTAAGCTCTTAGAGGGCAAGGTGTTCAGATGCGGCACGTCGAAAGCAGACCTCGCCGCATGGGCCGAAAGCCTATAGTAAAAAGGAACTTCCAGTGGCAAAGGAAGAGCTCCACGTTTAAAACGTGGAGTTCTTCCTATTTTTGTGCATCAATTATTACATCAAAGTTTTCAATATTCCCATCCGCTGTTTTTCCTTGTCCGAGCAAAACGAGAACCGGATAAAGGTAGGTCTTTCCGTCATCAACCGCCTTGCCATCTGCATAAAGTCTGTAGTTGGCCGCAGTGATTTTTATATCTGAGAGGTTTTGACTGAAACTTGCCGAATAGTTTTTAGCAGCAATTTCTGCTTCAATTGCAGGTCTGTCCGCAAGTACCGCCGGAATTTTATCCACCACAGGGCTAATGAGATAATCAACGCCGACAACTTTTCCATCCGTATTTACCGTAACTCCTATCCTGAATATACCAAGTACAGTCATCTCGTTGATTTTCGGATAAAAATAAGGCTCTTTTGACAGCACCCCATATGAGCCGTCATCTCGAAGTCCCTCATTAAGCCCGATTGCATCGCACATTTTCACATCGTCTCCGATAAGTCCACGCTCTTTCAAATAACCGGCAGCTATCTTGACTGCATCTTCATCGCTTATATCATCCGCTTCACCGCATTTATTACCAAGATATCCAATCGTCCAATAGCCGTTTTCAGTCATAATATCCGCTGTCCAGTCACCAATTGTATAGCTGATATAATCGTCAATAAGGCTGTCATTGTCATAGTCGGCAAGAGAAACATTCAAACATCGTTCTATCTGAGACTTTGACTTCTCAATATCAACGCCTAACTCATAAATGTATTTTGCATTATTAGGCACTTCTATTTTAAGGCTATCATCGATATTAATATTTGCGGAAAATGATGTTCCGGGCTTAGCAATTTCTGGATGCATATCACTTTGAGCGCAACCGTACAAGGCAATGGAAATACAAACTGCGCCAATCAGTATAGTGCAATATTTAATATATCTCATACTCACTCTCCTAAGGTATCAGCACGCCTTTGTGCTGTATTGTACGCGTTTCAATGATTCCAAAGGACGACATACTATTTTTTGCCACGGGTGCATATGCATACGCACTTTGAATAGAATCATCTTTCGCTGGTTTATACCCGATCACTCTTGCGATTGCATCGCCAGAATCCCTCTGCGTTTGGAAAATACTCGCTGATGCAAAAAAAGCATCTTTAATTGAGTACTTCCTCAACTGTTGTGTAAAATTAGTTCCCTCTCGCGAATCTAAATACATAGTAGACGCAAAACCCATAAGCAGCCTCGTTCCATTGAGCATCTCCATGATTTTGTTTGCTTTAGTCGTACTTCCGCTATTAGTAAGCTGATTGCAAGTATAAAGAATTACGTATTTATGGTTAAACGCGATGTCCTGTGTTCTCTTATTTACGTATATGCATTTATCACCATTCGGGAGATAACTATGATATGTTTGAAATGTGCCTATTTGATCATTCATATGCAATGAATTATTCAGTGTATCATAGATTAATCCATGCCCAGAATACGCATAGAGCGTCGCTCTCTGTATACCAAGACATGTGTCAATATTCACAGCAGAGTCTTTGTACATTCCTCCCGGGAGTAGTGAATAGTCAATATAGCCAGCTGCGTCCAATGTGATTAACCCATCATTAAGGTTTTGAACATACTTCGCTCCCATTCTATCCTCATGAGAGCAATATGTATAATCACTAATTCCGGCAAATGTTCCTGTTACCGGTGCTGCTGCCTGAGCAGATAATGCTAATAGGTCGAAAGAAATAGTAAATGCAAGAAGCAGGCAAATTACAATCTTTCTCATTATTACTCCTTTTAATTACCGTACAATTAATTTTTTCTTTGCCAATAGATGTAATTCACATTATATTTGCCGTAAACTCAAATTATATCAAGCATAATATAGCCTCCTTTGTTGTCAGTTTAATCATTCCTTTTTGTGTTAATTATACATTTAGCATACGTATTTGTCAATATTTGATTTTTCATGTTACAAGCAAAAACAGAGTCCTCACTGTTATTTCAACGAGGACTCTGTTATCCATAGTCATCTCTGCTTTTTCCCGAGCTTTATGTTCAAAAGGACGATCGCCGCAAGGACGAGGACTATACCGGCTACGCTCATTGCCGTGAGCGCTTCTTTGTATATCACAACGCCGACTATCGTAGCGACGACCGGCTCGACCGAGGCCATGATAGAGGCCTTGCCGTTTTCAAGCCCCTCAAGGCCGCGAGTGTACAGCAGATACGGCAAAAAGCATGTCACAAGGCCGGTGGCAAACGCAAAGCCTAAGTTCGGCGCGCTTGCCGTTATAATATTAAGGTATTCCGTTCCGCCGGCGACCGTTGCCCCGATCGTTGCAAGCAGGCAGGAATAGAAATTGATCGTCAGGCTCGAGTAGCCGCGGTTTAGCGCAAAGCGGCTGAATATGCTGTAAAGCGCATAGCACACGCCCGACGCAAGGCCGAGCAGAAGTCCGATCGGCGTTATCGTTGTTCCTCCGCTGATGCCGGATACAAGGCAGCAGCCGGCAAACGCAAGCAGCATGGCAGCGAGCTTCTGCCCCGTGAGCTTTTCCTTAAAAAGCAGCGCCGAGAACAGGATAACAAAGCATGGCGCCGTGTACAGCAATATTGCCGCTGCCGACAGGCTCATGTAGTCCATGGCCTTGAAATAGCACACGCCGAACACCAAAAGCGACACTATGCCGCTGCCGAAGAATATCCATATATCCTTGAGCTTGATCTTAAAGGCCTGCCTGTCGCTTACAAGAAGGACTATTCCGAACAGCGCGGCGGCAAAAATGCATCTTACGGCAATGCAGCCTATGGCCGAAACGCCCATCGAATCGAGCGTGCGGCGGAAAAAGCCCATGAAGCCCCACAGCGAGCCTGCAAGGATCACTATAACGGCAGATTTATTTTTCATCACAGCAGCCCTCCTAACCACGACACCAACGGCACATATATTATCGGCAGCACCAGCGCCGGGAGAAGGTTCGGAACATTCACCTTGCGGTCGGTTATGCCGATCATGTTAAGCCCCATGCCGATAAATATCGCGCCGCCGACGGCGCTTATCTCGGAAACGACCTCGGCGCTGAGGATGGGCGCCAAGGCTCCGGCCATCAATATAAGCAGCCCTTCCCATATCAGGACAGGGACGAGCGACAGCACAACACCGATGCCCATCGCCGCCGACATTGCAGCGGCTGCAACGCCGTCGATCGCCGTTTTCGTGAACAGCACGCTGTAGTTTCCGCGCAGTCCTGCATCGAGCGAGCCCATTATGGCCATTGCGCCGACCGTGAACATCACGGATGCGCTTATCACACCGTCGGCAAATCTGCCCTCGGCAAATTTTTTGCCCTCAAACAGCTTTGCAACGCGCACACCCATGCCGTCGGTAAACTCGTCTATGCGCAGAGCCTGTCCGATAATTGCGCCGATCGCAAGGCACAGAACAAGGCACATCGTATCCGTCGAGCCGACTATGCCCTGCACGCCGACCGAAACCACAACAAGCCCCATCGCCGTCATAAGGCAATCGACAAGCTTATGGTTTATCTTTGACCTGAGCAACGTACCAAGCGTTCCGCCGATCAGTATACCCAGAGCATTCACAATTGCAGCGATCATTCTAAAACCTTCTTTTTCACGAATACCTCGCTTATTCTAATTATTCTGTTTACAATAGTCAACACTCATTTTTAAGTGATTGACAAAAAAATAAATGGTGTGCTATTATTGCAACTGGCAATTGAATATTCGCGGGTATGATGGAATTGGCAGACATGCGAGATTTAGGTTCTCGTGCTTCACGGCGTGCAGGTTCGACCCCTGTTACCCGCACCAAAAAGGCACTTGCTTTTTAGCAAGTGCCTTTTTACGTCTTACGTCAGTATATCAGCTTACTTTTATTCGCGGTTTTTTCCACCGGCCGGATGCTATGAACACCGAGCATATGGCGCAGCTTATGAACGGCGCAATGCTATAGGCTATCGCAATGCCGTCAAAGCCCAGCGCTGTCATGCGGCTGAACACCCACGCGAGAAGATACCGCACAAGATACGCCGATATGACCGCGCAGCAAAACGGCACCATCGTGTGTCCTGCGCCGGTGAGCGTTCCGAACATGCAGAACATGATGTTTTCAACTATGAAGCCTATCGCGAAAAAGCGCAGATAGCGTATGCCAGATTCTATGACCGCCTGCTCATCGGTGAACAGCGACAGCATCCACTCGGGACTTAGCTCGCACAGAAGCGTTATTACCGCCGCGACTGCCGTAACGAGCGTGCAGCCTGCGCCGAGAGCCTTGAGTATGCGCTCATATGCCTTGCGCGGATAGTTCTGCGCCGTCATCGTTATCATGGCGGCCATCATCGCCTGACCGGTAAGAACGGTGAAGTTCCATATCTTCGTCACCGCTCCGGCAGCGGCCGAGGCGTTGACTCCGAAGTAGTTTATAAGTCCGCCGATGAGCATGAAGCTTGAATTTGTAAGCACCATCTGCACGACCTGCGGCGCGCACAGGCGCATAAGCGCGCCCAGCGGCTCCTGCTCGAGCGAAAAGCCGTCCCTGCCGAAGCGATAGTAGCCGAGGCGGCATACATTCCGGCTGATAAGCGCAGCGCTCGTTAGCTGACTTATCACAGTTGCGGCAGCCGCACCGGCAGCACCCATTTCGAGCACGGCAACAAAAACGAGGTCAAGCGCGATATTCTCGACCGTCGTCAGCAGCATGATCTTCATGGGAACGACGCTTTCGCCTATGCCGCGCAGCACAGCGTAAAAGCAGTTGTATGTATACACGAACACCGTTCCTGCCATGCAGATATTAAGATAGCGCACGGCGCCGTCAAAGCTCTCGGCAGGTGTGTTCAAAAAGCGCAGAATGGGCGAAGCAAAGCATATCACGACAGCCGTCAGCGCGAGCGCAACGATCATCGCAAGCGAATACATCACGCGCAGAGTCCTGCCTATTGCGTCGGCGTTTCCTGCACCGAAGTTCTGCCCTATTATCGCGGCGGCGCCGTTTGCGATCGCAACTATCACGACGAGCACAACGGTCGTTATCTGTCCGCCGATGCTCACCGCGCTCATGCCTGCCGCGCCGACAAAGTGGCCGATGATGACCATGTCGGCGACGTTATACACGGCCTGCATGAGGTTAATTATTATTATCGGAACGGCAAAAGCAATGAGCTTTTTCCCCGGAGAGCCGACCGTCAGATTTCCACGCTTACTGTTATCCATTTTTCAGCGGCTTTCTTATAACGGCGCTGCCGTGCAGGTCGCACACCGGCATGGGCAGCAGATCATTTTCGGCGCAGAACTCATCGACGGCATGCCTTACGCCGCCAAACTGAGTGCTGTAAACATCATGTATCATCAGCGCTCCGCCCGGCGAAAGCCGCTCCCAGAACAGCGGCAGAGCCGCGGCCGTCGGCGCGTAGAGGTCGGCGTCGATCGAGACGAAGGCAAAGCGCAGTTTTTCGCATCCGCGGAATGTGGCCGGAAAGAAGCCCTTGTGGAAAACCGCACGCTCTCTGTACAAGAGCTTTTTATCAACAATGTCCTTTGCCGTTTCCGAAAAGTCGCCGACGCGTGCGGCGGAGTAGCCGTTTTGCCTTTCGATATCAACATCGGCGGCGCAGAAGCCCTCGAAGGTGTCAAACAGATGTATCGTTCTGTCGGAGAATGCCGCGTTTATCTGAACGGCGAAGTCTCCGCGGAAAACGCCAAGCTCGGCAACGTCGCCCGGCACGGCGAGGGCATTTATCTGCTCGGCAATAAGGCGCATCTGCGCGCTTCTTACGTCGAAGGTTTTAAGCAGAGCCGGGCTTAATATCTCGCCGTCATAGCCGAGCGCGTCAAGCTGACTGCGCATTTGGGCTGCGCGCTCATCATCCAGAACGCAGATGCAAACTGCGTCCGGGTCAAAAAGCAGCGCGTCGCGCGGCGAGACTATCGGTATTCCGGCAAGCTCGCCGCCCCACTTTTCCTCGGAGTTATCCGCAAAGCAGCACGCACCGTAGCCCGTGCCGAGAAGGCGCGATACCATGGCTCCGATCTGCCCTGCTCCGAAAAGCGCGACCGTTTTCATGCCGTGGCCTCCTTTGCCGAGGAAACGATCAGCTCGCGCGCCTTATCGCGCATAAGCTGCTCGCACAGGGGCTGAGGCTCCACAACGGCCATGACATTCTCAAGCTCAAGTCCGGTCGCCTCGGCGATGTCGTGCATAAGCGAGGCAAGCTCGGCTTCGCTTACGCTGATCTTCTCCGCCTGTGCAACTGCGTTGAGCAGCAGGTCAAAGCGCGCGGCGTCCTCGGCGCGTTTCGTGTTGTCCTTGCGCCACATCTCTTCGGTCTGGTTGATCGTTCCGAGATACGCCGCAAAGGCATCGTTTATCTTTTCGTCGTCGGTCATGGCGCGCTTTTTCGTGCCGCGCTCGGAGATGATGTTTTCAAGCATTTCATCAAAGCTGCGCGGCACTATGCGATAGTGCTCGACAAGCTCGCGAATAAGCTCGTGCAGCTTTGCCGGAGACACCTCGCGGTTATCGCCCGACACGGTTTGCAGCATAACGTCCAGTGCCTCGGCCTGGACCTGAGCGCGAGAGCGAGTTACGTCCGACTGCTTGTATGCCTCGTCGAGAATGGCCGTGAAATCTGCAAGCACATTGTATATAGGATCCTGCGCAACTCGCATTTTGTCGCCGGCCAGGATCGCTTCGAGCTTCTGCTTTACCATGCTCTCCGGCACTTCGGCCTGCATGTTGGTGCACGCTGCCGTCAGAACGGCTGCGGTGAACGCCTCCTCGTCGTCGCGCTTTGCGTTGACCTCAAGCTCCTTATATTCTCCGAGCTTCACCTCGGGATATACGCCGCACACGACCGTGAAGTCCGCTCCGCCGCCCGTGAGCCATGTCACGGCCGTAAGCTGAGGGCGGCCCACGGTGCGTATGCCGTTTTCCGAGAGGTACCGACTGTAGAGCCTCGGCACGCAGATATCCAGCGCCTCGTCAAAAAGCGCGGTCTGGCCGTAAAGCTCCTCTATCTTCTCGCGCGGAGCAAGTCCTGCCGCAAAGCCCGGAACGGCATAATGCTCTGTGTCGTTCATGTATGCCTTGTCAAGAGCCTTGGCAAACTCGCCGCGCTCAATGCGCAAAGTAAGTGTAAGAGTGTTGTTTTCGCAAACAGAAGATATAACAGTCATTGTTCGTACCTCCAAGTTAAATAAAGCTTATGCTTCGGCAGGAATGCCGAGTATTTTTTTGGTCAGCGGAAGGCCGGTGAATAAGCCGAGCAGCGCGGACAGATAGACAGTCAGCAGCGCCAGCAGATAGCACGACCACCACGCGGCAAGGAAATGAGGCCCGATGCCGGCGTTTATCGCCGTCATCAGCAGCGTCATGACCGTTCCGACGATAAACGAAAGCACTATTGTCGAAACGATCGTGAACACGGGCGTGTTCGGCTTGAGCTTAAACAGCGACGCAAATTTTGCGCCCCATGAGACGACCGGCAGAACGAACACGAGGATCGTGCTCACCGGAAACGCTATTGCAAAGCCGGAAAAGAACGTTCCCCATGTCAAAAATCCGTTCAGCGCCGGCAGGACCGCGCTCAGTGCGATGTTGATTATAAGCGATACCCAGATGTTAAGTATTACGTCGAATTTTGTGAGTTTCTTCATATCGATTTCCCTCCAAATTATTTGCATTCGGGGTACAAGGATATGGGAGTGAATGCCCTCCCGTGGCTATCGGTACAGCATTGATATTAAATAAATCTGCTTAGAAAACGGTCTTTTCCTCGCTTCCGTCGGCGGTAATTACCGAGCGGATAACGAGCACGTCGGCATGCTTTGCCTTGAATGCGGCAATGCCTGCGTCAAGGGATGCCTTTGTTTCCTCGTCCGCGCAGACAGCGCCGAGCTCGAGCATGTCCGCATTGCTTTCGAGCATCTCTTCAAGCTTGTGCTGCACGCACTCTGCGCAGAGCTTACCGTCGGTGCACCACGATGCGGCGACGACCTTGCCGCCCTTATGGGCATTTTCAACGTTGGAGATCGCCGCGTCAAGCTCGTCATACCACTCGACCGTTATGATATCGCCTGCGCCGGAATCGATCGCCAGATTGTTCAGGCGGCTGTGATACATGCAGGTCGTCGGGTGTGCGCCGCCGATGCGCTTGTCGCGGAAGGTGTACATCAGCACCTTGTCGCCCAGAGCCTTGCGAACCTCGGCGATAGTCTCGGGCATGATAACAAAGCGGATCTCGAACACGTCATCGTAGTTGTCGATCCTCCACTCGACCGCAGCGAAGCTGTCGTCGTTTGCAAGAGCCTCGGCGCGCGCAAGAATGTCGGCCTTGGAATGCTCGTTGATAACGGCGATCTTATCACCGGGCTTGATGCTGTGGTTTCTGATCTGAATTTCTTTCATTTCTTTCACCTCTTGAATATTTTTGTCGGAGTTTGCTCTTCTAAAAACGGACAGAACGTTTCTGCCGTATTTGAATTCAAATGAAATTTCGTCCATGCATTTTTGCGTAATGCTGTCCGGAGCCTTGGGGCAGGGGTTAAAAAGCGCGCCCAGATGCATAAACTGCACGCAGCAGCCCTTTGCGCTTTTTTCCGCGCTAACTATGACCGAGCCGTTTGCGTCGGCAGCGCATATCGCGCTTATTATCTCTCCGGCCGAGCCGAGCAGCGCCTCGGAATCTGCCGCCGAAACATGCAGAGCCTTGAGCGCGGTTTTAATATACTCCAGCGTTTTTTCAACGCAGCCGGGAAAAGTGCTGATATTAAGCTTATCCATAGTTCTCCTTTACTTTATGACGACAACCTTGCCGCCGTCCTTGAAATCCATGTATTCCGCGTGACCGTCAAGCAGCGTCTTTGCGTCGGCATCCGCACAGCTACGCCCGATCATCAGGTTTTCGTACATCCGGGCGATAAGCTCAAGGCGCGCAACATCCTGCGGATAGCACTGGATAAGCGGCATGCGGCTGACCGCGCCGAAGCGATTGATCTTATACGTCAGGTGCGGAAGCATCGCAAGCTCGGCAAGCGACAGCTCGCGCGGATTTCCGTACACTATGTTTTCGCCGTTTTTAAGCTCCTCGGGCAGCGGATGGAACACCTTGCTTTCCTCTCCGTCGGTGTATTCAACGCCCATTATCTGCTGCAGGCGGCCGAATTCGGCGCTTATAAACGCCTCCTTCTCCTCCGCAATGATCGGAAGCAGAAGCTTTTTCTGAAGCTCAAGCAGTCCGCCTGCATCCGCGCACTGCGCCGCCGCGCTTTCATACTGCCGGTAAATTTCGCTCATGCCGTGCTCCTTTCACACTGTCCACTGGATCTCGTCCATGCGTTTTATGATCTCCTGCTGCCGCTGGTCAAATTGCAGCTGCTTATTGTGCATGTAATACCTATCGCAGCCGTAGCGGCCGATAAACCGCGCGGAATAGTAGTTTGCCGTAAGCTCTGTTACGAATATCAATATCTCGTCGCCGTCGGCAAAGGCTTTTTCGCAGAACGAAAACACGTTTTCAAGCGCTCTGCCGCCGTCGGCTGCAAGACCTTTAAGCTCCGCGACCTTTTGCGCAAAGCTCTCGCGCACAATGGAAAACTCGTCTTTCTGCGCAGTACCCGATTGCATGACCGCCGCGCGGAATTCCTCAAGATATTCGAGCATAAACCGCGTTTCGCGCTGCGTCTGCGGCGATATTGAGGACGACTGCTTTCCGCGCTCGAGCTTTTCGCGCTCGGCCTCGATCATCTCGCTTAACAAAGCCGCGGCGCCGCTTACGTCTTTCAGCTTTTCCTTGAGCGTTTTCAGCTGCCCGGTAACGAGATCAAGGATATTTTCCCTTTCACAAACCATGCGGAGCTGAGCCGTCACGCTGTCGAATATAAGGCCGAGAAGGCTCAGGCGCTCGTCCATGGAGGCGCGCTCGGCGCGCAGCACTATGCTCTCGCTCACGGTTCCGTCGAGGATCTTTTCTACCTGGTAGTCGCTTCTGTATTTATTGAACAGATCGTAGTAGATCGCAAAATCCTTGCTTATGCGCGCATCCTGAAGGTACTGGCAGATAAGCTGCTCATCCACGGCAAGGCCGTTTTCCTCATAGAGCTTTATCATTTCCGAAAGATCGTCCCAGCCGCGAGCCGTGACAAAATGCTTGCCGTCGGCGGCGTTTTCGATCTTGTAAAAATCCTTCTTGCGCGCGGCAAGATAGGTCATGACCGATGCGTGAACGCCTTTTTTATAGGCATATTCCTTCCATGTTTCATAGTCCGGCTCTATCTCGATGCGCTTTAATCTGTCGAGCGTGACGATATCGAAATCGCGCACGGATTTGTTGTACTCGGGCGGATTTCCTGCCGTTACGAGTATCCAGCCGGACGGAACGCGGTGCTGGCCGAACACCTTGTACTGCAAAAATTGCAGCATGCACGGCGCGAGAGTTTCGGACACGCAGTTTATCTCGTCAAGGAAAAGTATTCCCTCGGTCTTGCCGGTATCGCGCATGAGGTCGTACACCGAGCCGATGATCTCGCTCATTGTGTACTCGGACACCTGATAGCTTTTTCCGCCGTATTCCTTTTCCGTGATATACGGCAGACCGAGCGCGCTCTGGCGCGTGTGATGGGTCATGGAATACGACACGAGTCCCACGCCAAGCTCGGCCGCTATCTGCTCCATGATGGCCGTTTTGCCTATGCCAGGAGGGCCTATCATAAATACCGGGCGCTGCTTTTCTATCGGTATGCGGTAGCCGCCGAACTCGTCCTTTGAAAAGTACGCAGTCATGGCGGATTTTATCTGCTGCTTTGCCTGTGCAATATTCAAGCTTATCCCTCCTCAGATGTCATATTTATCGAACATATCCTCGCTGCTGAGATTTTTTCCGTAATCGAGCAAAAGCGCAACTATCTCCATTGCACGGGCCGTCTGCGCCTTTTCGAGCGCGGCAAGGTAGCTTTCCCTGTCGATAAGCGCATTTTCGGTGAAAAAGCGAACGGCATCGGGCATATTGCGGTCTATAACTGCGCTCAGCAGCATTTGAGCATTCTCGCTTACCCAGCCTCTGTACGCCGCGTCCGCCGAGGCGCTGTACTCCTTCCACGCGCGGCAGAAGCCGATCACCGCAGAAACGCGATCCTCGCGGCGGCCAAACCGCTCGGGCAGCATGCCCGGCGCCGTTATCGACTGCAAGGCCTCGCAGCCGTCAAGGGCGCCCGGCGGAAGCTCGCTTATGCTTTTCGGCAGGCGCAGCTCGCGCAGCAGCCTGCAATCGCGAAACGCATTTGCTCCGATCTTTTCCACCGTGTCCGGCACGGTCAGGAACAGTATCCTCTTATTTTCTCTGAACGCACCCGGCGCTATTGCCGAAGCCTTATACGGAACGGTAATGCTGCTGCCGTCGCCAATATATCCGCAGCAGACGTCGCCTATCATAACAAAGCCGTCTTTTTCGGCAAGCGCCGCACAGCCGGAAAACGCCGCGGCTCCGATATCCTCAATACCGTCGGGCAGGCTTATCGTTCTCAGCTTGCCGCATCGGGCAAAGGCCTCTGCCCCAATAATTTTCACACTTTCGGGGATATAAGCGCTCACAAGCTCGCTGTCGCCCATAAACGCCATCGCGTCAAGCTCCGTAACTCCATCCGGTATCCGCACGCTCTCAAGCGCCGTGCAGCCGCCGAACGCGCGCCGCCCGATCGTCTGTATTCCGCTGCCTATCGACAGCTCCTTGAGTGCCGCGCAGCCAAAGAGTGTATCTGCCGGCACTGTCTTTATGCTCCCCGGAATGTCCATTCGCTCAAGCGAGCGGCAGCCTGAGAACACGCTTTCTCCTATGCTGTGAACGCTTTGCGGTATGCGCGCCGAGGTCATATATCTCGCGCCGGCAAACGCGCGGTTTTCTATCTCCTCAACCCCGTCGGGAAGGTCGGCGCTTTCAAGGCTTATGCAGCTGTAAAAAGCATCGGTCCCTATTTTTTTAAGCCCGTCCGGGAAGTCCATGCTCTGAAGATTTTCGCAGCCGGAAAAAGCTCTTTCGCCTATATCGGCAACGCTTCCGCGCAGCTGCACCCGGCGAATGTTATTGCTGCCGAAAAACGCCCAGCCGGGAAAGCGCTTGAGGCTTGCCGGAAACGAAACGATCTGAAGCGAGCGGCAGCTTGCAAACACGCCGTTTTCTATTATCTCAACACCGTCCTCAAACTCCGCGACGGCGAGCCGTCCACAGCCCTTGAAGCAGTGCCAGCCTATGCGGCGCACGCCGGACGGAATGCGTATCTGCGTCAGTGCCGAGCAGTCGGAAAACGCCCTCCAGCCGATATCGCGCACGCTCTGCGGAATGCTCACGCGGCTCAGCAGCACACGCTCGTTGAAAGCGTCGGCCGTTATCGAGACCGTGCCCTCAGGTATATCCGCCTCGCGGATATTGCGCCGCGCCTTGAACAGGCATTTTCCCAGGAAAAGAAAATCGTCCTTCCACTGCACTTCGTTTTCGTTATAGTATTTGTAAAACGGCGTTCCTGCGAAAACATCCTGGCCGATGTATTCTATGCTTTCGGGCGCATGCACGCTCTCAAGCCGCGCGCACCACTGAAACGCCTCGTTTTCAATGCGCTTTAAGCCCTCTGGAAGCGTGACGGAGCACATATCGCGGCAGTCGCGGAACGCACCCTCGGCGATCACCTCAACGCCGTCGGGGATCGTTACCTCGTCCTCGCTTCCGCGATATCGGATAAGCTTTCGTCCGATGATTTCAAACTTTTCCATATTCTCACCTGTCGGGCAGCTGCTCAATGTCGCTGTTGGTCATGCGTATTCTTATCGCCCACGGCGGCGTATCGGGTATTTCCCTGCCGTTATCGAGGAAAACGAACGCCGTTTCGTATTCCGGCGGCATCGGCGGAAACGTGCCGTAGCCGTCGGTAAAATAAATGATACCCTTGAGGTTTGTAAATTCATGCTGCTTTATGAGCATATCCACATGCTCAAACACCGGGCGAAAATCCGTTCCACCGAAGCCCTTTAAGGTCATTTTCGCCATATATGCGTCAAATTCGTCCTGATCCCGGATCTTCGCATCCTCCTCGACTTTCGCGCCGCACTGGATGATGTGGACATTTACCTTTGTGAAAAAGCTCTCGGTCTGCTTGAGGATATTCCATGTTTTCGTAACGAAGCTGTGGATAAGCTCGCCTGCGACCGATTCGGAGGTGTCAAGCGCGATAACAAACTCGCGCACGAGCTTTACTTCCTTGTACTCAAGCGGCTCGATAAGCGGCATTCGCTTATAAAGCTTCATTCCGTAGGTGTAGAAAATGTAGTCAAACTCATCGTCGTTTATCTGCATATTCTCGCCCAGCACCGCAAAGCGGCGCAAAAAGGCTGCGTAGTCGATCTTCTCTCGGTTCACTTCGCCGATCGCCGACACGAAGTCGCCCGTATTCTCGCCGTAGGAATTTGCGCTCGTGTCAAGATCGACGCGGATGCGCTCGCTTATCTCCTTCCACATCTGCTCGGTCTCCTGCGGAGTCATAGCAGGTCTGTCGCCGGGGTTTTCGTTTGCCTGCCCCGTCATACCCTCGTTATCTCCGCTGTCCCTGCGCTCGCCGGTGTCGCTTCCGCCGGATGCCCGGCGCTCCTCGCTCTCTCCGTCCTCGGGCGGAGTAAACTCATCCTCGCCGCTCATGTCACCAAGCTTGGATGCGCTGTCGGCGCCGTTCTGCGTCTTATCCCGGCTCTCGCCTCGATCGCCGCCGGAGCCTGCTTCGGGCTGTCTGTGCCATATGCGGTGATCGTCGGCGTTGAAATATTCCCGTATGCGTCCGATCTCCTGCGGCGGCAGATCCTGCTCGACAAGATAGCGGTATATTCGCTCGGCCGTAAGGCGCGGCATTTGCTCCTTGAGCTTATCGGTAAGCCATGACTGCTTTTCCTGCCGCTCGGCGTAAAGCGATTTTATGCCAAGCCCGGTTATCAGGTGCTCAACTGCTATATCGCACGCAAGATCCCAAAGCTCGCCGTTGAGCTTTTCGCCCACGAACAGGTGGCGGAAAATGCAGTGGAGCGTCAGGTGCAGATAGTCGCGGCAGACAAGCTGCGGCGAGGTTTTGAAAAGCCTGCATATGTGGATGGAGTTATAGTAAAGAAACTTGCCGTCGGTGGCCATTTCTGGCGTCACGGTCTCGTCGCCGGGAACAAAACGCACCAGCGCGCTTTCAAGAAAGCGCATGTGGATAAGCAGCGTGCTGCGCGTAAGGCGCAGGATCTCGCGCGCAAGCTCACGCACCGCCTGCGCATCCTGCTTATCCTTATGGTAATCGGTGCGAGCGGAGTAGCCGTGGGTTTTCATCAGCTGCGCCGTGCTCACATCGCGTCGTGTCATGCCCGACATTTCACAACTCCTTATTTGCAAATCAAAATCCTGCTTTCCGAAGTACGCACGGTCTGTGTATTTCGGAAAACACCATTTTTCATCAGGAAGCCGCATAACGCGGCTTCCCGATCTGCTTTTGCTTATTTCAGACTGAATTTTAGTTTCTCTCAGGAAGCGGAGGCATATTGGCAAACTTCTCGGGCAGATCCTCTGCACCGAACTCGGTTTTGCCGGTTTTCTTATGCTCCTGAAGTGCGCGCCAGAGCTTCTCGGGAGTGATGGGCAGTTCCTTGAGCGTAAGGCCGGTAGCATAGTTTATTGCATTGCCGATAGCCGAGCCGACAGGTGCGGTCGAGCCTTCGCCGGCTTCCTTTGCGCCGAGCGGACCCTCGGGGTCGTACTCCGAGCAGATAAAGGTCTTGATCTTCGGCATATCCAACGCCGTGGGGAAGTGATAGTCGCGGAACGACGGATTGAGGTGCTTGCCGTTTTTGTCGTATACGCACTCCTCATAGCAGGTGAAGCCGAAGCCGAGGAGAACAGAGCCTTCGATCTGGCCTTCAACGGCGCGGATGTTCAGCGGACGGCCGCAGTCATGGCCGAATGCGAAGTCGTCAAGCGTGACGGCGCCGGTCTCCATATCGACGGTGACCTTTGCCGCGGATGCGGAGAACGAATACGCGGTTGCGTAGTTGCCGACGTTCTTGACGTAGATATCCTTATCGCCCTCGTGAGCAAACGAACCGACGCCGGTTACGCAGCGGCCGAAGTTTTTCTCCTCATAGCCGAAGCAGGCTTCATTGAAGGAAATGTTCTTTTCGGGATCGCCCTTTATGAACACGCGGTGGTCCTTCATCATTATATCCTGCGGCTTGCAGCCCCACTCCTGTGCCCAGTGGGAAAGGAGCTTGAACTTTGCGTCGCCAACTGCGCGGCGGCATGCATTACCGCCGAGGAAGGTAACGCGCGAGCCGAAGGAGCCTGCATCCCAAGGCGTTGCGGTCGTATCGGACTGGATGAGCTTTACCTCGTCCATGCGCAGACCCAGCTCTTCGGCGGCGATCATCGTCATTACGGTGTCGCAGCCCTGGCCGATGTCGTTAGCGCCGGAAAACACGACGGCGTAGCCCTCGCGGTTGAGGCGAACGATCGTTGTTGACGAGCAGTAGTGCGGCGTTACGAGAACCGGGAAGCCGGTACCGGACATGAAGCCCGAGCCGGAAAGGCCGACGCCTTCGCCGCTGCCGAGAGGATAGCGGTCTCTGTGCTCCCAGTCGATGTAGTCGGCGACTGCGGTAAGGCACTCGTCGAACTTGCAGCTTGTAAACTCCAGACCCGTGGGGCCGGTGTAGTAAGGCGTGATCTCGTTTTCGCGTCTGAGCTCGAGCGGATCGATGCCGAGCGAATTTGCGACCTCGTCCATGTGGATCTCATGCGCAAAGTGTACCTGGCAGGCCGAGTAGCCGCGCATTGCGCCGGATGCCGGATGGTTGGTGTAAGGACGGCGTGCGTTCATGTCGATATTCTCGACCTTATACGGGAAGGTTGCGCAGATAAGCGAAAGGGTGTTTGCAGCGATACCGGAGCCGCCGTATGCGCCGCCGTCGAGGATGTGCTTGCAGCGCTTTGCAAGAAGCTTGCCTTCCTTGGTGAACGCAGACTCGATCTCGAAGGATATCGGGTGACGGGTACGGGTGCACATGAACACCTCGTCGCGCTTGAGGATGCACTTTACGGGGTGGCCGGTCATCTTGGAGAACAGGCAGGGGCACAGCTCGTGGGCGAAAACGTCCAGCTTCCCGCCGAAGCCGCCGCCGAGCATGGGCTTTATTACGCGAACCTGACTCTCGGGTACGCCGAGGCCCCATGCGATCCAGTAACGGCTGACGTATGCGCCCTGGGTGGTCGTCCACACGGTCCACTCGCCGTTTTCGTACTTTGCGACTGCGCCGTGAGGCTCGATCGCCGCATGCACCATCTCTTGGGTGCGGTAGTAGTGCTTATCGGTGTAGTAGGCCTCGGCAAACGCCTTGTCGGGATCGCCGGCCTTCATGGTGGTGAATATAGAAAGGTTGCTCGTTCCGGGATAGTGTATCGCCGGAGCGTCGGGCTGCATGGAGTAGAACGGATCGAGCACCGGCTCGAGCGGCTCATACTCGACCTTTACGAGGCTTGCGGCATAAGTCGCGATCTCCTCGGTGGTCGCGCAGACGGCGGCGACCTCGTCGCCTACCATGCGCACCTTTTTGCGGCACAGAGGCTCTTTATCGGCCAGCTCCTTGAACGCCTCGGGGTTGCCGAGGTTATGACCCTCGGGGAAGTCTGCGCCGGTCAGAACTCCCTTGACGCCGGGCACCTTCAGTGCCTCGGAAAAGTCGATGCTCTTAATAAGCGCATGCGCGTAGGGGGAGTGGACGAGCTTGCAGTAGTACATGCCGGGCAGATACACGTCATCGGTGTAGACCGCGGTGCCGGTGACCTTGGCTTCGGCATCGATGCGGATATAGGCATTGCCCTTGCCTGCCAGCTCATAGTCCTCGGGTTTCTTATATACGCTCTCGATATCGGCGTAGTATTCTTTGGACATTATCGCCATTATGCTTCAGCCTCCTTTGCCTTTGCCAGCTTCTTTGCGGCACAGTCTATAGCTTCGACGATCTTGGCATAGCCGGTGCAGCGGCACAGGTTGCCTGCGATGCCGTCGCGTATTTCCTCTTCGGTGGGGTTGGGTTTTTCGTTGAGCAGGCTGAGCGCGGACATGATCATGCCGGGGGTGCAGAAGCCGCACTGCAGCGCCCATTTATCCATGAACTCCTGCTGTACGGGGTGCAGCACGCCGTTTTTGCGCACGCCCTCGATGGTGGTTATCTCGTGGCCGTCGGCCTCAACTGCTAGCATAATGCAGGAGGGAACCGCTCTGCCGTCAAGCAGGATGGTGCAAGCGCCGCATTCGCCTTCTTCGCAGCCGCGCTTTGTGCCGGTCAGGTGCATTTCCTTGCGCAGGAAATCAACCATGGTCATGTTAACGGGAGCAAGTGCTTCCACAGGATCTCCGTTAAGGGTAAAATGTATGATCTTATTCATATAGCGGCCTCCTTTCTCAAGCTTTCATGGTCTCAATGGCCTTGTTTACGGCGCGCTTTGTGTAAACGCGGATCATATCATGGCGATACTCTGCCGAGGCACGCAGAGAGGAACGGGGGTTCATCTCGTCGGCTGCCTGAACGGCGGCCTTCTCGAGCAGTTCCTCGGTAAGCTCATTGCCGATGAGCATCTGCTCTGCCTTCTTTGCGCGCACGATTGTGACGTCGCCGCCGGCGACCGCTATGCGGCAATCGGCAACCTTTTTTCCGTCCATCTTGACCCATGCGGCAACGCCGACTATGGCAAGGTCCATTGCCTTACGCACCGAATGCTTGAAGTAAGCCGAGCCTTCGCCGGATTTAAGTTCGGGAATGAATATCTCGGTCACAAGCTCGCCCTTGCTCTTATCGGCGGCGATCTTCTTAAAGCCCGGCCAGAAGTCGTCCATTGCGACCTCGCGGGTGCCGTTTTCGGCACTGTAGATCTTGACCTTTGCGTTCATTGCCAGCAGGATCGAGCCGCAGTCGCCGGTAGGAGACGCGTTGCAGATGCTGCCGACCATGGTGCCCTTACGGCGCACCTGATTGGAACCGACATAGTGCGCTGCCTGAGCCACTGCCGGCATTTTGTCGAGCACTACGGGAGACGACTGAATGTCGAACAGCTTGGTGTTCGCACCGACGTACAGGCCTTCGCCCTCGACGAATTCAAGTCTCGTCTGTTCCGGAACGCTCTTGAGGTCGATAACGGTTTTCATGCCGCGCGACACGAACTTGGGGATCTGCAGGATAACATCGGTACCACCGCTCATTACGACACATTCGCTGCCCATGGAAGCCATCAGCTTGGATGCTTCCTCATATGACTTGGCAGCAATGTAGTCAAATTCAGGTAATGCCATTTCATTTCCTCCTTGTGTTTTTTTATTCGGTTTGAGTTTCTTTTGCTTGCCTCGTTCATTTTTTCACGAAGCCGGAGGAAAAGCAATGCGCATAAGCAAACGCAGGTGCAAATGCACCTGCGTTTATACAAAAATTTTTTTCTGTTTTGTCAGTTTATTCATCAAGAAGCTCCTGATGACGCCGCAAGGAGTCGATCGAGCGGACACAGTAAAAGCCGTTTATGTTCTCGACAAGGCCCATATCGCGCAGTCTGCGCATTGCGCGCACGGCCGTTGCGCGGTTAACGCCCATCATGGCCGCCAGCGATTGCAGACTGATATTTTTTTGAATGAGCACCTTGCCGTCATACGGAACGCCGTAGCGCTCTGAAAAGCACAAAAGCGTATCGCACAGGCGCCACGCTGCGCTGTGATTTCGCTCCTTGCGCAGCTCCTCCATCGCCTCAAGAAACTTATTGGATACCGAAAACAGCAGCACATTTAAAAGCTGCGGATCGTTTTTCATCGCCTCGGTAAGCTGCGTTTTTGTCACGCATATAAGCTCCGTTTTCTCCAAAGCCTTGAAGTTTACGGTAGCCGGGCGGTCAAGCATCATGTTTGCCTCGCCTATCATGGTGTTTTTATCGAGGATGTAGTAAATAAGCTCATTGCCGTTTGCCTGCTCCTCATACGCAACGACAAGGCCGCTTTTGACGACATAAAACCTATCGGGTATCTCGTCATAGCGGAAAAGGATCTGATTTTTTTCAAACGTTACGGCGCTGCCTATGCGCTCCAAATACGCAATGCCCAGGCCGCCGCGGCTGCTCGCCACCGGCACGCCGGAGCTGTACATTGTTTCCCAGAACTGAAGGTCATTTGATGATAAACGAGGGATCATTTTTCTATCGCTCCTTTCGATCGGGACTATGTTATTATATAGACATAGTAGCATCTACCGTCAAAAATTGCAAGAAACTTCGGTGCGAACATGATGTTAAGATTTTTACACGCATTATTTGCTAATATAGTCGACAGCACTATATAATATATATTATTATGTCGCCAACGCACAAATGAGGCATTTGTGCGAAAAAACTTGACAAAGGAGCAATGTTATGCCTATCATTCATGTAACCGTAACTAAGAAACTTCCGGCTGACGTTAAGGCCGAACTCATGGAATATTTTGCAGAGCAGATATGTGCCAACACATCTACTCTGTCGAAGAACATTTATGTTACATACATGAGATGGACAAGGAAAATGTGCGAAAGCTTGCTCCAACCGTTCTTATCGACTGGACGATGATGCCCGACCGCACTGACGCTGTCAAGAGGCCTAGCAGCAATGACGGATAAGCTCGCGCAGGTCTGCGGCGAGGAATACCGGCAGGAGATCGTGATAATCTTTAACGACATTCCGCTTGCCGGCGCTATGCTCGGCGGAGAAACCAGGTCGGAAAATCCAACGAAGTAAACAAATTGTGTTACGGCAGCTGCTTAAGCGGCTGCCGTTTTTTATCAGGAGTTGTTTTTATGGCAAATTTTATAGAGATAAGCGATTTTGCGGCGCCGGAGCTTGACGTTTATGCGCGGCTTACGGAAAATCAGCTTCTGTGCAGACGCGATCCGGAAAACGCAATGTTCATCGCCGAAAGCCCCATGGTCATCGAACGCGCACTGGATGCAGGCTGCGTGCCGCTGTCGTTTCTTATGGAAACAAAGCACACCGAGGGTAAGGCGAGAGACATTCTCGCACGGTGTCCGGAGGATATTAACGTCTACACGGCAGAGCTTGAGGTGCTGACTCAACTCACCGGTTTTCACTTAACGCGCGGAATGCTGTGCGCAATGCTCAGGCCAAAGCTGCGCAAAGTGGAAGACGTATGCTGCGGTGCACGGCGCATAGCCGTGCTCGAAAATGTGATGAATCCGACCAACATCGGCGCAATTTTCCGCTCGGCCGCGGCGCTGGGCATGGACGCCGTGCTCCTAACTGCCGAGGGCAGCGATCCGCTGTATCGCCGCGCGGTGCGAGTGAGCATGGGAACGGTGTTCCAGGTTCCGTGGACGTATCTCGGCGAAGACTGGATGGGACAGCTTAATTCGCTCGGCTTCAAGACGGCCGCAATGGCGCTTACGGATAAGTCACTTCCGATATACGATCCCGCTCCGGCAAAGGAACCGAAGCTTGCCGTTGTGCTCGGGACCGAGGGCGACGGGCTTGCTTCCGAAACCGTAGCCGGCTGCGACTACACTCTGCGCATACCGATGTCGCACGGCGTTGACTCGCTGAACGTCGCCGCTGCCAGCGCCGTTGCGTTTTATCAGCTCGGCGTGATGCACAAATTATAAATAATTTATCCGACCATGCGCCAAATCAGCTGCAAGGTCGGATAGTTGTAAATTCAATTTTTCGCATAAGAACTGCGCTTAGTCGAGAGCGTTGGTAAGCTTATTTACAAAAAGCGTGAAGCCAATGGCAAACGCAACTGCCAGCACTCCGAAAATCGCCTCGCTTGCTGTCATAACTGCCATGCAGTAGCTAGAAGCGACTGCTCCTGCGAGACATACGATAACTGCGAGCGCAAAAAGTGTGGTCTTTTTCATAACTATTCCTCCGATATAATCTAAAATATTATTTTCAGAAGATCTCAATTATATTCGGGCCCTGAATAGTGCTTGATTTCTTACTGTCTGTATTGTAGAATATATCGCAAGAAAAGTAAAGCTGTTGATCGTTATGGCAGCTTTAAGTATTGCTTAAAGGAGGATCGGCATGGAAACTGCACGGTGCAGAGCATTTTTGGCTGCGGCCGATACCGGTAGCTTTTCAAAGGCCGCCGAGCTTTTGAGCTACACTCCCTCGGGAGTGAGTCAGCTTGTCAGCGCGCTCGAGGCGGATATAGGCTATCCCCTGCTGCGGCGCACAAACAAGGGCGTGACCGTCACTGCCGAGGGCAGCACGCTTATCCCTGCGATACGTGAGTTTTTAAACTGCGAGGATAATATCTATCAGCTTGCTGCCGACACGAACGGGCTTCTTATCGGCAGTGTTACCATCGCCTCGTATTCGAGCATGGCAACTCACTGGCTGCCCGAGATCATAAGCCGCTTTCAGACAGACTATCCGCTGATAAAAATAACCCTGCTTGAGGGCATTCGTCAGGAGGTCATCAAGTGGCTTGACGATAAGCGCGCGGACATTGCCTTCACAAGCTTTCGCGAGCCCTTCCCATACGACTGGATACCGCTTTCGGAGGACAGGATGATGGCTGTTTTGCCAAAGCGGCATCCCTGTGCGCATCTTGAGAGCTTTCCAATCGAGCTGTGCCGAAACGAGCAGCTGATTCTGCCCGGCTTCGGGCACGATGACGATGTTATGCCGCTGTTCGATGAGTTCGGAATTGAACCCGGTATCCGCTTTTCAACGGTTGAGAGCTACTCGGCGCTGCAAATGGTCGAAAAGGGCCTTGGCATAAGCATCACGAACGAGCTTATAACGCGCAACTGGCAGTGCGATGTAGTAAAGATCCCTGTTTCTCCGCCGAGGAGCATACGCTTCGGCATGGCGCTTACTAATTTAAAGCACTCCTCCCCTGCCGTCCGCCGCTTTGTGAAGTGCGCACGGGACACCATAAGCATCAAATAAAATAGAAAGGTTTTGTTATAATTGTTACCGCGACTGAAGCTTAAAAACTGCCTGAGCATAGTCCTCGGCAGTGCAATACTTGCATTCGGCCTGTACAACATTCACTCCATCTCCGGCGTCACCGAGGGCGGCGTTCTCGGCCTTACGCTGCTGCTTGAGCACTGGTTCGGCATTTCCCCGTCAATAAGCGGCCTTGTGCTCAACGGCGCATGCTATGCGCTTGGGTTCACGCTTTTGGGCAGGGAATTCATCTTCTATTCCTTCATAGCCGGCGGAGGATTTTCACTGTTCTACGCCATTTTCGAGCGTTTCCCGCCGCTCTGGCCGCAGATCGCGCAGATGCCGCTCGCAGCCTCCGTTGCAGGCGCCGCATTTGTCGGCGTCGGCGTCGGCCTGTGTATCCGCGCAAACGCCGCCCCGACCGGCGATGACTCGCTTGCGCTCAGCCTTTCGCATCATTTCAAGATAGGCATCCAGTGGGTGTATCTTCTCGGCGACCTCATCGTTCTCGCGCTGTCGCTGACGTACATCCCCTTTAGCAAGATCATCTACTCGCTTTTGACCGTTGTACTCTCCGGCCAGCTCATCGGCCTTATCCAAAAGGCCGGGAAGCCTAAAAAGCCAAAAACCACATAGAGCAAAAAAGAACTCCGTATCAGATACGGAGTTCTTTTGCGTTTAAGAGTTTTGCATCGTCCGGGCAGTGGCTTACGAAAACAAGCGTTCTGCCCTCGCAATTATTTAAAATGTACTCTATGACGAGTTTTTTCGTCGCGTCGTCAATGCCGGTGAACGGCTCGTCGAAATACACGGTTTCCGCGCCGCTCATGACCGCGCGCACTATCGCAACGCGGCGGCGCATGCCGCCCGAGAGCTGCGAAACCGGCTTATCGCAGTGCCCTTCAAGCCCGACCGCTGCAAGGTTTTCGCGGATAAGCTCCTTTGTCACGCCGTGTGCGCAGGTCATTTTCACGCAATTTACGGGCGTGAATTCCTCCGGCAGCCTATCCTCCTGGAACACCGCCGCCTGACGGCGAGATCGATTTTTTATCTCGCCCGAATCCGGCGCTTCAAGCCCCATCATGATGCGCAGAAGCGTCGTTTTGCCGCGTCCCGAGGGTGCCGTTATGAGCACTCTGCCGCCCTTTGGGATGATCATGCTTATATCGCGCAGCACCTCGTTTTCGCCGAAGGACTTGCATATGCTTTTCAGCTCCATCATGCACGCTCCAATCTACGGTAAAACCGGCGCAGAAGCAGCATGAACAGCTTTTCAAACGCAACGCTTATGATGACGATTATAACCGTCCAGCATAGAAGATCGTCGGTGTCGAGATATATCTTCGCATAGTAAAGCTGCTTTCCGATCGATCCGTCGGGCGTTCCGATGATCTCGGCAGCGACGCCGGCCTTCCACGACATGCCCAGCGAAGTCATGCACGCGGAGAGTATAAAGGGCTTGAGCTGCGGCATATGGATATAAAGCACGCGCTTTAAAAACGGCATTCCGAACACGCGCCCGATCTCGAGCATTTTTTTATCCTCGCTTTTTATGCCCTCGAGCACATTGCCGTAAACAACGGGGAGCACGATGAGAAAGGATATGAACACCGACAGGTTCTGCGCCGAAAGCCATATAAGGCAGATTACGACAAACGACGCGACCGGCACCGTTTTTACCGTTATCATAAACGGCCACAGCGCCGTTTCGATCCACGGGAATCGCCCGGAGAGTGCCGCCAGCAGCACGCCCACGGCAAGCGCGAGCAGAAAGCCGCCGGCTATGTGATAAAAGCTAAACCAGATCGACGACGCAAAACCTTCGACCTGCCAGATGCTCGTCATACGCACGGCAACATCTACCGGCGACACGAGCAGTATTTTCTGATCGACGGCGACTGCGGCTATCTGCCACAGCAGCAGTGCAAACAGAACCGCAAGTGCCTTTCCGAGCTTATTTTTCCGCTGCATAATACAGGCCGTCATCGGGCAGCTTGCCGCCGACAGACTGCGGATTCATCTTGTAAAGAGCCGACAGATATCCGCCGAGGCAATCCTTAAGCTCATCGCCCGTGAGACAGCATATGTTGCAGTAAGGCAGAGCCTTGAGCGCAATCGGAGCCTTAACGATCTCGTAATTGCCGATAAGCTCGGCCGCCTGCTCGGTATTTTCGTTTACGAATTTTACGCTCTCGGCATACTCCTGCATGAACTTTTCAAGCTGCTGAGGATACTTTTCCGCAAACTCGGTGCGGACAACTATAACGCCCGTAGCCATTGACGCTCCGTCATTGACCTTTTGCCACTCCTCGTTGAGATTGAGCGCAACGTTGAGCCCCTCGACCTTAGTCTGCGCCGCTGTAACAAACGGCTGCGGGAGCATCGCAACTGCGTTCTCGTCATTGCTTATATACGACAGAGCCTCAGTAGTGTCGGCGCACCACTGGATAGTGGGTGCATTGTCACCGTCAAGGCCGTTTGCCTTGAGAAGATAACGCAGAGCAAACTCGGGCGTTGCGCCCTCGCCGGTGGCATAGAGCTTTTTGCCTGCAAGATCTGCAAAGCTGCTTATACTGTTTCCGCGCTCAACGATGTACAAAACGCCGGTGGCATTGACTGCAAGCACTTTTATCCCACCGTTTGTGTTGTTATAAATGACCGATGCGAGGTTTGCCGGAACGGCCGCAATGTCGATCTCGCCCTTGGTGAGCGCCGGGGCAAATGCCGTCGCCTCGGTCTGGAGCGAAAACTCATATTTATTGGCGCTTTCGCCCTTGTCGCTTTCGTCCATGAGCTTTACCATTCCCATCGCCGTGGGGCCGGTCATGGCGCCGACACGGATGGTGGTTGGCTCCTCCGATGCTGCCGGAGTCTCGGCAGGTGCAGGATCGTTATTCGCACAGCCCGTGAGCACACATGCAAGCATTAGTACCGCCAGAATAAGTGACACAATTTTTTTCATTTCTTCACCTCATATATTTTTTCAGCCTTTCGGCATTATTTATGCAGACCTTTTTGCCCTCTTTTTCTATAACGCCATCCTGCGTGAGCGAATCAAACGCCCTGTAAAGCGAGGCACGCGAAACGTTCAGCGCAAGCGACAGCATATTAAGCGGCATCGGAAGCTCCGACATGCTGCCCTCCGGGACATTATCAAGCAGGAAGCTTGCAAGCCGCTGCTCGGCAGTACCGGAGCTGAGAAGATATATCTTCCTATTCAAAAACAGTATCCGCTCGGACAGATACTTAACATAATTATCCGCTATCTGAGGCTCAAAACGCATCATTCTGCCGACAAGGCGCTGAGAGAAAAATATTATCTCCGACTCGCACAGAGCAGTTATATCCGTTGCATATTCCGTTTCATCGTTAAACAGCGCAGCTGCACCGAAAATCGAGCCGGGGCCGAGTGTACTCATTATCATGGCATGTCCGCCGGCATTGCCCTTTGTCACGCGCAAATTTCCGAAAAGGACTATGCCAAGGCTGCGCGAAAACTCCGTTTTTCCGTAGACAAGGCTGAATTTCTCGTATTGCTTTATCTCGCAGTCGTCCGATGCAGCGATCTTTTCGATCGTTGTCTCCGGAACCGCATAAAAAAGGCTTGTTTGCCGCAGCAAATTCATCTGCGCCGCGCTCAGTTTCATAGCGTCCTCCGTTTTGTCTCAGATGAGACACTTTTAAATTCATTATAGCTGAAAACGCAGTATTGTCAAGCCTTTTACGGCAAACAGACCTGTTAAATGTATAACCTCTAAGGTTTACATTTTCACTGAAAATACTTCATCATTTTAGTCAAAATGCAATAAGCTTTTTGCTGTTCATAGGCAAATTGTCTAAAAGCCTTTTCAAAATTTTATGTATTTATTGACTGTTTCGGCATCCGACAGTCTGGAAATATCCAGGGCGGTATTAACAAATTTTAAACTATTCTTTACACAAAAAATATTTTAATTTATAATTAAACTCAGCAAAGTGTTAAAGTGTAAGAGTGAAAAAGATGTATTGAAAGGATGATTCATTTGGTAAAGGTTGATTTCGGCTTTATCGACAGCGTGCTGCAAAAATACGACTGCGATAAGACCAGGGTCATTGCTATCATGCAGGAGATCCAAAACGAGTATAAATTCCTGCCGAAGGACGCGCTGAAATATGTTGCGGAAAAGGTCGGCGAAAGCGAAGCCGAGCTTTACGGCGTTGCAACTTTCTACGAAAATTTCTCGATGAACGAGAAAGGCAAATATATTATCAAAGTATGCAACGGAACCGCCTGCCACGTCAGAAAGTCCGACGATGTTCAGGAAGCAATTTACGCCGCAACAGGCCTTACCCCCGAGGATCACATATCCTCAGACGGGCTGTTTACCATCGAGCGCGTCGCATGCCTCGGCGCATGCAGTCTCGCTCCGGTGTGTACTGTCAACGGCGTTGTCCATGCTTCGATGACCCCCGAAAAAGCACATGCACTTATTCAGGAGTTAAGGGAGGCTGAGTCACATGAGGATTGAAAACAGACAGCATCTCGCACAGTGCCGTGAGGACTACAGGAAAGCGCTTGAATGTCAGTACAAGAAGGTGCTTATCTGCTGCGGCTCCGGCTGTGTTGCCAGCGGCTCGATGAACGTTTACAGCAGGATGAAAGAGCTGCTGCATGAGCGCGGACTTCGTGTCGATGTTGAACTTCAGCACGAAGGTCACGAGGAATCGGTCGGTCTCAAGCGAAGCGGCTGCCTCGGATTCTGCCAGATGGGGCCTCTGATGCGTATAGAGCCTATGGGCCTTATGTATACAAAGGTTTCTGTTGATGACTGCGAGGAGATAATCGAAAAAACCATTCTCGGTGACGAGATCATAGACCGCCTTCTCTACAGTGAAGAAGGCAAAAGCTACATTCATCAGGAGGACATACCTTTTTACAAAAAGCAGCTTCACGTCACCCTCGAGCACTGCGGCCATATAAACGCCGAGAGTGCCGAGGAATATATAGCCGAAGGCGGATATACCGCACTTGAAAAGGCGCTGTTTGACATGACTCCGGACGAGATAATTTCCGAGATATCGGAGTCGGGTCTGCGCGGCAGAGGCGGCGCGGGCTTCCCCACCGGCAAAAAGTGGGCGCAGGTTGCCGCTCATAAGGACGCTCCCGTGAAGTACATCGTCTGCAACGGCGATGAGGGCGACCCCGGCGCATTTATGGACTGCTCCATAATGGAAGGTGATCCGCACAGGATGATCGAGGGCATGATAATTGCCGGCATAGCCACCGGCTCCGAGGAAGGCTACATCTATGTCCGTGCGGAGTATCCGCTGGCAGTCGAGCGTCTTAAAATGGCGATCGCTGACGACGAGGCTCATGGTCTGTTGGGCGATAACATACTCGGTTCTGGCAAAAACTTCAGACTGCGCATAAATCGCGGCGCAGGCGCGTTCGTCTGCGGCGAGGGTTCGGCACTGACCGCCTCCATCGAAGGCGGGCGCGGAATGCCCCGTACCAAGCCGCCCAGAAGCGTTGATCACGGCCTGTTCGACGCTCCTACATCGCTCAATAACGTTGAGACCTTTGCAAACGTTCCTACGATCATCGAGCGCGGCGCGGCATGGTACCGCAGCATCGGCACCGAGACCAGCCCCGGCACCAAGGCCTTCGCCCTGACCGGCAACATAAAGCACACCGGACTTATCGAGGTCCCCATGGGCACGACCCTGCGCGAGATCGTATTTGATATCGGCGGCGGCGTGAAAAACGGCAAGTTCAAAGCCGTTCAGATCGGCGGCCCCTCCGGCGGCTGCCTGACTGAGGAGCACCTCGACCTGCCGCTCGACTTTGAATCGACCAAAAAGATCGGCGCCATTATCGGCTCCGGCGGACTTGTCGTCATGGGTGACGATACCTGCATGGTCGAGATCGCGCGCTTCTTCATGAACTTCACCAAGAAGGAATCCTGCGGCAAATGCGCTACCTGCCGCGAGGGCATACCCAAGATCCAGGCAATACTTGAGCGCATAACCCACGGCTCGGGCACGATCGAAGATATCGATATGCTCCAGGAGCTTTCAAGCGTCGTAAAGACCTGCTCGCTGTGCGGTCTGGGCAAGACAGCTACCAACCCCGTTCTCAGCACGCTCAAATACTTCAAGGATGAGTATATTGCACATGTCGTTGATAAGAAGTGCCCGGCCGGCGTATGCCGCAGTCTGTGCACTATGTGGATCGATCCGCTCAAGTGCATCGGCTGCACCAAGTGCGCGCGCAACTGCCCCGTCGGAGCTATTACCGGGGAGCTGCGCAAGCCGCATAAGATCGACCCCGAAAAGTGCATCAAGTGCCGCGAGTGTAAAAACGGCTGTCCGAAGCACGCTATAAAGGAGGTATGATGATATGAAGCACATGGTCATAGACGGCATCAGCTGTGAATTTGAAAATGAACGCAACGTACTTGAAGTTGCAAAAAAGCATCATATCGATATCCCCAATCTCTGCTACTGTGAAAGCCTTTCGATATACGGCGGCTGCCGCCTGTGCGTTGTTGAAAACGAGCGCGGCGCAGTTGAGGCCGCATGCTCGATGCAGCCCAAGGACGGCCTTGTTATCAAGACCAACACCGCACGTCTGAGAAAGCATCGCCAGATGATACTGGAGCTGCTGCTGGCCGGTCACAGAGCCGAGTGTACGACCTGCGAAAAATCCGGAAAGTGCAAGCTTCAGATCTATGCGCGCCGCTATAACGTCACCAATATCCGCTTTGCAAACGAATACTGCAAGCTGCCCATTGATGACTCCTCCCCTTCCATCGTGCGCGACCCTTCAAAGTGCATTCTCTGCGGAAAGTGCGTCAGAATGTGCTCGGAGGTTCAGAACATCCACGCAGTGGACTTCGCCGAGCGCGGCATCGAGACCTATATCTCCTGCGGCTTTGACAACAAGCTTGCCGACACCAAGTGCGTAGGCTGCGGCCAGTGCGCAGCTGTATGCCCCACCGGCGCTATCGTCGTAAAAAACGAGATCTCCAAGCTCTGGGCGGCAATATACGACTCGACAAAGAAGGTCGCCGTTCAGGTCGCGCCGGCTGTGCGCGTCGGTATCGGCGAAGAGTTCGGCATGTCTGCCTCGCAGCCTGTTATGGGCAAGATAGTTACGGCGCTGAAAATGCTCGGCGCGGACTACGTTTTTGATACCTCGCTGACTGCCGACCTTACTATAATGGAGGAGTCCGCCGAGTTTATGAACAAGCTCAAGACCGGCGCAAAGCTTCCCATGTTCACCTCCTGCTGCCCCGGCTGGATCAAGCATGTTGAGAACATGCACCCGCATCTCATGCCCCAGGTTTCCACCTGCGGCTCGCCGATGGAGATGTTCGGCGCGATACTCCGCCAGCACTACACCGACGATGAGCTGTATTCCGTTGCAATAATGCCCTGCACGGCAAAGAAGGCCGAGGCTGCCCGTCCCGAGCTCGTCAAGGACGGCGAGAGGCTCATCGACCTCGTGCTCACAACGCAGGAGCTTGCGAAAATGATAAAAGAGGCCGGCATAGACTTTGCAAACCTGCCTGACACTGAGCCTGACGATCCCTTTGCCGAGTACACCGGCGCCGGCGTCATCTTCGGCGTTACCGGCGGCGTCACCGAAGCCGTTATCCGCCACGTTTTGGGCACTGTCACGACCGAGCAGATAGCAAGCGTTGCCGAGTGCGGCGTACGCGGCCTTGAAGGCATAAAAGCATTCGAGGTCAAGGCCGGCGACCTTACGCTGAAGATAGCCGTTGCAAGCGGCCTCGGCAATGCCGACAAGCTCATCGAGAAGATAGAAAGCGGCGAAGAATTCTTCCACTTTGTCGAGATCATGGCCTGCCCCGGCGGCTGCATCGGCGGCGGCGGCCAGCCGGAGGCCTGCTTTGAACAGAAAAAGCTGCGCAACGAAGGCATGTTCATCGCCGATGAGGACTGCACGCTGCGCTCTTCCGAGCAGAACACCGCGCTCGACGGAGTATACAACCTGCTGCGCGGCAGAGCTCATGACCTTCTGCACGTCCATTACCCCGACCACGGCCACGAATAAATCGCTTTATACCACAGCATCCCTCATCTTCGGATGGGGGATTTTTTACGGTTTTATAAACAATTTCGCAAGCAGTGGATTTTAAAACTCGGACATGCTATAATTGCTTATAATAGGAGTTGATATTATGCGTAAATTCTTAGCCATAGCTTTGGCATTCTGCTGCGTTTTTTCCCTTTGCGCCTGCGGCAGCAAGGACACAGGCGAAAAGGAGCGCGAATGCGGCGTATATATAACAATGGAGGCAAACGATGTATTCACGGTCTCCTGCGGAACGGACGAAGGCTCGGATTCCTTTAAAAACGCCGATGAATCGGCCATCGCAGCCGGCACGGTGATCCATTTTGACTTTGCCGGTGATAAGGCCGACAGCACCGAAAAAGCCGATATCGAATACAGCATCTGTCTTTATGACAAGGATCTGAATATCATTGCGTCAAAATCGTTTGTAGATGATTTTTCTAACAATGCGCGCGTTGATATAACCGTCACGAAAGATCATAAGATCATAAACGCAAACGCAGGAAGCTGCGGCGGAGATGTTGTCGTTGACATGTCGACCGAATCCGGAGAGGATAACGTAACATACATGTCCCCCACAGTATTCATGCCCGATCGCAGCGAGACTGCCGAAAAGATCAACGCAAGTCTCGACTCTATGGAGACTGAATACGCCACCAAGACCTATCAGGATAATTACGGCCTCTATACTCAAAACATCGGAGACGGCACGGCACAGGGTCTGAGTGCCTTTTCAATGAACCGCACCATCAGAACCGAGCGTGCCGACAGCTCGATCATTTCCCTGCGCATCGTTGACAGAGCATCGCTCGGAACGACCGACACGCTCAAGATAAGCGGTACCACCTACGATTCTCAGACCGGTAATGAGATAACGCTCGCCGATCTCGGCGAGAGCAGCGAGAAGATCGTCAACACAGTTTCCGAAAAGATACTCGTTTCCTTCAACGAAGATGCAAAGTATCAGGGCGTGTTCTTCAACGAGGGCTATTCCGAAACGATAAAGTCACTGATCTCCGACGGACACTGGTATCTGTCCTCCGAAGGCATCGTTATCATTGCAAACCCCGGTGAAATTGCCGACAGCTCCGCCGGATTTTATGAGTTCACTGTCAGCTATGACGACCTCAAAGATGTTATAAACGCAGATTTTATCCCCGACAGTGACCGCGACGGCAGTGAAGGCGATATCGACGTCGTATTTGCTGCCGACAGCAAGGCATCCGATCTGACTCTGCTCGGCAATGCTGCCGCAACGGATATAAAGTCGCTGCTTCTTTCCGCAACCGGAAATATCTATGACCTTGACGTTTACACGATAAACTATAGCGAAAGTGCCAAGACCTACACGCTCGTGAAGCAGCTTCTTGCATGCAGCGATATGTCCGACGGTGCGGCACTTGCGATAAACACCGAGCTTGAGGGAACAACGCCGGCCATTGTCGTACGCTTCAAGCTTGCCGACGGCACACATGAGATTCGCCTGCTCTCGCTCGATGAAAACGGCGCTGTCAAGGTTACCAATCCCTACGCCAGCGCAGGAATCGTGATCACCTCCCGTCTGCCCTACTCCGGTGACATTGACGGCGACAACAAGGAAGAGACAATAAGTACGAGCACCGATGCTCAGGGACTCACTGTTTTGAACGTTGAATCCTCCGGTAGCACTGCTGAAGCCGCAACCGGCATCAAGGAGGTAAGCAGCATACGCCTGTTCGACCTCGACGGCGACGGCGCACGCGAGATATATCTTGACGGCAAGGATGCAGACGGACAGGCCATTACCTGCGCTGCATTTTACTCACCGGATGAAAGCCAGCCTCTGCACCTTGCACTGTTTGACAGCCAAAGCTACGCCCAGGGCTCGATCAAGGAATTTGCCGACAGCAAGCTCGTTGTGGATAGCGAGATGAACATTCTCGGAACATATAAGGTTAAGAATGTGTACGCTCTCGCTGATAAGAGCTTCTCCAAGGCCTCGGATGACATCGTTTTTGATAACAACATGACTTACGTCACCACTTTGAAGAGCATAACTCTAAGTAACGGTAGCCTGCTCGCCACCGGAACAAAGCTGCGCTTTACCTCAACCGACGGCAGTTCGGTCATAAACTTTGTGACCGACGGCGGCTTCACAGGCTCCATCCCCATTGCAAGCTCCGGCTCCGGATGGACGATATCCGGCCAGCCCGACACGAGCTACTTTACTTCCCTGCCGTACAAAAACTGAGCATAGCTTGAAAAACATCACAGACTTCTATCACGCTAAAATATACGCCGCTGTGCGGCGTATATTTTTTTGCCTTTTGCGGAAAATAAAGCCGAGGTGATATTGTGAACACAGGTAAAAACGCGGATCTTCCGCTCGGTCTCGGCATGGCGCTTATGCAGAACACGGACGCTTTTCTCTACTTCTCTGCGCTGGACAAGACTCAGCAGGCAAAAATCATTGAACAAAGCAGGCAGGTGAAAAGCCGCAGCGAAATGAAGAGCTTCGTCAGCGGCCTTAGCGCAAACGGCTGAAAAATCATTTGTTTCCCGAGAGAGGACATATCGAAAATTTGTTTCCGTGATGCGGACGTTTTTTGCTGCAAAACTCTTGTATATTTCATCCGGATGCAGTAAAATTCAAGTACAATCACAAAACAGAGGTGAATCGGATGGAATTGCAGCTTAAAGACATTGAGCTTGCCGCCGAAAGGCTCAAGCCCATACTTCATCACACAGAGCTTGATATGTCCTCCACCTTTTCCGCTATGACAGGCGGAGAGATATATCTCAAGTGCGAAAACCGGCAGAAAACCGGCTCGTTCAAGATCCGCGGCGCGAGCAACAAAATCGCCGCACTTGTCGAGCGCGGCGATGTGAAAAGCGTCGTTGCGTCATCGGCCGGTAACCACGCTCAGGGCGTGGCTTACGCGGCGCATAAGTTCGGCATACCGGCAACGATCGTCATGCCGGCAAGCGCTCCGATCGCAAAGGTTCAGGCCACCGAGGGCTACGGCGCAAAGGTCGTACTGCACGGCGACTGCTACGACGATGCATACGCAATGGCATGCAAGGTGTGCGAGACCGAGGGCGCGACTTTCCTGCATCCGTACAATGATCTTGAGGTCATTGCCGGTCAGGGTACGCTCGGCCTTGAAATACTCGGCGATCTGCCCACTGCCGACGTTGTTATCGTGCCGGCCGGCGGCGGCGGACTGCTCGCAGGTGTTGCGGCTTGCTTAAAGCAGATCAATCCGCGCATCAAGGTCATCGGCGTTCAGGCCGAGGGCGCAGACGCTATCGCACAGTCATTCCGCGAGAAGAAGTACATAAGTACCGATTCCGTTTCAACCATTGCCGACGGCATTGCCGTAAAAGCTCCCGGCGACATAACCGTTGAGCTTATCAATCGCTATGCCGATGACGTTGTCACCGTCAACGACAACGAGATCTCCGAGGCAATACTCCTGCTCATGGAGCGCTGCAAGCAGATCGTTGAGCCTTCCGGCGCAACTCCCGTGGCTGCCGTTTTGAAGGGCAAGGTCGATGTTAAGGGAAAGAAAGTCGTGTGCCTGCTCTCCGGCGGCAATATCGACGTCAGCTTTATTCAGTGCATCATCGCTCAGGGTCTTGTCGCGCGCAACAGGCGGCTTAAATTCACAGCGACGCTGCTCGATAAGCCCGGCAGCCTCGTTAAGCTCTTAAACGCCATTGCCGCGCAGGGCGCAAATATACTCACCGTTGAGCACGACAGACTCAGCGCAGGGCTTACGCCGAACCAGACCAACGTTCACATTGCCTGCGAAGTCGGCGGCAAGGAGCACGGCGAAAGGCTGCTCCGCGCACTCGGCGACAAGGGCTTCAAAATAAGCTTAAACTATTAAGGAGGAACAAATAATGAAAACTGTATCCACAAACAAAGCTCCTGCCGCGATAGGCCCCTATTCTCAGGCGCAGATCGTCGGAGGCATGGTATATACATCCGGCCAGATCGGTATCGATCCCGCCACCGGTATTGTCCCCGAGGGTGTTGAAGCACAAGCCCATCAGGTTTTCAAAAACCTCACAGAGCTTCTCCAGGCTGCCGGCAGCGACATGTCCAAGGTAGTAAAGACCACCGTTTTCATCAAGGACATGAACGACTTTGGCCTTGTCAACGGCATATACGCCGAGTACTTCACCGAACCTTATCCTGCAAGAAGCTGCGTCGAAGTCGCACGTCTGCCCAAAGACGTCCTCGTCGAGTGCGAGGTCATAGCCGAGCTGTGAGCGAGCAGCTTGAGCGTATGCTCTCCGATAAGCTCTACGATCCGTCGGATGCCGAGCTTTCCGCTCTGCGACTGAAGGCGCATAAGCTCAGCCGGCAGTATAACAACACCGACGAGGACGAGGAAAAGCTGCGCGCAGAAATTCTCGGACAGCTTACGCCGAACGCTAAGCCGGGGCTGTTTTTGCAGGGGCCTGTGTATTTTGACTACGGCATATTTACGAGCTTCGGGCGAAATTGCTACGCAAATTTTAATTTCACCGTTCTCGACTGCTGCCCTGTCACGATTGGCGACAATGTGTTCTTCGGGCCGAATTGCAGCTTGCTTACGCCTATGCACTCTTTTCTCAGTAAGGAGCGCAATATTTGCACAAGACCTGACGGCAGCACATATGATTTGGAGTACGCAAAGCCGATCAACATCGGAAGCAATTGCTGGCTTGCCGGAAATGTCACCGTATGCGGCGGTGTAACGATCGGCGACGGCTGTGTGATCGGCGCAGGCAGCGTTGTAACACGCGATATTCCGCCCGGTTGCCTTGCAGCCGGCAATCCATGCCGTGTCTTACGAGAGATCACTGCTCAGGACAGCGTGGAGCTTAAGAATTTGAAATAATAAAAATCAGAGGCAAGCAAATGCTTGCCTCTGATTCAGTCTGTCGAAAAAGTCCAGCAACGGCTGGGCTTTTTTGCGTTTATATGATAAAATGGTTCTGGGTGATGAAAGATGCTGGAACGCGGAAAAATGGATCGCGGAATCGTAGAGATTGTAGATAC
>OLJF01000525.1_pt1 | contig 38044 bp, 31 predicted proteins | sample 1609751 | NCBI WGS metagenome assembly OLJF01 (sample SAMEA4350171, study PRJEB24818) | metagenome | biome: human; feature: gut; material: faeces | place: Denmark | collected 2013-09
GTTAGGGGGAAACAGCGGTTGGCATCTATGGAATCATCCGTGAATTTTTGAGCTGAAAAAGCCCGGAAACGGTTGATGCCACTGGCTTTTCGCCAGTGGCATCTATACCGTTTTGATTTTATGGTGCCCCGTCGGGGATTCGAACCCCGGACACCCTGCTTAAAAGGCAGGTGCTCTACCGACTGAGCTAACGGAGCGTGGCACATATGAAAAAAGGATGGGGCCATCCGGAAAGGCGTGGCAGGGATGGCTGGACTCGAACCAGCGGATGAGGGAGTCAAAGTCCCTTGCCTTACCACTTGGCTACACCCCTGTGTGGAAAAAGAATCAGGGATTGGGATCGCTCCCAATCCCTGATATTCAGTGGGGTGGGTAAAGGGACTCGAACCCTCGACACCCGGAACCACAATCCGGTGCTCTAACCAACTGAGCTACACCCACCATATAGAACCGCAAGGAACGCCGGACGACATGCTCCAGTAAAGAAGTGGCGCGCCAGAAGGGACTCGAACCCCTGGCCTACTGCTTAGAAGGCAGTTGCTCTATCCAACTGAGCTACTGGCGCATAAAAAAGTGGAGCGGGTGACGGGAATCGAACCCGCATCCCCAGCTTGGAAGGCTGGTGCCCTGGCCATTGTGCTACACCCGCATGCGCCCTCCGCGAAATCGTCAGCTTTGTCATATTACCATATACTGCTTGGTTCTGTCAAGAGAAAAATTGAAATTTTCCGCCCTCAGAAAATCCCAGGAAAAATCCTCGAACATCTGTTGCAAACCCGGATTTTCTGTGATATAATCGAAAAAAGTACCCGGTAAAGGAGCGGACATCATGGCCCAGCTGACCAAAATGCAGCAGAAAATCTATGACTACATCGTCCAGGCCATCCAGGACCAGGGGTATCCCCCCTCGGTGCGGGAGATCGGCGAGGCCGTGGGGCTGAAGTCCCCCTCCACGGTGCACTTTCACCTGAAGCACCTGGAGGAGCTGGGCGTCATCGGCAAGCAGGCCGGAAAGGGCCGTGCCCTGACCCTGACGGAGGCGCCCCAGGAGAACCAGGTGCCCATTGTGGGCAATGTGGCCGCCGGGTCCCCCATTCTGGCCCAGGAGTGCATCGAGGATTACCTGACCTTCGACACCGGCGGCCGGGACGGGGAGTATTTCGCCCTGCGGGTCCGGGGCGAATCTATGCTGAATGCCGGCATCCTGCCGGACGACCTGGTGGTGGTGCACCAGCAGCCCGCCGCCAACAACGGCGAGATCGTGGTGGCCCTGCTGGGGGACGAGGCCACGGTGAAGCGCCTGAAGCGGCAGGGGAGAGAAGTCTGGCTTCTGCCGGAAAACCCGGCCTATCAGCCCATCGACGGGCGGGAGGCCCGGATTCTGGGCAAGGTGGCCGCCGTCATCCGCCGGTATTGACACGCCGGGCCCAAGCCGCTATAATAATAGCCAATCGAACAGCGCGACGATCGGAAAGAGTATGCCGCGCAGCTCCGGCAAGAGAGGGACGGCCACCGGCTGCAAGCCGTCCTGCGGAGTGCGGCAGAAGGTGCGTCCGGGAGCGCGCGGGATGTGGAAGCCCGCCGCATGGCCTGCGTCAAAGGCCCTCAAGCGACAAACGAGAGTGGAACCGCGAGACATCGCCTCTCATGCCCCTGGGCATGGGAGGCTTTTTGTTTGCCATCGAAAACTGACGATTGAAGGAGAACACACCATGTATCTGTATAATTCCGCCACCCATCGGAAAGAGGAGTTCAAGACCCACACCCCCGGCCATGTGGAGATGTACACCTGCGGCCCCACGGTGTATCACTTTGCCCACATCGGCAACCTCCGCAGCTATATCATGGAGGATGTGCTGGAGAAATACCTGCGCTACGCCGGATACAGCGTCAACCGGGTCATGAACATCACCGACGTGGGCCACCTGACCTCCGACGCCGACCAGGGCGAGGACAAGATGCTCAAGGGCGCCCGGCGGGAGCACAAAACCGTCATGGAGATCGCTCAGTATTACACCGACGCCTTTTTCGAGGACTGCCGCAAGCTGAACATCAAGCGCCCCGACGTGGTCCAGCCCGCCACCGGCCTGATTGACGACTATATCAGGATCATCACCCGCCTGCTGGACACCGGCTATGCCTATGTGGCCGGGGGCAACGTGTATTTCGACACCAGCAAGCTGGAGCGGTACTATATCTTCAACGACCACAACGAGGAGGACCTGGCCGTGGGCGTCCGGGAGGGCGTGGAGGAGGACACCAACAAGCGCAACCGCAACGACTTCGTCCTCTGGTTCACCAAGTCCAAGTTCGAGGACCAGGCCCTGAAATGGGACTCCCCCTGGGGCGTGGGCTATCCCGGCTGGCACATTGAGTGCTCCGGCATCTCCATGAAGTACAACGGCGAGTATCTGGACCTGCACTGCGGCGGCATCGACAACGCCTTCCCCCACCACACCAACGAAATCGCCCAGTCCGAGAGCTATCTGGGCCATCCCTGGTGCCCCCAGTGGTGCCATGTGGCCCACCTGAACACCGAGGGCGGCAAAATGTCCAAGTCCAAGGGCGAGTTTTTAACCGTGTCCCTGCTGGAGCAGAAGGGGTATGATCCCCTGGCCTATCGCTTCTTCTGCCTGCAAAGCCACTATCGCAAGAGCCTGGTGTTCACCTGGGAGAATCTGGACAACGCCGTGGCGGCCTATAACAAGCTGCTCTCTAAAATCGCGGCCCTGACCCCCGGCAAGGGAGACGTGGACCCGGCGGCTCTGGAGGAGCTGAAGGCCCGCTTCACCAAGGCCATGGACAACGACCTGAACACCTCCATGGCGGTGACGGTGCTCTATGACGTGCTGAAGGCCAGGACCACCGACGCCACCAAGCTGGCGGCTCTGGACAGCTTCGACCAGGTGCTGGGCCTGAAGCTGACGGAGAAGGCGGCGTCCCTGCGCAAGACCCAGGCGGCGGCTCCCGCCGCCGGCGGCTTCACCGTGGTCTGCGAGGACGGCGGCCAGGATCCCCAGGTGGAGGCCCTGATCCGGGCCCGGGCCGACGCCAAGAAGGCCAAAAACTTCGCCGAGGCCGACCGCATCCGCGATGAGCTGAAGGCCCAGGGCGTGGAGATCACCGACGTCCCCGGCGGCGTCCGCTGGAAGCGGGCATAAGTCCCCAATAAGCAGCAAGCCCGCCGCGCATTTTTCCTTCGTACCCATTGCGCATCCGGGCCGCATGGGGTATAATAAAACGTCAAATCTCTGAAAGAAAAAGGGGAGATCCATATGCAGGCAATCATACTGGCAGCAGGCATGGGCAAGCGGCTGAAGGAGCTGACCCAGGACCGGACCAAGTGCATGGTGCAGGTCAACGGGGTGGCCCTGATCGACCGGATGCTCCATCAGATCGAAAGCCGCCATCTGTCCCGCATCGTCATCGTGGTGGGCTATGAGGGCGAAAAGCTCATGAAATATATCGACACCCTGGGCATCCGGACGCCCATTGTCTATGTCCAGAACCCCATTTACGACAAGACCAACAACATCTATTCCCTGGCCCTGGCCAAGGACTATCTGTGCCAGGACGATACCCTGCTGTTTGAGTCGGATCTGATCTTCGAGGACGCCGTCATCGACCAGCTGCTGGACGACCCCCGGGAGACCCTGGCCCTGGTGGACAAGTACGAAAGCTGGATGGACGGCACCTGCGTGAAGCTGGGGCCCGATGACAGCATCGCCTCCTTCGTCCCCAGCAAGAATTTCCGGTTTGAAGAGGCCCACGAATACTACAAGACCGTGAACATCTACAAGTTCGGCCGCCACTTCTCCCGGACCCACTATGTTCCCTTCCTGGAGGCCTATTCCAAGGCCCTGGGCAACAACGAGTATTATGAGCAGGTGCTGCGGGTCATCGCCATGCTGGATGACCCGGAGATCCGGGCCAAGCGCCTGAATGGCCAGCTGTGGTACGAGATCGACGACATCCAGGACCTGGACATTGCCTCCTCCATGTTCGCCCAGGACCCGGACCTCCGGGTCAGCCTCATGCAGGGACGTTACGGCGGCTACTGGCGCTATCCCCAGCTGCTGGACTTCTGCTATCTGGTGAACCCCTATTTCCCGCCCCAGCGGCTGATCGACGAGATCCAGGCCAATTTCACCTCCCTGCTGACCCAGTATCCCTCCGGCATGCGGGTGAACGCCCTGCTGGCGGCCAGGAACTTCGCCGTCCACCAGCAGAACATCCTGGTGGGCAACGGCGCGGCGGAGCTCATCAAGGCCCTGATGGCCCGGCTGGAGGGGGTCACCGGCTTCATCCGCCCCACCTTCGAGGAGTACCCCAACCGCTATCAGGACCGGCCCAACGTCTGCTTCACCCCGGCGGGCCCGGACTTCCGGTACACCGCTGACGATCTGATGGCCTTCTTCGGCCCCCAGGACATCGACAACCTGGTGCTCATCAACCCCGATAACCCCACCGGCAACTATATTCCCGCCCCGGACGTGCTGCGCCTGGCGGACTGGGCGCAGGAGAAGGGCATCCGCCTGATCCTGGACGAGTCCTTTGCCGACTTTGCCGACGAGGCGGACAACACCTTCATCCGCCAGGACCTGCTGGACCGGTACAGGAGGCTGTATGTGGTCAAGAGCATCTCCAAGTCCTATGGCGTCCCCGGCCTGCGGCTGGGGGTCCTGGCCTCCGGCGACCAAGACCTGATCGCCGCCCTGAAAAAGGACGTGGCCATCTGGAACATCAACTCCTTTGCCGAGTTCTATATGCAGATCGAGGAGAAGTATAAGAAGGACTATGCCCGGGCCCTGGAGCTGATCCGGGCCGAGCGGGCCCGCTTCCGCCGGGAGCTGGAGAAGCTCCCCAACCTGCGGGTGATCCCGTCCCAGGCCAACTATCTCATGGTGGAGCTGCTGGGCGGCCTGTCCGCCCGGGCCATCACCCGGGACCTGCTGGTGAACCGCTGCATCCTGGTGAAGGACCTGTCTCCCAAGCTGGGCGGGCAGCAGTATCTCCGCCTGGCCGTCCGGGACACCCGGGACAACGACCGGCTGCTGGAGGCCCTGCGGCCCCTGTGCGGCGCATAAAAGCATACATTGCCCCCTCCGGCCCGGCCGGAGGGGGCAATTTTATGCCGCGCTTTTTCATACCACAAAAATTTTTGTCCACTTCATATGCTAATTTGTTGGAAAATTCGACTCTTTCCGGTGGACACCCCGCCCCCCGCAGTGCTATACTATTACTGAATACGACACAGTGTCTGCTTTTTATAACATATCTTGCAACGGGGTGATACGATGAAAACCATGCGTAGAGGAACGAGTATATTGCTGTGCCTGGCGCTGCTGCTGGCGGCCCTTCCGGTGATCCTGCCGGTATTTACATCAGCCACCGCCGCCGACGACCAGGAGGAGCAGCTGCTGGGGACCCTGAGCCAGCGGTTCGAGGCCAGCGGCCCGGGGGTCATCTCCTCCGGAGCGGGCGACGCAGGCGGCAAGTCCTACGGCGCGTATCAGTTCTCCAGCCGCAGCGACATTCCCCGGGCCTTCTTCCGGTGGTGTCAGTCCTCCTCCGATACATATTACCGCTCCATCGGCAACCGGCTGGCCGCCGCCTATGAGGCCGACGGGGGCTATGGCTCCAACTTCGACGCCACCTGGCGGGCCCTGGCCAACGAGGACAGCGACGGCTTTATGCGGGTGCAGCGGAATTATGTCCGCCGCAGCTACTATGACCCCATCGTCCGGTCCATCGAGTCCGCCGTGCCGGGGTTCGACATGGATAACTACAGTATCGCCCTGCGCAACGTGTTCTGGTCCCGTGCCGTGCAGCACGGAGTGGGCGGCTCCTCGGGCTTTTCCAGCAGCGACGGCCGGGGCGGCGCCACCGGCGTCATTATGCGGGCCTTCGACGCTCTGGGCGGCTTTGCCAATCAGCCGGAGGCCCAGCTCATTGAGGCCATCTATAACGAAAGCGGCGCCGTGCGGGAGCCTCAGTCAGACTCCTACGGCGTTATGACCGGCCCCACCGCCGACAAGTACGGCGTCACCGGCAAGGTGCTGAAGTATTACGACGGCAACTCCGGCGACGTGCAGCTGGGCGTATATGCCCGCCTGCGGATCAATGAGCCCGCCAAGGCCCAGGTGATGCTGGCGGACTACGGCTTCAAGGACGCCACGGTGGGCGAGGGCGTGTATCAGCTGCGCTCCTCCGCCAACAGCAGCCTGACGGCCACCCCCGGCTCCTCGGGCCTGACCCTGAACGCCGTCACCGGCGGCAAAAATCAGCAGTTCCGCCTGGACTATCACGCCAGCGGCTACTATACCATCACCTGCCAGGAAAACGGCCTGCGGCTCACCGCCGGTAAAAACGGCGTCACCCTGGCCAAGGCGTCCACGGACAAGGGCCAGCTGTGGAAGGCCGCCGTGTATAACAGCGGCTTCTCCCTGCAGAACCGGGGCACCGGCACCTATCTGTCCGTGTCCTCCAACGCCGCCGGCGGCCGCCTGGTGCTGTCGGAAACCGCCCTGCAATGGCAGCTGGCCCTGGCCGGGGCCGGCTGGACCCTGGACGGCGCGTCCTATCCCACGGTGAACTCCACCCTGACGGTGGGGCAGACGGGCTTCCCCTTCCGGGGCACCCTGCGCAACTCCTATAACATCCGGAGGGTGACGGTGTCCATCCTCCGCTCCAACGGCGCCAACGCCATCACTCCCGCCACCGCCTCCCCCAATGCCAAGAGCTATGACCTGTCCCGGCTGGACGACGCCGTGGCCTTCTCCCGGCTGGGAGTGGGAGGCTATACCCTGGTCATCGCGGCAGAAAACACCGCCGGGGACAACTATCGCCTGGAATCCCGGTTCTATGTCACCGACGGCTCCTATGTGGTGTCCTTCGACCCCTGCGGCGGCGCCTGCTCCGAGAGCACCCGCCTGGTCTCCGCCGGTCAGAAATACGGCACCCTGCCCACCCCGGTGAAGGAGGGCTGCGCCTTTGTGGGCTGGTTCACCCAGCCGGAGGGCGGCCAGCAGATCACCGCCAACAGCACCACCGGGGCCGGCAACATCACCCTCTATGCCCACTATCAGGGGCAGTATACCTATCAGTTCCTGAACTATGACGGCTCCGTGTATGCCCAGGGGAAGCTGGCCGCCGGGCAGGCCATCCCCAAGCCCGCCGGAACCCCGGTCCGCCCCGCCGACAGCCAGTATACCTACACCTTCACCGGCTGGCAGGGCTACACCAGCGGCATGACCATCTCCGGCAACGTCACCTTCACCGCCCAGTTTGAGGCCAAGGCGGTGGAGAGCTATCCCCAGGAGATCACCACCGGGGCCTACCGCATCGCCGACGGCTATCTGCGGGCCATCCCCGTGGGCACCACCGCCCGGCAGCTGCTGGCGGGCCTGTCCCCCAGCGACTACATCACCCTGCCGGTCCAGGGTGACAGCCCCGTGGGCACCGGCATGGCCGTCACCTATGCCCGGGACGGCCAGACCCTCCAGACCCTGACCACCGTGGTCACCGGCGACCTCAGCGGCGACGGCCGGGTCACCATCACCGATATGGTCCGGCTGCAGGCCCATCTGCTGGGCAAAAACACCCTCACCGGCGCTGCCCTTCAGGCGGCAGACCTGAACGGCGACGGCCAGGTCACCATCACCGACATGATCCGGCTGCAGGCGTATCTGCTGGGCCGGGGCACCATCCAACCCAACTGAGCAGGAGGGCTTGACCCATGAGAAAGAGAATTTCATCCGTCCTGGCGGGCCTGCTGGCGGCGCTGCTGCTGTGGGGCCTGGCTCCGGTAACGGCGGAGGCCGCCGGGGCCAGCTTCTCCGGCTCCGGCAGCGTCCGGGCCGGTGACAGCGTCACCGTAACCTTCACCGTCAGCGGCTCCAACATCCAGGGCATCACCGCCGTGCTGCACTACGACAGCAGCGCCCTGACCCTTACCGGCACCCGCCAGCTGGTGGGCTCCAGCTGGTCTGTGGATATGAGCGGCGGCAACCTGCTGGCCTATGACCAGTCCCTGTCCAATCCCATCACCGGCAGCGCCGCTGTGCTGGCCGTCACCTTCCAGGTGAAGTCCGGCGTGGCCGCCGGGACCCGGGTCAGCGCCACCATCACCGACATCGTGGCCACCGACGGCAACAGCGACCAGTCCCTGAACGACGCGTCCTGGGCGGCCAGCGTGGCCGCGCCCCCCTCCGGCAACGCCAATCTGGCGGGCCTGTCCTGCGGGGACTATGCCCTGTCTCCGGCCTTCTCCGCCGGAACCACGGAATACAGCGTCACCGTACCCTATGACGTGTCCCGGCTGCCCCTGGATTACCGGGCCGCCGACGGCGGGGCCGATGTATCCGTCAGCGGCAACCAGCTGTCCGTTGGCGTCAACACGGTGGTGCTGACGGTTACCGCAGCCAACGGGGCCTCCCGGCGATACACCATCTCCGTCACCCGGCAGCCGGACCCCAACGTCACGCTCAGCAGCGACGCGTCCTTGTCGGAGCTGACCCCCTCCACGGGGCAGCTGTCCCCGGCCTTTTCCCCGGAAATCACGGAATACGCCGTGTACGTCCCCTATGAGACCGCCAAGATATCCCTTTCCGCCACCGCCAAGGACAGCAAGGCCCTGGGCGTCACCCAGCCCGATGCGTCCCTGAAGGAGGGCGACAACCTGCTGACCGTCACCTGCACTGCCGAGGACGGCGCTACCCGGGACTATACGGTCCATGTGGTGCGGATGCCGGCCTTTGCCGGAACTCTGCCCCAGATCGGCCAGCCGGAGCCGGAGGATCCCTCTCCGGAGGAGCCGCAGACCCAGACCGGCCCCTTCCGGGCCCTGTGGACGGCCCTGTGCGCCCCGGTGGACCTGCCCCTGAACCGCTGGCTCCCCATGTACGCCATTCTGGCCGCCGGTCTGGTGATTCTGCTGGTGCTGCTGTTCTTTATCGGCCGGGCCGTGGGCATTGCCCGCAGCCGCCGCCGTCTGCCGGACCATCCGGCCCAGATGGAGCCGCCCCAGTCCCCGGCGGAGCCGGAGTCTGTGCCGGAACCTGTACCGGAGCCGGAGGAAGCCCCCGCCGCTTCGGAGGAGACGCCGGTTCCCCCGGTGATCGTGCCGGAAAGCGTCCCGGCGGAGGAAGCCCCCGCCCCGGAGGCTGTCACACCGCCGGAGGAGGAAGTCCCGGCTGAGGAGCCGGAGGCCCCGGTAAGCGAGGAAGTCCCGGCTGAACCGGAGCCTGCCCCGGAACCGGAGGAACCCACTCCGGAAACGCCGGAGGAAGCCCCGGAGGAGCCGGAGGACAAGCCCCAGACCCTGGATCGCGACAGCCTGGACGCCCTGCTGGAGGAGATCCGCAATATGGAGCCCTGATTTGAGACAGTCAAAGAGGCCCCCGTTTTCGCTCAGCGAAAACGGGGGCCTCTTTCACGATTATGCAAATTCCATGGGCGTCCGGGTGCAGACCTCCCGGATCTTGGCCTGCAGGCGCTTCAGGTCCTGGAAGGTCTCCGGCTTCTTGCCCGGGTCCCGCAGCAGGGCCGCCGGGTGATACAGGGCCGTCATCCACATGCCGTTTTTCTCAAAAAACTGGCCGTGCTCCTGGGTGATCCTGAAATCCGGCTTGATGATCTCCGCCGCGCTGATGCGTCCCAGGCACACCAGGATCTTCGGCTGCATCAACTCCAGCTGCCGCCGCAGAAATCCGGCGCAGGCGTCCTTTTCGGTGTTCAGAGGGTCCCGGTTTTTGGGCGGGCGGCACTTGACGCTGTTGGTGATGTAGATTTCCTGCCGCCGCAGGCCGATCATGGCCAGCATATCGTCCAGCAGCTTCCCGGCGGCTCCCACAAAGGGCTCGCCCTGCTGGTCCTCGCTGGCCCCGGGGGCCTCGCCCACCAGCAGCACCTCCGCCGTGGGGGACCCCACCCCGAACACCACGTTGGTCCGGGTATCCGCCAGGCCGCAGGCCCGGCAGCTCATGCACTGCTGCCGCAGCTGCTCCCACTGGTCCATATCTTTCCTCCCTTTCCCCGCCTTTGCCCGGGTATCGCGGCAGCTCTCCCGGGGCAGAATGAGGGGGAAGGGAGGCGTCGCCGTGTACTGGCTGTGGCTGTTTTGTCTGTATAGCTTTCTGGGATATCTGCTGGAAAAAATCTTCGCCGCTGTCACCGGGTCCCGGCATCAGGTGCGCAAGTGCTTTCTCCTGCTGCCCCTGTGCCCGGTGTACGGCTTGGCCATGCTGGCGGTGCTGCATCTGCCCGCCGACCTGACCCGGGGCTTCTTCCGCCTGGCCTTTTACGGCGGCCTCACGGCCACCGCCGTGGAATACGCCGTGCACTTTCTCTATGACAAGCTGCTGGGGGTCATGTTCTGGGACTATTCCGGCACCCACATGGACCTGAACCGTCGGGTCTGCGTGCCCTTTGCGGTGATATGGGGTCCGTTGACGGCCTTCGCCCTCCGGCAGGTGCAGCCCCTGCTGCACCCCATCGCCCTGCACGCCCCCGCCGGGGCGGGTCTGGCCCTGCTGCTGGTGCTGACGGCGGACAGCTTCTTCACCGTCCGCCTGCTGCGCCGGACCCACAACGTGGACCTGCTGGGCCTGCCCAACCTGCTGGCGTCTCTGCGTTAGCCCAGCACCCGGTCCAGCCAGGCCCCGATGTCGCCGTAAACCGTGTCCCGCATGGCGGCCTCGTTGAGAATCTCATGCCGCAGGCCGGGATACAGCTTCAGGGTCACGTCCCTGACCCCCGTCCGCTTGAAGGCGTCGTGGGTCCGCCGGACACCGGCTCCCATGTTGCCCACCGGGTCGTCCTGCCCGGCGATCAGCAGGATGGGGGCGTTTTTGTCCATCCGGTCGATGTTCCCGGGGGTCTGGTTGAACCGCAGGCCCCGCAGCATCTGGCGGAACAGGCCCACCGTGGCGTCCGCGCCGCACAGGGGGTCCGCCATATACCGGTCCACGTTGTCCGTGTCGGCGGACAGCCAGTCGTTGGGGGTCCGGGGCTTGTCGCCGAAGGCCTTGTTATAGGCCCCGAAGGCCATATTGGTCACCATCTTGCTGACGGCGTCCGGCCCCTTGAGCCCGGACAGAATTCCCGCCAGCAGCAGGCCGCCCCGGATGGTCATCTCCGGCTGCCAGCCGGTGCCCATGATGATGGCGGCGTCCACCGTGCCGGGATAGCGGATCAGGTACGACCGGGACAGGAACGACCCCATGCTGTGGCCCATCAGCAGGATGGGCAGATCCGGATACTGCTCCCGCAGCCGGTCATGGAGCAGGTGGATGTCGTCCACCACCGTCTCCCAGGTGCTGCCGTCGCCGAAATACACCGGCGTGCCGCCCTCCGGCAGGGACTTGCCGTGGCCCAGGTGGTCGTGTCCCGCCACCAGGATGCCCCGGTCGTTGAGATACCGGGCAAAATCGTCATACCGCAGGATGTGCTCCGCCACGCCGTGGGCGATCTGTAAAACGGCAATGGGCTCCCGGTCCGCCGGAGTCCACTGTGCCCCGTGAAGTTGGGTGTGGCCGTCGCTGGAAAGAAAGGTAAATTCCTGGAAATCCGTCATGGTAATCCTGTCCTTTCTGTGTTATAATACCCTATATTAGCATACTCTGAAACAAAAAGAAAGAGGAGACTTCTATGGGAACCTATATTCTGGCGCTGGACCAGGGGACCACCAGCTCCCGGGCCATCGTGTTTGACCGCCGGGGCGACATTGTGTCCAAGGCCCAGTTTCCCTTCCGCCAGCTCTATCCCCAGCCCGGCTGGGTGGAGCATGACCCCATGGAGATCTGGGAGACGGAGCGCCGTGCGGCGGCCCAGGCCGCAGCCGGGCTGGAGGGGGAGGTGGCCGGCATCGGCGTCACCAACCAGCGGGAGACCACCATTCTCTGGGACAAGACCACCGGCCGGCCGGTATATAACGCCATCGTCTGGCAGTGCCGCCGGACGGCGGAGTTCTGCGAGGAACTGAAGCGCCGGGGGCTGGAGGAGCGCATCCAGTCCGCCACCGGCCTGCTGATCGACGCCTACTTCTCCGCCACCAAGATCCGCTGGGTGCTGGACAACGTCCCCGGCGCCCGGGAAAAGGCGGACCGGGGGGACCTGCTGTTCGGCACGGTGGAGACCTGGCTCATCTGGCAGCTGACCGGCTCCCACGTCACGGACTATTCCAATGCCTCCCGGACCATGCTGTTCGATATCCACCGGCTGTGCTGGGATGCGGAGCTCTGCGAGCTGCTGGAGATACCCATGTCTATTCTGCCCCTGCCCGTGGCCAATAGTCAGGTATACGGCCTGGTGAAAAAAGGCATCCCGGGCCTGGAAAAGCTGGCGGGGGTGCCGGTGTGCGGCGCGGCAGGGGACCAGCAGGCCGCCCTGTTCGGCCAGACCTGCTTCCGCCCGGGCGAAGCCAAGAATACATACGGCACCGGCTGCTTCACCCTGATGAACGTGGGGGAAAAGCCCGTCCGCAGCCGGGCGGGGCTGGTGACGTCCGTGGCCTGGCAGGTGGAGGGCCGCACGGCCTACGCCCTGGAGGGCAGCGTTTTCAACGGCGGCAGCACCATCCAGTGGCTGCGGGACGAGCTGCACCTGATCGACTCCGCCCCGGAGTGCGACCGTCTGGCGGAGTCCGTGGAGGACTCCGGCGGCGTGGTGGTGGTCCCGGCCTTCACCGGCCTGGGGGCGCCGTATTGGGATATGTACGCCCGGGGGGCCATTCTGGGCGTCACCCGGGGCACGGGCCGGGCCCACATCGCCCGGGCGGTGCTGGAGTGCATCGCCTATCAGGTGACGGACCTGATGCTGGCCATGCGGCAGGACGCCGGGTGCGACATCACCGCCCTGCGGGTGGACGGCGGGGCCAGCGTGTCGGACATTCTCATGCAGCTGCAGGCGGATCTGCTGCGCATCCCCGTGGACCGGCCCCGGATGGTGGAGACCACCGCCTTCGGCGCGGCGGCCCTGGCGGGCCTCAGCTGCGGCGTGTGGAGCGATCTGGAGGAGCTGACCCGTCTGCGCCGGAGCCAGCGGGTGTTTGAACCCCTGCGGCCCCAGGCGGACTGCGACCGGGACTATCGCCTGTGGAAGCGCGCCGTGTCCCGTGCCTCCGACTGGATTGAGCATTGACAAATTCCTTGCATTGGTATATACTTATCGTGATTATTCAGATTCTGAAAGGAGATCATTGCTATGGCATTTTTTGATGAACTGACCAAGAAGGCCCAGCTGGTGGCCGGTGCGGCTGCCGAAAAGGCCAAGGATCTGGCGGAGACCGCCACCGAGAAGGCCAAGGCTGCCACCGACGCCGCCAAGATGAACATGGAAATTCTCTCCGAGCAGCGGGAGATCGAGAAGAACTATCGGGCCATCGGCGAGTGGTTCGTCTCCGAGTTTCAGGGTGAGCTGCCCGACGCCGTGAAGGACGTTGTGGCCGCCGTCAACGCCTCCAAGGAGAAGATCGCCCAGCTGGAGGCCGCCAAGCGCAAGGAGGAAACCCAGGACGAGGAGCCCCAGGAGGAGTCCGGCGATGCCAAGACCTGCTCCGTCTGCGGCACCGTGTCCGACAGCAACTTCTGCCCCCACTGCGGCGCCCCCATGGGCAAGTAAACAACCGGTTTAACCGGAAAAGCACGGCTTCGGCCGTGCTTTTCTTTTTATCCCCAAAGGGCAAGCCCTTTGGGGATAAAAGGCTTGCAGTCTGCTGCGCGCATAATTTGTTCGCTGAAAGCGAACAAATTCCACACTTGCAGACTGAGAAGTATTTTCGCCCAGGTACACGCCCCGGGCGAAAATGATCTCACTTGATTTGCCGCCTGCGGGCGGCAAACTCTGCGAGGATTTTTGGATAGTCTTAGCAAAACCTCCGGCTAAGCAGGAGGTTTTGATAGAGACTGTCAAAAAACCCGGAAATCTTCCGCCATCGGAAAGGAAGATAGTTACGAAAGAAACCCATCAGGGGTGTCTTTCGTTTGCAATCACAGGTTTTTCAGAACTTAGAAAGTTCTGAAAAACCGCACGCAGCTTGTCAAAATGACTTTTTTGACAAGCTGCATCAAAACCTCCGGCTAAGCCGGAGGTTTTGATGCATTTATGACTGCTGCTCCGGTGGCTGGGACTCCCGGTCTCGGTTCACATAGCAATATGCCTCGGTGGGCATATTCCGGCGGCGCAGACGCCGGTCCACCAGATACTTTACCAGCACCTGCAAACAGGCAAACACCGGCACGCCCAGGAACATACCCAGCACGCCGCCGAAGCCGCCGCCCACCAGAATGGCCACCACCACCCAGAAGCTGGAGATGCCCGTGGCATCGCCCAGGATCTTGGGGCCCAGGATGTTGCCGTCGAACTGCTGCAAAACGATGACGAAGATCACGAAGAACAGGCACTTCTTGGGGCTGACCAGCAGAATCAGGAAGGCGCTGGGCACCGCGCCCATGAAGGGGCCGAAGAAGGGGATCACGTTGGTAACGCCCACGATCAGGCTCACCAGCGGGGCATAGGGCATGCCCAGAATGGTGCAGCCGATGAGACACAGAATGCCGATGATGAGAGAGTCCAGCAGCTTTCCGCGGACGAAGCCGCTGAAGATGCCGTCGGCCCGGCGAACGGCCCGGGCGATCCAGCGGGCGTGGGCCTCCTTGCACACGCCGTACAGCAGCTTGCAGCAGCGGGCCAGGCTCTGCTCCTTCATGGCCAGCATATACACCGACACGATGATGCCCACCAGGAAGTCCATGGCGAAGCTCACCAGCCCCCAGATGCCGGAGATCACGCCGCCGGTGATGGTGGTGAGCATCTGCTGGGCGCCGGGCAGCACCTTGTTGGTCAGCAGGTCCAGCAGATTCTGGTAATAGGTCTCCAGATTCTCGTTGACCCAGTCCTCCACCTTGGGGTTCTTATCCAGCAGGTTCGTGATCCAGCCGTAAATCTTGTTGTAATACGTTTCGGCGTTGTTGATGAGCATCACCACGCTGTCGATGAGCTGGGGAATCACCACGCTGAACATCAGATACAGCAGCAGCAGCACAATGGCCCAGGTCAGCAGAATGCTGACGGCCCGCAGCCACCCGGCGGCGTGGGGGATGGTCTTTCCCTCCAGCCCCTTGATCCGGTGCAGGCCCGAAAGAATGAGCTTTTCAAACCAGTTGACGATGGGGGCCAGCAGATAGGCCATCACCAGGCCCACCAGCACCGGCGACAGAATGGACGCCAGCTTGGACAGCAGCCGCTGCAGTGCGCCGCTCATATAGAACGTGTCGTAAAACACCAGAATGGCGCAGACGGTGAGAAAGATCGTCAGACCCCATTTCAGGTAGCCGCTCTTACCCTTCATATTGTTTTCTCCTTTGTTGGCCCGGCTGGGCCTGATTTACTATTTTACATGATAGCGTAAAAGGCCGTGGTTTGCAATGCCGGGGACGTGAACGTTTTGTTAAAATTCGGCATCCCAGGGAAAAAGCGCCGGGATGGGGGTCCGCGTCCCGGCCTGTCCCGGGGAAAAATCGGGACAAAACCCGGCTTTTGCGGGATGTCCCGCCGGAAACCGGGACAATTTTGGCCAAATGCGGCGGAAATCCAAAATTTATTCTTTACAACCGGCGCATTTTGTGCTATCGTATCAGAGTACGCTGTGTGCGTGCCATGCCCCTTGCCTTAGTCCCGTGGATGCTCTGCCTGTCCCGGCACTCAGGATGCGGGCGCAATAAAAGAAAGGTGGAAACACAACTATGATGCTGAAAGATCAGAAGACCTCCATCATCGAGGCCAACCGCACCCACGAGACCGACACCGGTTCCCCCGAGGTCCAGGTCGCTATCCTCACCGAGCGCATCAACCAGCTCACCGCGCACCTGAAGGTTCATCCCCATGACTTCCACAGCCGCCGCGGCATGCAGATGATGATCGGTAAGCGCCGTCGTCTGCTGGACTATCTGGCCAAGAAGGACATCGAGCGCTATCGTGCCCTGATTGCCAAGCTGGGTCTGCGTAAGTAAGCTGAAAACAGGGTGGTGTGCCCCGTGCGCACCACCCTTCTTTCACACCATCCCTGCCCGTGTGCGGAGCCGATCAAAGCCTTTAGCAGTTGAAAAAACGCCGGAATTTCCGGATTTTCCGGCATTTTTTCAAGTGCTAAACGGCCCCGGCTCCCATGCGGAAAAATCCAAATGAAAAGGAGCCAAACCATGTCTACCATCATCACCCACCGGCAGTTCCCCCACTACCACAAGTACACCATGGACCTGGCGGGCCGCCCCCTGACCCTGGAGGTGGGCAAGCTGGCGGAGCTTGCCAACGCCGCCGTTATGGTCACCTACGGCGAGACCAGCGTGCTGTGCTGCGTCACCGCCGCGCCCCGTCCCCGGGACGGCATCGACTTCTTCCCTCTGAGCGTGGACTTTGAGGAGAAGCTGTATGCCGTGGGCCGCATTCCAGGCAGCTTCAACCGCCGCGAGGGCCGCCCCGGCGAGAAGGGCATCCTCACCAGCCGCGTCATCGACCGGCCCATCCGCCCCCTGTTCCCCCACGACTTCCGCAACGACGTGTCCGTGATGTGCACCGTCATGAGCGTGGACCACGACTGCTCCCCGGAGATCTGCGGCCTGATCGGCACCTCCGCCGCCCTGGCCATTTCCGACATCCCCTGGAACGGCCCCGTGGGCGCCCTGAAGGTGGGCCTGGTGGACGGCAAGCTGGTGCTCAATCCCACCAGCGAGCAGCGCAAGGTCAGCGATCTGGACGTGACGGTGGTGTCCACCGGCAAGAAGGTGGTCATGATCGAGGCCGGGGCCAACCAGGTGTCCAACGACGTGATGTTCGAGGCCATCCGCATGGCCCATGAGGAGAACCAGAAGCAGATCACCCTGATCGGCCAGATGGTGGCCGAGATCGGCAAGCCCAAGTTCGACTATCCCCACGCGGACTTCGACGAGGAGCTGTTCCAGAAGATCGTGGATGCCACTATGGACCAGGCCAAGGCCGCCATGGACACCGACGACAAGAACGTTCGCGAGGCCCGCTGGAACCAGCTCATCGAAAAATGGCACGAGCTGTTCCTGGAGGACTATCCCGAGATGGACAAGTATCTGGACGAGATCACCTATAAGTTCCAGAAGAAGATCGTCAAGGCCTGGCTGCTGGAGGGCCACCGGGTGGACGGCCGCCAGAAGAACGAGATCCGGCCCCTGTCCGCCGAGGTGGGCGTGCTGCCCCGGGTCCACGGCTCCGGCCTGTTTACCCGGGGTCAGACCCAGGTGCTGTCCGTCGCCACCCTGGATACCCTGTCCGCCAACCAGAAGCTGGACACCATCTGGGAGGAGACCGAAAAGCGGTATATGCACCACTATAACTTCCCCGGCTACTCCGTGGGCGAGGCCAAGCCCGCCCGTTCCCCCGGCCGCCGGGAGATCGGTCACGGCGCTCTGGCCGAGCGGGCCCTGCTGCCGGTGATCCCCCCGGTGGAGGAGTTCCCCTATGCCATCCGTGTGGTGTCTGAGGTGGTGTCCTCCAACGGCTCCACCTCCCAGGGCTCCATCTGCGGCAGCACCCTGGCCCTGATGGACGCCGGCGTGCCCATTTCCGCCCCGGTGGCCGGTATCTCCTGCGGCCTGATCCAGGACGACGACGGCTCCTTCACCACCTTCATCGACATCCAGGGCGTGGAGGACTTCCACGGCGAGATGGACTTCAAGGTGGCCGGTACCAAGAAGGGCATCACCGCCATTCAGATGGACCTGAAGAACGACGGCCTGACCATGGAGATCATCAAGAACGCCCTGGACATCACCTATGACGCCCGGTGCCAGATCCTGGACCAGATCATGCTGCCCTGTATCGCCGAGCCCCGGCCCGAGGTCAGCAAGTACGCCCCCAAGATGATCACCATGCACATTGACCCCGACAAGATCCGCGAGGTCATCGGCAAGGGCGGCAGCGTCATCCAGAAGATCGTAGCCGAGTCCGGCGCCAAGATCGACATCGACGACGACGGCACCATCCACATTGCCTCCCCCGACGCCGAAAGCTGCGCCACCGCCAAGAAGTGCATCGACGACATCGTGTTCGTGCCCGAGGTGGGCCAGCTGTACTATGGCCGCGTGGTGCGCCTGATGACCTTCGGCGCCTTCGTGGAGCTGGCTCCCGGCAAGGACGGCCTGGTGCACATCTCCAAGCTGGCGGACAAGCGCATCGAGAAGGTGGAGGACGCCTGCAAGGTGGGCGACATGATGTGGGTCAAGGTCACCGAGATCGACGAGAAGGGCCGGGTGAACCTGAGCCACAAGGATGCCATGAAGGAGATCCGGGCCAAGGAAGCCGCAGGCGAGATCATCAAGTAAATAACCGCCGACAGACAGTAGATTCATATGTATATACACCCGCCGATTCCGCGCAACGGAATCGGCGGGTGCTGTCATATACTGGAAACAGACGACACAAAGAGAAAACCTGTCCGTATAGCACGGACAGCCGCATGGCATGCGTACCACAATATATGGCCATATCGGCAGAAATCAGCACAATATATCACAGAAAAACAATTTCTAAAATTTTTGTGTCGCCCATTGAAAAACAATAAAAGATATGTTAAAATACTAACTTAACAGGTAGGAAGCCCTAACCTTAATGTAGTATAGCTTTGTTGCTAATATACAATATTATACTCTGTCAGGATGGAAAAATCGTTCAAACGGTTGTAAAGGAGGACGCTATGCCGAGAGGAGCACAGCCCAAGGTCGCCGAAAGAGAGAATCGGATGACCTATGCAGCCATCAGGCTGTTTTTGGAAAACGGATATGAACGGACCACCACCGCCGCCATTGCGCAGGCAGCGGGTATGTCCCCGTCCGCGTTTTTTGCAGTATTTGCCAACAAGGAGGCGCTGCTGCTGAAGCTGACCAAGTGGATGTACGAAAAGCAGTTCGCCGTTACGCACGAGCTGCTGGGGAAGGACTATGACCCGGTGATGTTCTACGCCGTGGAGCCTGCCATCCAGCTGTATATTGCCGAAAAGACCGAGGGGCTGCGGGAGCTGTATGTCTCCTCGTACTCCTATGCGGCCACCGCCAACTATATACATCAGGTGGTGACGGACAAGCTGGTGGAGCTGTTCGGGAAGGAGCATCCCGGCTATACCCGGCAGGATTTCTATGAGCTGGAGCTGGCTACCTCCGGCATGCTGCGCAGCTTCATGGCCCGCAAGTGCGACCGGAGCTTCACCATGGAGCAGAAGCTGCGTCGGTTCCTGTCCTGCGGCATGACCATCTACGGCGTGGACCAGGAAAAGCAGCAGGAGGTCATCGACCGGGTGCTGAAAATGGACCTGAAGTCCGTGGCCGATCAGCTGCTGGCCCAGGCCATGGCTCAGTCCCAGGAGGAGTTCCAGGAGGCCGAGCGCAAGGGCAAGGCCCTGGAAGCTGCCAGACGTGGCTGATTTTTCCTATATCGTTCTGGACCTGGAGTGGAACCAGCCGTTGAATCCGGACAGCGCCATACGGGAGCCGTTTTTCTTCGATTCGGAGATCATCGAGATCGGGGCCCTGCGGCTGGATGAGCGGTTCCGGGAAACCGGCAGCTTCAAGACCTTCATCCGGCCCCAATTTTACCCGCACATGAACGGCGATGTGGTGCAGCTGACGAAAATCCGGGCCCAGGACCTGGAAAAGGCCCCGGAATTTCCCCGGGCCTATGCCGAGTTCATGGAATGGTGCGGGGAGAATTGCTGCCTGTGCACCTGGGGGCCGGACGACATTCCGGTGCTGATGGATAACCTGCTGATGCACGGAATGGACGCGGAGATGCCCTGCTGCTACGATTTGCAGCGGATTTTCGGCCACGAGATCATGCGGGACGACCGGCAGTGCTCCCTGGAGCGGGCGATGGAGCTGCTGAAGCTGACTCCGGACCGTGCCCACGACGCCCTGAACGATGCGCGGAATACCGTGCAGATCTGCGGGCGGATGGATCTGGACGGGTGCATGGACGAATACGGCCTGCGGTATGTGCAGTATCCCCAGGACCGGGCGGCCGGACTGGTGCAGGGGCGGGTGTATGCCTCCCTGGCCCAGGGCCAGGAGGACCCGGCCATGACGGAGGTGCAGTGCCCCTACTGCGGGGAGACGGTGACCCTGGGCCAGTGGGCCAGGAAGGACCCCCGGACCCTGCTGGCCTATGGCCGGTGCAGTCAGGAGGACGAACTGTACGGCATTTATCGCCACACCCGGACGGCGGCGGGCCTGCGCCTGGGCCGCATGGTGCTGGAGATGAACGACGACCTGTGGGATACCTATCAGACCTGCCTGGAGCGGCAGGGGTAATTGTTGGAATGTGAAAACCGGCTCCGGCGCGACGCGCCGGAGCCGGTTTTGTTTACTTGCCCAGCCTGCGCTGGATGAGCTTCACCAGCTCCACAATGGGGATCACCAGCACCGCCAGGGCCAGGGCGATGCCGTACTCCGTCCAGCTGACGGGGGTGAAGCCGAAGGCGTTGGCGATGAGCGGCACCTCCAGCACCACGGTGGTCAGGACCAGGGAGCCCAGCATGGCGGCCCAGAGGACTTTGTTGTGGCCCCGGAGGGTGAACACACTGCGCCGCTGGGAGCGCATATTGAAGCTGTGGAAAATCTCGCACATGCTCATGGTCAAAAAGGCCATGGTCATGCCGTGGGGGGAGACGCCCCGGGGCATTTCAAAGCATCCCGCCTCCATGCAGTGGCCGATGATGTAGGAGGCCATGGTGATGACGGTGATAAGGATGCCCTGATAGGCGATGTCGAAGCCCAGGCCGCCGGAGAAGATGCCGTCCTTGGCGGAGCGGGGCGGGCGGCGCATGATATCCGGCTCCGGGCGCTCCATGCCCAGGGCCAGGGCCGGGAAGCAGTCGGTGATGAGGTTGATGAACAGCAGGTGGACGGGGTTGAGGAGGGTGAAGCCCAGCAGGGCGGAGAAGAACACCCCCAGCACCTCGCTCATGTTGCTGGCCAGCAGGAAGCCGATGGCCTTGCGGATGTTGTCGTAAATCCGGCGGCCCTCGGCCACGGCGCCCACGATGGTGGCGAAGTTGTCGTCGGAGAGGACCATGTCCGCCACGTTTTTGGTGACGTCGGTGCCGGTGATGCCCATGCCGATGCCGATATCGGCGGACTTGATGGAGGGGGCGTCGTTGACGCCGTCGCCGGTCATGGCGGTGACGGCTCCCCGGCGGCGCCAGGCGCTGACGATGCGGACCTTGTGCTCCGGCTGGACCCGGGCATAGACGCTGTAGCGGTCCACGTTTTGAGTAAGCTCCTCATCGCTGAGGGCGTCCAGCGCCGCGCCGGTGATGGCCTGGGAGGGGTCGGAGAGAATGCCCAGCTGGCGGGCGATGGCCACGGCGGTGTCCTGGTGGTCGCCGGTGATCATCACCGGGCGGATGCCCGCCTGGCGGCACTCCTCAATGGCGGGCTTCACCTGGGGCCGCACCGGGTCGATCATGCCGGTAAGGCCGATGAAGCAGAGTTCCTGCTCTAAGTGCGCGGGGGACTGATCCTCCGGCGCACCATCGGGCCAGGGGCGGCTGGCGGCGGCCAGCACCCGCAGGGCCTGGGCGGCCATGCGGTGGTTATCCGCCAGAATTTCCCGGCGGCGGTCGTCGGTCATGGGCAGGGCTTGTCCGCCCTCCCAATAGTGGGTGCAGCGGGCCAGCACCTGATCCGGCGCACCCTTGGTATACTGCACCACGCCCTGGGGGGTCCGGTGAATGGTGGACATCATCTTGCGGCCGGAGTCGAAGGGGGCCTCGCCGATGCGGGGACGCTCCTGCTCCAATTGGGGCTTGGGCAGTTGATGCTCTGCGGCGAAGGACACCAGGGCCGCCTCCGTAGGCTCTCCCTGGACGGAGCCGTCGGGGTTCAGGACGGCATCGCTGCACAGGGCCATGGCGGAGGCCAGCAGGGCGGTGTCCCCGGTGTGGTCCACCACGGTCATCTTGTTCTGGGTCAGGGTGCCGGTTTTGTCGGAACAGATCACCTGGGTGCAGCCCAGGGTCTCCACCGCCGTCAGGCGGCGGATCACGGCATTGCGGCGGCTCATGCGGGTGACGCCGATGCTGAGCACCACCGTTACCACCGTGGCCAGGCCCTCGGGAATGGCGGCCACCGCCAGGGACACGGCCACCATGAAGGTCTCCAGGATGCCGGACAGGGAGAAGTCCCCGGCCACGATCAGGTCAAACACGAAGATGAACACACAGATGCCCAGCACCAGCCAGGACAGGGTCTTGCCCAGCTGGGTCAGCTTCTTTTGCAGGGGGGTCTCCTCCTGCTCCGTCCGGGCCAGGACGCCGGCGATCTTGCCCATCTCCGTGTCCATGCCGGTGGCGGTGACCACCATGCGGCCCCGGCCGTAGGCCACGGTGGAGCCCATATAGGCCATGTTGCGGCGGTCGCCCAGGGTCACCTCGCCGGTAAGGGCCTCCGGGGACTTGGCGGAGGGGACGCTTTCGCCGGTGAGGGCGGCCTCCTCAATTTGCAGGGAGGCACAGGCCAGCAGCCGTCCGTCGGCGGGGACGGCGTCCCCGGCCTCCAGCAGGACGATATCGCCGGGTACCAGGCAGCTGCTCTCCAGCTCCGTGACGGAGCCGTCCCGCAGGACCTTGCTGGTGGCGGCGGTCATGGTTTGCAGGGCCTCGATGGCGGCCTCGGCCTTGCTCTCCTGGACCACGCCCAGAACGGCGTTCAGCAGCACCACCGCCAGGATGATCAGCACCTCGGTAAAGGGCTCGTGGGACAGATAGTTGGTGACGGCGGACACGGCCGCGGCGGCCATGAGGATCAGCAGCATGGGGTCCCGCAGCTGCTGCAGAAACCGCTGGAGCAGGGTGGCCTTGGGGGCCTCCCGCAGGCGGTTGGGGCCGTATTCCGCCAGACGGCCCTCCGCCTGGGCGGCGGACAGGCCCTCCGGGCCGCTTTGCAGGTCCGACAGGACCTGATCGGCGGTCTGGGCATATTCCTTGTGCATACGATCACTCCTCTTAATGATTCTGCCCACCTGGGGAAATAAAAAGACTCATGCACAGGCCAAAGCCTATGCATGAGTCTCATTCTTTCAAAGCAGTCCGGGCGCGGGCGCGCCGTTCTGACGAAGCTGCCTAACCCCGAAGCCGGGGTGGAATTACTCCCTCACGGTGGTATCAATTGGAAGTATTATACCAGGCCCGGCCCCCTGCGTCAAGTAAAAGATTTGTAAAGTATGGGGAGCACAGGGGTGGGGGACACCTTTTTGATAAAATCTTTGCGTCCTGGCTTGCCTTTTCGCCGGGAATATGATATGATGCATTTCCAATAGCCCTTCAAAAATGCACGGATGGCTTTTGAAAACGATAACAAAGGAGTATTTTTAGTATGAAAAAGTTTCTCACTATGCTGCTGGCCCTGGTGATGGTCCTGTCCCTGGCGGCTTGCTCCTCCCAGAAGGGCGGCGACGTCAACGGCGGCTTCCCCGTCAGCGCCGTGGACCTGCTGACCGCCGTGTGGAACGCCTATCCCGAAAGCGAGAAGTTCTCCGTGGTGGGCGGCAGCCTGGATAACCCCGTAGACAACGCCCCCGGCGCTTTCCCGGTGGACGATGCCGACAATCTGGACTATATGCTGCACTTCCCCGCCGACAAGGCCGATCTCATTGACGACGCCGCGTCGCTGACCCACATGATGAACGCCAACAGCTTTACCTGCGGCGCGTTCCATGTGAAAAACAGCGGCGACGTCTCCGCTGTGGCCGACGCTCTGCGCCAGAATGTCCAGAACACCCAGTGGATGTGCGGCTTCCCTGACAAGCTGGTGGTCCTCACCTATGGCGAGTATGTGGTGGCGCTGTTCGGCGCCGACGACCTGGTGGACGACTTTGTCAACACCATGACCGCCACCTACACCGGCGTTCAGACCGCCTGCGACGAGCCCCTCCAGTAATCCGCCGCAGCCATGCTGTTTTCCAGTCTGCCGTTTCTCTTCTATTTTCTTCCCTGCGCCCTGGGACTGTATTTCTTAGTCCCAGGGCGGCTGAAAAACGCCGCGCTGCTGCTGTGCAGCCTGGTGTTCTACGCCTGGGGCGAGCCCCGATTTGTGCTGTTTATGGCCGCCGCCATTTTACAGGGCTATGCCGCCGCCCGGCTCATGGAGCGGTATCCCACCCGCAGGCGGCTGCTGCTGACCCTGTCCGCCGTGCTGAGCCTGGGGATACTGGCCTACTGCAAGTATGCCGACTTCCTGATCTCCGGCTTCAACGCCGTCACCGGGCTGTCGGTGCCTCTGCTGCGGATGGCCCTGCCCATCGGCATCAGCTTCTATACCTTCCAGATCCTCAGCTATGTCATCGACGTGTACCGGGGGGACGCCCCGGCCCAGCGGAACCTCATTGACCTGGCGGCGTATATCGCCATGTACCCCCAGCTGGTGGCGGGCCCCATCGTCCGCTACGCCGACGTGGCCCCCCAGCTGCGAAGCCGCACCCACACGGTGCAGGACGCGGCTCTGGGGGCCCGCCGCTTTGTGCTGGGCCTGGGGAAAAAGGTACTGCTTGCCAACGTCCTGTATGAGCTGGTGACGGTGTATCAGCAGAGCGGTCAGAAAACGGTGCTGCTGACCTGGCTGTACGCCGCGGCGTATATGCTCCATGTGTACTTCGACTTCTCCGGCTACAGCGACATGGCCATCGGCCTGGGCCGCATCATGGGCTTCCGCTTTGCCGAGAACTTCCGCTATCCCTTTGTGTCCGGCAGTCTCACGGAATTCTGGCGGCGCTGGCACATCTCCCTGGGCTCCTGGTTCCGGGACTATGTGTATATCCCCCTGGGCGGCAGCCGGGTGGGTAAGGCCCGCTGGGTGCGGAACCTGGTGATCGTGTGGGGCCTGACGGGCCTGTGGCACGGGGCCGCCTGGAACTTCGTGGCCTGGGGCCTGTATTTTGCCGCGTTCCTGCTGCTGGAAAAGCTGTTTCTGGGCCGGTGGCTGAAGCGTGTCCCGGTGCTGGGCCATGTGTATGTGCTGCTGGCGGCGCTTTTCAGCTTCGTGCTGTTTGACGCCGCGTCTGTCCCCGCCGCCCTGGGGACCGCCGGGGGCCTGCTGGGCCTGGGGGGCCTGCCCCTGTGGGACAGCGGCGCCCTCTACTATCTGCGCAGCTATGCCCCGGTGCTGGCGCTGGCCGCCGTGGGGTCCACGCCGCTGCCTGCCGCCCTGTGCCGCCGGATCGCCGCCGGACGGGCCGGGCGGGTGCTGGACGCGCTGGAGCCTGCGGCGCTGCTGGCCCTGCTGGCGGTGTGCACGGCGTTTCTTGTCAGCGGCTCCGCCAATCCCTTCCTGTATTTCCGGTTCTGAGGAGGTGCACATGAAGACCAAGCAAATCATCACCGTGTGCCTGCTGGCGGCGTTTCTGGCGGGCTTTGGCCTGTGGTCCGTTCTACGGACGCCGGATGCCGTGTCCCAGGCGGAGCGCCGCCCCCTGGCCCAGCGGCCGGCGTTCACCGCGGCGGGCTTTCTGTCCGGCAAGTTCTCCGACGCTCTGGACGATTTCGCCGCCGACCAGTTCCCTCTGCGGGAGCAGCTGCGTACCCTGCGCTCCCTGGTGTCCTATGACCTGCTGGGCCAGCGGGACGTGGACGGGGTGTATCTCTCCGGGGGCTATGCCGCCAAGCTGGACTTCCCCCTGAACACCGGTTCCGTGGACCGGGCCGCCCAGCGCTTCCGGTATGTGTACGACACCTATCTGGCCGGGACGGAGGCCAACGTCTATCTCTCCGTGATCCCGGACAAGGGGTATTTCCTGGCCCCGGCCTCCGGCCGCCCGGCCATGGACTATGACGCTCTGGTGGCCCGCCTGCGGGAGAATACGCCGGAGATGACGTATATCGACCTGTTTGACCGGCTGACCCTGGAGGACTATTACCGCACCGACGCCCACTGGCGGCAGGAGCGGCTTCCTGCCGTGGCCCGGTATCTGGCCGCCGCCATGGGGGCGGACGCCGCCGCAGACTACACGGAGGTGACTCTGGACCGCCCCTTCTATGGGGTGTATTCCGGGTACGCGGCCCTGCCCCTGGCCGGGGAGACCCTGCGCTATCTCACCAACGACACCATCGCCGCCTGCCGGGTCACCAACTTCGAGACCGGCGGGGAAGGCCCGGTGTACGACCTGGAAAAGGCCCGGGGCAGCGACCCGTATGAGCTGTTCCTGTCCGGGTCCGTGTCCCTGCTGACGGTGGAGAGTCCCAACGCCCGGACGGACCGGGAGCTGGTGATCTTCCGGGATTCCTTCGCCTCCAGCCTGGCCCCGCTGCTGCTGGAGGGCTACAGCAGGGTCACTCTGGTGGATATCCGCTATCTGTCCCCCACCCAGCTGGGCCGTTATCTGACCTTCACCGATCAGGACGTGCTGTTTCTGTACAGCACCGGCGTGCTGAACAACAGCAGCACCCTGAAATAATTCTCAGCTTGTCAAAAAAGCCTTTTTGACAAGCTGAGTGCGGTTTTTCAGAACTTAAAAAGTTCTGAAAAACCTGTGATTGCAAACGAAAGACACCCCTGATGGGTTTCTTTCGTAACTATCTTCCTTTCCGATGGCGGAAGATTTCCGAGTTTTTCGACAGTCTCAAATAATTCTCTGGGAGGTATTTGCCATGTCCCTTGAAACCAATCCCGCCCTGCGCCGCAGCGTGATCTATGAGCTGTACGTCCGCAGCCACACGCCCCAGGGCACCTTCCGGGCCGTGGAGCCGGATCTGCCCCGGATCCGGGCCCTGGGCACGGACATCCTGTGGCTGATGCCCATCCACCCCATCGGGGAAGCCAACCGCAAGGGCAGCATGGGCTGCCCCTATGCCAACCGGGACTATCGCACGGTGAACCCGGAGTACGGCACCCTGGAGGACTTCCTCCACCTGGTGGACGCCATTCACGATAATGGCATGAAGTGCATCATCGACGTGGTGTATAACCACACCTCCCCGGACGCCACCCTGGTGGCCCTGCACCCGGAGTATTACTATCGCAAGCCCGACGGCAGCCGGGGCAACAAGGTGGGGGACTGGACCGATGTGGTGGATCTGGACTACGCCGTTCCCGGCCTGTGGGATTATCAGATCGAGTCCCTGTGCTATTGGGCCCAGTATGTGGACGGCTTCCGCTGCGACGTGGCCAGCACCGTGCCGGTGGCGTTCTGGCGCAAGGCCCGGCAGGCGGTGGAACGGGTGCGCCCCGGGGCCATCTGGCTGGGGGAGAGCGTCCACCTGGACCACATCCTGGCCTTCCGCCGCCAGGGCTTTTACGCCGCCACGGACAACGAGCTGTTTGACGTGTTCGACATTCTGTACCCCTACGACATCTGGCCCCTGTATGAGGGGGCCACCGGCGGGGCCATGTCCCTGAGCCGGTATTTTGCCGCCCTGAGCTATCAGGAGCTGAGCTTTCCCACCTGGTACAACAAGCTCAGCTGCCTGGAAAATCACGACCAGCGCCGGGCGGCGGACCGCTTCCCCAACCGGGACAGCCTGCTGGCCTGGACGGCCCTGAGCTATTTCCAGAAGGGGACTACCCTGCTCTATGCCGGGCAGGAGGTCTCTGCCGTCCATACGCCCTCCCTGTTTGAGCGGGAGCCCATCGACTGGACCGGGGAGGACCTGTCCCCCCTGCTGCGGAAGCTGTACGACATCAAAAAGCGCCTGCCCACAGACGCCGCCTTCCATGTGGAGGCCGACGACGAGCAGGGCCTGGCCGTGGCCGACTACCGGGACGGCCAACACCTGGCGGTGGGCGTGTTCCCTCTGGCGGGCCGCCCGGGGACGGCCGCCGTCCCCCTGGCCGACGGCAATTATGAAAACGCCCTGACCGGCGAGTCCGTCACCGTCCGGGAGGGCCGCCTGGCCGCTGCCGGGCCGGTGATCATTCTGTAAGCGAAAAAATAAGCGCAAAAAAAGCAGCCGCGAGGCTGCTTTTTTTGCGCTTATTTTTCACATATCCAGGAGCTTCAGCTCCTCCTCGTTGACCTTCCGCAGGTCCCGGCGGCTGAGAATGTCGTACATACACGGCACCACCAGCAGGGTCATCAGCGTGGCATACAGCAGGCCGCCGATGCACACCAGGGCCACCGGCTGCATCAGCGCCGTGCCCACGTTGTTGCCGAAGGCCATGACGATCAGGCCCAGAATGGTGGTCAGGGAGGTCATGAGAATGGGCCGCAGGCGGGTGACGCCGGCCTCGATGATGGCCTCCCGGCGGCCCATGCCCTCCAGCCGCAGCTGGTTGATGTAGTCCACCAGGACGATGCCGTTGTTGACGATGACGCCCACCAGCATCACAAAGCCGATCAGGGAGATGACGCTGACCTCCACCCCTGCCAGCAGCAGGGCCAGGAAGCCGCCGGTGAAGGCCAGGGGGATGGTGAACATGACGATCAGCGGCGAGCGCAGGGACTGGAACTGGGCCACCATCACCAGATACACCAGCACGATGCCCAGCAGCAGCATCAGCAGCAGCTGCCGGATGGCGTCCATGATGGCCTCGTTCTCCCCCTGGAAGGCAGCGGTGACGCCCTGGGGCAGCTCCGCCTGGCCGATGACCTTTTCGGCGGCGGAGGTGACCTTGGTGACGTTATAGCCGTCGGCCACGTCGGCGGACACGGTGATATACCGCCGCTGCTGGTCCCGGTTGATGGTGTTCAGGCTGACGGTCTCCTCCAGCTGGGCGATATCCCCCAGGCGGACGGACTCGCCGCTCTGGGTGCTGCCGGAGGCGCTTGCGCTGCTCATGCCGGACATACCGCTCATACTGCTCATGCTTCCCATGGAGCTGCCGGAGGAGGCGCTGCTCATCATGCTGCTCATGGCGGAGGCGGAGGATGGGTCAATTTCCAGATCCAGGAGCTTCTCCCGGGTCATGCGGCTCTCCTCCGGGGACTGGATGGACACGCTGACGTCCAGCCCGTCCAGGGTCAGGGACAGGGAGCTGTCGGTGTCCGTCAGGGCGGAGGCCACGGCCATGTACACCTGGGCCACGGTGAGGCCCTTCTCCATGGCGGCGTTGCGGTCCACGGACAGGTGCAGGGCGGCGGCCGCCTGCTCCAGGCCGTCGGACACGTTTTCCGTGCCGGGGACGGTGGCCAGCTTTGCCGCCAGGTCACGGGCGGCGGACTGCATCTGCTCCATGTCGTCGCCATAGACGTTCAGGGTGATGCCGCTGCCGGTGAGGTAGGACATATAGGTGTCCATGGCCCCGGAGGCGGTGACGGTGCAGTCCATACCGGCGCAGGCGGCCTCCATCTGCTTGCCGGCCTCCGCGCCGGAGGCCCCCTCCGGCAGGGTGATGTAGGCGGTGACGTCGTATTCCCCGCCGCCGGCGGTCATCATACTGGTCATGTCCATGCTCCCGGCGCCGGAGGCGGAGGACATCATCGCGCCTACGGTTTCCACGTTGTCCACGGCGGCGATACGCTGCAGGGCCTCGTCCGCCAGGGCCACCGCCTGCTCCCGGGTGCAGCCCTCAGGCATGGAGATGGTCAGGTTCACGGTGTTCATGTCGATATTGGGCATAAAGGCAAAGCCCCGGGCCAGGGCGGCTCCGGCGGAGCCCACCAGCAGCAGCAGGGACACCCCCAGCACCACCAGCTTGTGGTGGATGGACCAGGACACCGCCTTGCGATAGGCGGGATAGACCTTATCCAGCAGTCCCGGCTTCTGGGGCTTCTCCTTGCGGAGCATACCGGCGGCCATGGCGGGCACCAGGGTCAGGGCCACAATGAGGCTGGCCAGCAGGGAATAGGTCATGGTCAGGGCCAGGTCCGTGAACAGCTGCTTGGTGATGCCCTCCACGAACACGATGGGCAGGAACACGCACACGGTGGTCAGGGTGGAGGCCACGATGGCACCCAGCACCTGCCGGGCCCCGGATACCGCCGCCTGGATGACGGTGGCCCCCTTGGAGCGCAGTCGATAGATATTCTCAATGACCACCACGGAGTTATCCACCAGCATGCCCACCGCCACGGCCAGGCCCGACAGGGAGATCATGTTGATGGTAACGCCGGAGAAGTACATCAGCACCACGGCGAAGATCACGCTGATGGGGATGGAGCACAGGGTGATCACCGTGGGCCGCAGGTCCCGCAGGAACAGGTACAGGATCAGCACCGCGAACAGCGCGCCCCAGCCCAGAGACGACAGAATGGAGTTGATGATAAGGTATATGTAGTCCCCCTGGTCCATCAGGGGTACGAAGGAAAGCCCCTCGTACTCCGCCTCCAGCTCCCGGAAGCGGCTGTTGATGTTGTTGGACACCTCCGCCGTGGCGTAGGTGGACTGCTTGTTGAGGGAGACGATGACGCCGTCCTTGCCGTTGAGCTTGTCGTAGATCTCCGAGGAGTTGTCGGTGATGGCCACGTCGGCCACGTCCTTCATGCGGATGGGGTCGATGCCGTCCATCCCCAGGTCAAAGAGCACCAGGTCCTCCAGGTCCTGCCGGGTGTCGATGGAATCGCCCACGGAGACCATGTAGTTGACGCCGTCCTCCTTCAGATATCCGGCGGGCATGGAGAAGTTCTGGGCCGTCAGCAGGGCGGTGATGGTGGGTAGGCTCAGGCTGGAGGACAGGTCCGCCTGGCTCAGGGCGGTGGAGCGGGATTCCTCCAGGGTCTGGAGTCCCTGGTCGATCTGGCTCAGGGCGCTGTCCAGTTGGATGTTGGCGGAGATGATCTGGTTCACGGCGTCGGTCATGGTCAGGACCCCGGCGGATACCTGGTCCGCCAGCTTGGCCACACCCTCGTCGGTCTCCAGGTCGCGCAGCTGCTTTTCCAGCTCCTCCAGCTGCTTCTGCCACTCCTTGGCCCGCTGGACGGCCTCGTCCCACTTGACACCCAGGGCCGCCATGCGCAGATCCAGCGCCGCCAGCTCCGCCTGGATGCGGACGTATTCGGGGTCACTTTCGATTTCGGCGATGGCCGCCTGCTTTTCCTCCTCCGTCATGGAGGGGTTCTGGCGGATGGCCTCGATCTTCGCCTGATACGGGGCGTTTTCCGCCTCCAGCCGGGCCTTCTCCCGCTGAATATCCGCCAGCTCCCGGAGGTTGTCCTGGAGCTGGTCCCGGCTGTCCCGCATGGTTTTCAGACTGTCCTGGATAGTGGTAAGGGCCTGGGTCACGGCGTCCCGGACGGCGGATTCCTCGGCGCTGCGGATAGCAGCCTTGGCGCTGTTGACCTGGCCCCGGGCGGAGGCCAGCTGCCCTGCCGCGTCGTCCAGCTGCTTCGCAATGGCATCGGACAGCCGCTGGGACAGAGCATCCAGCTTCTTTTGGCTGAGGATCACATGGAGCTGACGCTCCACCGTGCCGCTGACGGTGACGCTGGCCACGCCGGTGATGCCCTCCAGCTTGGGGGACAGGGTGTCGTTGACGAAGTCCGACAGCTGGGTGATGTCCTTGCCGTCATAGGACAGGGCCGCCACCTGCACCGGCAGCATGGAGGGGTTCATTTTCAGCACATAGGGGTCGCCCACGGTGTCGGACCAGGAGCCCTTCAGCTGGTTGATCTTCTGCTGGATATCCACGCTGACGGTGTCCATGTTCACCCCGTCCTCAAACTCCAGCACCACCATGGACACGCTGTCCATGGAGCTGGAGGTGACATTCTTGATGCGGTCGAGGGTGGCCATGGACTGCTCCAGGGGCTTGGTGATGTCGGCCTCCACAGTTTCGGGGCTGGCCCCGGGGTCGGTGGTCACCAGGATCACATAGGGGAAGTCCATGTTGGGCATCAGGTCGGGGGTCATCTTCAGATAGGCCACCACACCCAGCACCACAATGGCCAGCACCGCCACGAACACCGTCAGCGGCTTCTTTACGCTGAATTTGGGCATAATCGTATCGCTCCTTGCGCATTATAAGTCAGTTGTTACACGACTGTAAAAAACATTTTAAAGAATTTTAACATTCTAAAGCGCCGCGCGCAAGAGGGGCGGGCAATTATTAACGAAACTGTTACAAAATCCCGTCTTTTCCTTAGCCTAACGAAAAAAATATTAAAAGCCTCGCAGAGTTTGCCGCCCGCAGGCGGCAAATAAATTGCAATTATTTTTTGGCCGGGGCGTGTACCTGAACAAGAATTCTTCTCAGGCTTTCGCACGCACGGCGTGCGAAAGCGCGATGTGACGTCTCATAAAAAACGGAAGCACCTTCGGCACTATAAAAAGCCTTTCAAGCTTTTTAACAGGTTTTGGTATAAGACAGGTAAAATCTCGCATTACAGGGGCAACACAGTTGACTCAAGTTATAGATAAACTTTCGGTTGCCTCATAAATCGTTTGTAAACCTATTTTTTCGGGCATCTTTTCGTTCGAGGGGTATGATGGGATATTAAACCGAAATGTAAATCGACAAGTGCGCTCTACGCTAATTAGAAGTAATGGAAAAGTAAACCATCTATGTATAGGTGAGAATTGCTTTATAAAATACTGGCCCGAGTATACTCCTAAACAAGAGAATGTAAGACCACATTATAGCTTTTATGAAATAAATGATTTGTCATTTGGATACTTCATATCAAACTTGGTTGAAGACGTGTATATAGCAACAGTGGGGGCGAATCTGCCGGGGACTTTGACATCTATGTTCTATCCAATTGAAAACACCAAAGAGGCCCACAAATTAACTGAAGTTTCAATGGAAATGTAGATTATCTGTTGCCCGTTGATTGGGAGGTATAGTTATGACCTCCTTTTCCCATAAAAACTGATCACACCTGTTTCCCGTTGTCCGTGGGGAAACGTGAAAGGACGGCACAAAAGCGCCGTCCTTTGACCTTGCCCCACCTCTGGCCACGATGACCAGAAGCAGCGGGACACTTCCTTGACCTTCTATCTCCAGACAAGCTGAGCGCCGCCGTGGATGCAGCCGGTGCGGAAGCACGGGAAGCACGCAGCCGCTATGACGCTGCCGCTGCCAAAGTGACGGACAAAAAGGCAATGCTGAAAGCAATGGACAATTACCGCAACACCGATCCCGTTATCAAGGAGTATCGCATGATCCGCAAGGAAAAGGACAAGCAGAAATTCTATGCCGCGCATGAAGCGGATTTTATCATCAACGACGCTGCCAAGCACCAGCTTGACAAGCCGGGCGTACCGAAGCAGCTTCCGAAACGCAAAGATGTCGTTGCGGAGATTCAATCTCTCATTTCAGAGAAAAACGAGTGCTACAACGATTACCGCGAGAAAAGCGAGCGGCTGCATGAGCTGATGACCATGCAGCGCAACTATCAGATGGCGATACAGCCGCAGCAGCCGAAACACAGACGGAAGCATGAGACAGAACTCTAAAAAGCAAAATGCCGCACAGGTTTCCCCATGCGGCACAATGCTCATTTCCCGAACAGATCGCTATGCGTTCCGGTTCTGGAAAGTGTCAGCACCAGAACATCGCCCTCAACGCGGTAGATCAGAAGCCAGTCGGGCTGAATGTGGCACTCCCGGTGTCCACGCCAGTTGCCGGTCAGGTCATGATCTCTGTTCTCAGGCGGCAGCGTGTTTCCCATTGCAAGCGTTTCGATCACGGTTTCAAGAAGCTCAATTTGCAGTCCGCGCTTGATTGCCAGCCTGTAATCCTTCTTGAACGCCGTGGTCGGCTTGACGGTCAGCTTTGTCTTTCTCACTTTTTCAGATCGGCAAAAAGCTCGTCAAGGTCGTTATAGCCCTTTACAGACGGGTCTTTCGCAATCCTTTCCGCTTCCAGCATGGCGGCAATCGTCTCCTTGTTAGGCTGATTGATGGAGATTTCAAACGGGATCCCGCCCTCCCGGATCGATTGACGCACGAAAATATTGAAAGCCGTTGTGAGATTCATGCCAAGCTCCGAAAACAAAGCGTCAGCCTGTGCTTTCAGGTCACTGTCCATTCGGATGCTGATGTTTGTTGTAGTTCCAGCCACGAAATCATCCCCTTTCTACTGGCACTATCATTATACGCTATCTGCACGAGAAATACAATACAGCGCACGAAAAAGATACAATTTGTTTTCAAATCCAGAAATGGAGCAAATGCCCCTCCCGAAAGCGCACAGAACGTGCCGAAGAGACTTACCCATACCGCAATACCACCCGTTCCCCAAATGGAGCGTACAGGGCAGAAAAAGTCCGAAAATGATACCGAGATTTACAGTTTGACCGTCTGCCGGAGCGTAACGCTTTGGCGACAGATAGGAGTGTAAAAATGCCGAGAATGAGTAAACAGCGGCGGCTGGAATGGTCGTTCTTCCTCGACCACCGAAACCGCATTTCCTACAATCCCCTTTGCCGTGGGTGTGTCCACGGCTGCAAGCAAAGCTTCCGGGCAATTGTTGTTCTTTGTCCGCATTACTGGTCAAAATGCTGGAAACCGCCCGACTGAGGGCTGTCACGATTCGTTATATCTCTAATTCCCACGAAGGAGGTGACATTCCATCACTGAGTACATGAGAGCGGATACCCGGCTGCCGCCGTATCTGCCATATCCCCGTTTCCTGCTGCAAACAGATCTGACCCAGACGGCGAAGCTGCTGTACGCGCTGCTGCTTGACCGGGCGACGCTCTCACAGGCAAACGGCTGGCTGGACGAGGGCGGCAGGATTTACCTTGTGTTCCCCATAGAGAAGATCGCCGCCGCGCTGGACAGAAGCTCCATGACCGTGAAAACCGCTCTTTCCGAGCTGGAGGACGCTGGGCTGATTGAGCGGCGCAGAAGTGGCTTTTCCAAGCCGAACCGCATCTATGTAAAGCTGCCGCCAGACGGACAGAAATTTTTCCAAACGACAGACAGAAATCCGTCCTTCATTGAGAAAGAAAACTGTCCCCTAACAACCTGAGTGACTCAGAAATAGGGAAGGCATTTGGGGTCAGCGCTGCCAGCGTTCGTATGATGCTGACACGTGCCAGAAGTAAAGCCCGCAAGGCCATGGAAGCGGGATTCGGCGGCAAATAAGACGGCGGCTAAGGTGCTTTTTGCGCTATTATGTCCCAGCTTCATCTCGTTGCTTGGATATAATAGCCAAAAAGCATCTGCCGTCTTTTGTCATATATTACGATTCTTTCGAAAAAAGCGAAAAAACCTGTTGCAAAGTAGCTGCAGCGGAGTTGTATATAGTAGAGACGTAGGCATACATCCCACTATATAAAAGAAAGAGAGAAAACGTATGAAAGAATGGAGACGCGTACTATCCTGTTTCCTGGCCGTGCTGCTGACGGTGTACTTGGTCCCCGTGCAGGTAATGGCTGAGGACCTGGGAGATCTGTGGCCGCCAACAACAGAAAACGTCGTGGATGCGCCTGCGGAGGTCGTGGGCGAGATACTGGAACAACGGGAAGAAAATCGGAAGGAGTTCCTGCTTACCGACGGTACAAGGCAGGTGGTAATTTATCCGGCGGCAGTACATTACCAAAAAGATGGATATTGGGAGGAAATTGACAACCGGTTGCTGCCGTCTGTTGCGCAGGATGGTGAAACCGTGTATCGAAACGCAGCCGGTATGTGGAATGTCTCTGTTCCTGCTGAGCTGAATACCGCCAATGGAATCACGGTCAGCCGCAGCGGATACAGCTTGTGATTCTATCTGACAGGTCAGTTGTACGAAGACGATGGTGCGATTTCCGAAAGCGGTTCGGGCTATATAGGTGAGGAGTTGCCGGGCGAGGATATGATCTGTGTCCCCGCAGACGAAAGCGCTGCCGAGGTCAGCAGCATTGCTTCCACTCTGGCAGATGAGGGACAGCTTCAGCCGGAGGCTGCACTGAATAATCAACGCAGCGAAACCGCGTATCAGGATGTTTATCATGACACAGATGTGACCTATGACCTGGATTCAAATCGGCTGAAGGAGTCTTTGATTCTGCGCAGTTGCCCGAAAGAGTTGTTAGGCTACCGCTACCATCTGGAGGCAGAAAATCTGCGATTGGAACTGCAGGAGGATAACCGTATTCTGGCCTATGCAAAAGATGCCGATTCCGAAGCCAAGCCGGTGTTCTATATGCCGGCTTCTTATCTATTGGATGCGGAAAATGTATGCTCCGATGATATCAAGGTGATTCTGGAGGAAAACGAAAAAGGATATGAGCTGCGTTACTACCTGCCTCAGGATTGGATGGCAGACGCCTCATATCCTGTTGTCCTGGACCCCGTGGTTCAACCTGTGTCCAATACGTTCACCATTTGGGATAAAACTGTAGGTCAGCGCAATTCTGAGTTAGCCGGTTCCGCATATATCGCAGCGACAACATGCTCATCGAGCCGCAGAACCAGCGGAGGAAAATCAAATGCTCCAAGACAGACGGCGAGGGGCCGAAACACAGGCCCGGTAAGGATGACGGTATGAAGAAACCAGAAACAAATACTTTACGTATTGAGCCCCGCAAGGTTCATGCCGCCGCGGTAGGAATGGCGATGGTGCTCATATACTTTGATTATCATTACTTTGTTGAGACTTTTTACTGGGTTTTTCAGCCGCCTTTTCGCATAGCAATTGACACGGTCACGATTGTTGCTATAGGCTTAATACTCAATGTCGTAGGCCTTAGTGAGATACTTGCTACCAGCCGAACATATATTGTATCTACCAAAGGAGTTACGGTCATTTTTTTGGGTATCATCCGCCGTCTATATCCATGGCAGCGGTTCCAGAGTATTAACGTGTACCCTATGGACATAGGTGATCCTCCATGGGGAGGCCAGCCGTTTTTAATGGTTTGCAGCACCGTGCCGATTCGGACAATGGAGGGGGGAAAAATTGATCTGGAGCGCGCACTCCTTCGATGGCCTCATATTCTGGTGTTTCCACTACTGCCGGGCGAGGAACGCATGCAATTTGAAAGCCTGCGGCGCGGGGAAATACCTCCCGACCTGGAGGACCAGGAACCCGACCAGAGTGAATATAGGTGAGAGATAGATGTCGAAAAAAAAGAAGCGGCAATCCTTTACTGTAAAAGATTGTTTTACGATAATGGGATTTCTCGTTATATCCTTTTTCTTTACTATAGGCAACATAAACGAAACACAGCAGAGCACGTCGGAAAACTCGCACTATCAGACGGTAACGATCCGTCAGCTGTGGACAAGCCGCAGCTATTGTTCTTCTCATGGAAAAATGGAATCCACGGATGGCGTAGTGTACAATCTTCCGGATGATGTATATGCCGTTCTTTGCGAAAAAGACGCTATTGGACAAACAATCCACATCTATGTGTATGATAAGTTTCCGCTTCCTTGGGGACGGTTGGACCCTTGCGTCATTACAGCAGAGATTGATGGCGCTGTGGTCGGCTCTGTAGATGCGTACAACATGGACTCTGTACTTGTTCGGATAATTACGTTTAGTATAGGCGGTTTTGCTCTCTTATTCGCAGTGCTGCTGATATACATTAATATTCAGGAGCTTCCCAGCGTAAGAAAACGGCAAAAGGTGCGCTCACAGATTAAGCGGCAGAAGGCAATGGAGAAGAAAGCCCGTTCTATGACTCAAGAAAACGGGAAGTAACGTAAGTCCTCGCCCAAGCCAATAACGGACGTGGCCGTCAAAAGACGGTCACGTCCGGACAGCAAGCAGTATGCCTATGACAAGGACAACCGGCTGACCAAGGCGACGGAGGGTGCCATCTCCGCCAACTACACATATGACAGCTTCAGCCGCATGACGGGACTGACTGTTAAAAATGGCAGCAGCCCCGTGGTCAGCACCACGGTCAATTATGTGAATCCAAGCTCGTCAGCTACCTCTGCTCAGGTGAAAATGTGGAACAACGGCAAGGCTACCTACACGTACACCTATGACGACAAGGGAAATATTACATCCTTTACCGGCGGCGGACAGGAATTTGATTACCAATATGAAAGGATGACTGTATGAAGAAATTAGAAAAAGGCACCATGCGCATCTTCCCATCTGGGATGCATGACCAGATGATGTTTTTCATTATATCCGGTGTAGGAATTGATGTGTTTTATATCTACGCCTATATCTCCTACTTTAAACCGCCTACTCCAATAGCCCTTGACGTAGTCATA
>OLJF01000536.1_pt1 | contig 37766 bp, 33 predicted proteins | sample 1609751 | NCBI WGS metagenome assembly OLJF01 (sample SAMEA4350171, study PRJEB24818) | metagenome | biome: human; feature: gut; material: faeces | place: Denmark | collected 2013-09
ATGGTTTGATCTCTACGATCAAGGCCACCAGCGACCGTGTTCAGATAGAGTGGAAAATCTGACATTTCCGCTCTATCGCCCCTCATTTCTATTTTATCTTGTTTGTACCCCTTGTACACCGATGTTTGCGTTTCTTCTGAAATTATTATACAATTTCTATATACAATAAAACCTAAACGGTATTGCGCTAAATATGCACAAAATCAATGTTTTTTTGTAAAGTGAAGGTAAAATGGACGAAGCACCTCGCAATATCCACAAAAACAGGAGGGGTTTTTGTGTACATTAACTCTGGATATCTGAACAATCCCCGTACAGATTTCAAAGACAACTCTACGCCATTGGTGGTGGGCAGCTGTGGCACCTACCGGCTGAAAACGCGCCCCAAACTACCGACCTACAGGCAGAAAGGGCGCAGGGATTACCAAATCTTATATGTGGCAAACGGCAAGACACATTTCCGGTTTGACGGCAGGAAAGAAATCGTCAGCGCGGGTCATATATGGTGCTGTACAAACCGGAAGTTTTCTGGATTCACTTTACTGGTAGAGATGTAAAGAACATATTGGCATACCACGGTATAACACTGGACGAGCATGTGTTCTACTGCGGCGTGCTGCCGGATTACAAAGCGCTGTCCCGCAAAATCATTCCAGGAGTTGCAGCTGTGCCGCTATGGGTACGAGGATTATATCGCATCGCTGTTCAATGATATTCTGCTGTTGGTGGATCGTTAGCAGCATGAACAGAAAAAAGCCACCGGCAATGTCCAAAAGCAAATTGAACGCGCGGCGGCTTACTTCAATGAGAACTATAACACAAAGATCAGCATAGACGATTATGCGGAATCCCTGCACATCAGCACCAACTGGTTTATACACAATTTCAAACAGTACGCAGGTATGTCCCCGGCCCAGTACATCCTCTCCTTGCGCATGGTCAACGCCCAAAGCCTGTTGGAGCGGACGACCTACAACATCAAGGAAATTTCCGAAATCGTAGGGTATGAGAACCCGCTGTATTTCAGCAGGGTGTTTAAGAAAGAGATAGGGAAGTCTCCGGCACAGTAGTTGAGTGAATATGAGCCGAAGGTTTTCGTGACGGGCAAGTCTAGATGCAGTTGAATAATGACGATTGGAGAAAAACGAATATGGATAAATTTGTTAAAATTGTATATTTCGATGAGTCGTATGCCACAGACTACTGTCAATTGGCAGTGGGCGGCATGCTGACAGAAAGAAGAGAAAACGCAACAGAAACTGAAAAACAAGCTCATGGAAACGCCGAGGGGGAACTGAGCATTAACTCTGAAAAAGGTGGATTGGCAACGCTTATAAAACTTGTAGGCGGATTGACAGCAAATATGAAAGTTTCCGGAGGGACTGAGGCATCGGCAAAAACTGATAGAATAGCGAAGAAGATTATTGAAAATACGGTGCTTTCAACCTTTGTTGATGTTCTAAGCAAGGATGGAAATGCGAACGCCGGAATCCACATTTTTAAAGGTGTTAATGTTCACCCAGAACCGAATTCATTTACATATATGATGTTGATAGCACCTTTTATGAGTATGGTGAATGGGCAGTTGCCTATCGAAAGTGAAAATGGAAAAGATATTCATATTGATATAAATAAGGTTGAAGCAGCGATGGAACATGGCAGAGGATATTATGAGTTTACGACTTACATTAATGAAAAAGAAGCAATATTGCGATTTAATCGTAATGCTTTTAGAAATGGGTATACATTATCGGATCTGCCGAAAATGCAGCTGACGTATTATGCAATACCCGTTGGGAAAATTGAAAAATCTGTACTTCAAGTTCAGAAAGAGTTTGAATTTGGCATATCCAAAAAAGAAGTGCGAGTAGATTTTGCGGCAGAAACAGATGATGAACAAGAGGAAAAAAGAAATCTTATTGGTGTTTATGATGTGATTTTGGGTGGGGTAACACTATAAGTTATGGATAAGATAGCTGTTTTTTGGGGGCCGGACAAGGACTTTGATAATGCAATAAAAGACCTGTCATCGTCGAAGAGGCTGATAGATGTACTTGATATTATAGATGAAAAAATAGTGAGTGTGAAAACCGATATAAAAACAAAAGACAATAGCGATGAAAATAAGCCTGTAATCATTGAAAATCTTGTGATACGTACAGATGACTACAGTATTTTAACAGCAGGAGCGTTATCCAGTATTGCAAATACAGTTCTAAACAGCCCAAGGATAGAAATCGGTAATCTTTGGTTGCAAAATCCACCACTCGCTGCATACAGGAGTATTACTGGTTGCTTTGATACATCCATAATAGAAGAACACAAGCATAGATATAAGAGCATTACAGAATCAATCCTTCGCAAGTTGGTGGAAAATTATGATGATGCTGTTGTAGGACAGTCCAAAGTGATGAAGCATATTTTACCTGCGTTGTATTCGCAACATCGTAATGCAAGAAAGCGACCTGTGGTTCTACTGTTTTTAGGAGATTCCGGAATTGGAAAAACGGAAACAGCAAAGTATATTAGCGACGTTTTAGGGGAGCGATTGGTACGAATTCAATGTTCAATGCAGCAGACAAATATAGCTTATCAGTATATTTTTGGAGGAGAACATAATCAGAATAGTATGGCGCGGGATTTGATAAGACGCACATCAAATGTTATCCTTTTGGATGAATTCGATAAAGTTCACCCACAGTTTTACAACGCATTTTACCAAATGTTTGATGAAGGAAAATACGTTGACTCTTCATATGAGGTTGATGTGTCAAAATGTGTTTTTATATGTACATCGAATTTTCAATCGAGAACAGAAGCAGAAAAACAATTAGGGAAGCCAATTCTATCACGATTTTCGGAAGTCGTTATATTCGAACCATTGAGTGCCGAGTCGAAAATGCGTATTGTCGATAATGCGTTAGAGACTTATATTTCTAAACTATCTAAAGCAGATAGAAAAATTATGGAGGAAAAGAATGGAACGAAATCGATTCGGGCTGAATTTGAGAATGTGATAAAGCGTGGTGGGGGTTACGGAAACATTCGAATGTTAAAAAATGACATTGAAAACGCAATTAACTATAAAATGTTGGAATGGAAGGGACTATTGTAGGCGCAAGATGAGAATTCAAATTGTGCTTTTCAATATGTATGTGATAACCATACTTTTGATGAAACAAAACGAAATTTGATTTCTGACCAGGCAAACAGCACGAAGTTTGTGTAATTGCCATTGCGATAGTCAACTCAAAATAACACCACTCCAAAGTTTGTATCTTTGGGGTGGTGTTATTTGAAACCTATTTACCGGTTCAGAAAAATCCTCGCCGCGCAAGGATCGGGAATCTCCCAGTTGACGTACAAATCATTCAGCGGGCAGGCATGAGGGTCACGGATATGCTCGTCGATCCAACCTTTGTACAGTTCACAGAAGTTGGCTTTCGTGAGGATGACACAGCACTCGGACTTGTCCACGGTGGTGCTGAACAGGTATTCCACGTCATGCACAGGCACGATTACCGGCGCACCGGACGTGTCAAAGGCGCAGAGCAGATTTTTGCAGCTGCGACTCACGGCTCGCTGACAGTCGCCGCACTCGATGTAGATGGTGTTGCGCCAGTCACGCCCTGTGGTACGCAAAAACTTGCAGAGGTGCGAATTGGTGGAAGTAAAACAGGAAACGGACAAAAGATCACTCCTATCTCGAATTGTGTGCAGTGTAACAACTCGGCACAGCTTTTATAAAATCCTGCCGGTCTGCGGGAAAGGTTTCATAAGCGGTACGGGCGTATCGGTGCGCTCATCGCACATGGCAAGATACCCTTCGGAAGATTTCTGCCAGCCTTCGTCCTGCCAGATAAACACAACAAGGGCATCGTTCATCTGCATGACTTTGAATGTAATGCTTTCGGCAACGAGATAGCCCCCCGGGGCCAGTTCCTCCACCATCGTGTAGACGTGTTCACTGGCGTCATCGGACAAAAGCAGCAGATTTTTGTGCGGGTCTTTGGCGGCAGAGCGCTCTGGCAGCACGCGGATAGCATGGTCGCCGTCCGTAGTTGTCCAGCGGTCAATGGTCGTGCCGTAGGCATTGCGGATTGTCAGGCGGGCATCTGCCAGCTTTGCATTGGTGGCAATATCCCGCTTAGTAAGAATCAGCGAATGTGCCGGGGCATCGTACATCGTAACTTTCTGAATCTCTCCGGTCTCCTGCACGGTGAAGTGCACTTCTTCACTGAGCAGATATCCGGTCGGGGCGGTCGTTTCTATCAGTGTATAATCGCCGGGCTTCAAGCGCTCAATACGGTGGGGCTGGCCGTTGGTTTCCCACTCGGCAATGGTGCAGCCACTAGCATTGGTGATTTTCAGCTTCGCACCAGGCAGCTCGCGGCCATCCGTCATGTCAGCCTTGGAGATTTCGACCTTGGTGAAGTCATCTTTCATCTCCACGCGCTGAATATCCCCAGTGGGGCCAACCTCAAAGGTGATACTCTCGGCGCGAACATAGCCCTGCTCGATGGGAGCCATCGTTTCGGTCAGGGTGTAAGTGCCCATCGGGATGCGCTCCATATAGTGGGGCGTACCATCCGTGACCCATTCGGCAATCGTCTTGCCGTCTGTGTCCGTGATTTTCAGCTTTGCACCGCTGATTTCTTTGCCGGTGGCAATATCGGTCTTGGAAATCTGCACTTTCGTGTAGTCATCATGCATGAAAACGTGCTGGACCTTGCCGCCATCCTCGACCATGAACTGAATGGCATTGGTGGGCACATACCCGGAATTATCGGGTACGAGCGTTTCCTCCAGCGTATAGGTTTCGCCCGCAACCAGCACAGCCTCTATGTAGTGCGGCGCGTCTTCGGACACCCATTCGTCCACAACATTGCCGTCTTTATCCAGCACACGCAGCGTTGCACCGGGGATTTCTTCGTGGGTCGTAATATCGGCTTTGCTGATTTTTACGCGGGTCGGGGCATCCAGCATTGTAACGGTCTGGCTGAACCCATCGGATTCTTTCAGCAGAATCCAGCTTGCGGAGTAGGTGATTTCGGCATCGGCGGGCTTTTCTGCAACCTGCTTATCGACAAAGAATGTGGGAGCCGCCGCGCCGTTCAAATAGACCTTATCAAACGTCAAATCGGAAAAATCGCTCTCCCGCAGGCATTTGGTAATGGCGCGGTCGTTGGCAGCATCGGTGAAATTCACCACCAGCGTGCCATTCACACAGTACCAGTTGGCAATGACAACGCCGTCCGCATCGGAATTCTTGCCCAGCAGCTTATCCCAGAAAGCCCGCAGCTTGACGGGAATCGTGGCAATGGTATCGTCAGAAAATGCGGTGGGGGAGATAATGCTGCCGGACTGGTACGCTGCATCTTCAAATTCACGCAGCACCCAGACTGCTGTTTCCTGCAAGTAGCCGTTGCCGCCCGTGGCCTGCTCCAAGCGGAACTGAATTGAGCGGGCGGTGGTATAGCCGTCTGCCGGGCGAGTTTCGGTTAAGGTATAGATTTTAGTGGTATCGCGGTTCCCGGCAAAGTCGTGGGAAAGATGCAGCCCGCGAATTACATGAGCCGTATCGCCGCTCGCCCAAGTATCCACCACATTGCCGTTCCAATCGGTCACGCTCAACGTAGCACCGGGCAGGGCAAAGGTGGCATCGGAATCGGAGGTAAAAGCGCGCTTGTCGATCTCCACGGCAGTCTGCTTGTCAGAATGCAGGCAGTCAATGACCTGCCATGCAATAAACTGATTTTCGTAGGTGAACTCCACAGGAATCACGCTCTGCTCAATCAGGTAGCCATCCGGCACGCTGACCTCGCGCAGATAGTAGCGACCGCTGTTGGTCGTCCTGTCGTGGGCATCGCTGCTGCCGTAGCGTTCGCCGCGCAGGGGAATGTCTACATCAAAATAGGCAAGGCCGTTTTCATCGGTAGTGGCCGTGCCAAGCAGCGTATCGGCGACTGCCAGCAGTTCGCCGGAAATACTGTAAATGTCGTCTGCGGTGTACAGTTCATAGACTGCTCCTGCGACCATCTTGGCATCGGCCGGGATGTCGACGCGGTTGCTGCCACCGTTCAAAAGGGAAGTGCGAGTCTTACAGCCGTCTGCATAGGGTGCTTCATCGGTCAAATCGCAGGTGTCGCGGTCCAGCTTATACAGCCCGACACCGACTTTGCCCTCCTCAACGACCGGCAGCACACGGGCGTTCTCAAAGACAAGGACCTGCTTCTCAATCTGCTCGGCGTTGGCGTTGCCTACATTTATAATAGAGTAATCATACACAACGTCACCGTCCTGCGTGTGGTCGATGATTGTCTTAGCAAGCACTAAACCGTTGTATTGGTTATCCCAGTCCAGCACCACGGTGTAGGTGTGGTCGGTGTGGACAAAACCGTAAGGAGCCTGCACTTCAGAAATTGTGTAGGTACTCAGCGGCAGTGTGATGGTGACTTCGCCTTTCGTGCCATCGTGGGTCACTTTCAAGAAATCATAGGTGGCAGTTGTCCGCGTGGGGCTGAACCGGACTTCGTCCACCTGTCCATCTTCGGCAGTGGTAACGGTGGCGACAAGGTCGCCGTCTGCGTACCAGAGCGTACCTTGATTGTCCGGCGTGGGAATGTCGCCCTGCGCGTGAATCTCATAGGTGGCATTGGCAAGGTTATCCGTCTCGTACACGAACTGCCCGTTCTCGTACCCGGTCAGCACGTTGCCGATTTTGCGGATCTTGATTTGCCCCAGTGTCTCGTGGTTATAGTAGTTTTCAGTGACAACATAGTCATCCATGCCATCGGCGCTGCCTCCGCTGACCTGATACACACGGTCCGAGGTCAGCTCAAACACGACATTGTACTGGCGGTCGTTGAAATACCCGCGTGGACCTTCGATCTCGACGATGCGGTACCTGCCCAGCGGCAGTTTTTCCGGGGTCTTCATTTCGCCGTTGGAATCGGTATAGAAAGTGCTGGTCTTTGCCCAGGCATTGCCGGATTTCGGGTCGTTCATCTCCACAAGTGTTTCACGACCGTCCTCGACAATGTAGTAAATGTTGAACGCAGTGTCGGCAATTTTGACAGGCTTGCCCGTCTCAATGTCGATTTTGACAAGCTGCAAGTAGCCCTCCAACTCTTCATCCAGAATGTTGTAGGTTATGTAGCTGCCGCTGGGCGTTGTGATGCTGCCGGCAGGCACAGTAAAGCTGCTCTGCGGGCTGGATGCATTGACAGTGATAAGGAACGGTTCAGCCTGAAAAACATCCTTCGGTACGGTGGTTTCCACGACGATGTACTGGCCGTAAGGAAGCCCCTGCACACGCAGGATGCCTTCCTCGTTCGTGAAGATCTCGGATAAGCGATATTCTTGCGCATTGTTGGTCGGCACCCAGCCAAGACCCTGCCCGTTGGCAAAATCGCCGTCTGCGGTCAAGGTGGCATTGTAGCGATTGACGGCGGTGGTGTCGCTCTCGTACATCGTGGCGACAGCCTGTTCCTCGTCAGAAAAATCGAATTTCAGAGTGTCCTGATCGTAGTCGGATTTGCGGTAGGCATTCAGAATGCTGGCGGCATCATAGCTGCCATCGGCATTTTGGGTAAACTGGTCAGCCTTGCTCAGCAGCGATACACGGTACACCTTGAACCCGGCACCGCCCAACTTGATGGCAGGGGAGGGCTGCCCGGTAGTAGATACCAGCTTTTGCAGGCTGAACCCGGATTTCAGCGCTTCATCCTGCGTCTGGTCTTCGGTGCGGACAACGTAAGTTGATTCATCAGCATAAGTAAGGGACTGATAATGGTTGACTTCATCACAGAGATAGCCTTTTGCAAAAGACAGGTAGTAGCCGTCATAGGTCTTGCTGCCGTCTAAGGCGCGGCTCTCGGCAACAGCAGAATATTGGTTGCGGTAGACATAGTCGGTATATTCCGTACCGCTGCCGGCGAGGGCGGCATAGCTGCCGGTAGGCTCCAGCTTTTTATTGAGAAGCGGATACTTGCCGGAGAGGTAATACTGCCCGTTGGAATCCACCGGGATCACGATGCCGGTGGCGCGCTCCACAAGGTAGTAACGACCTAAGTAGAGATTGGAAAACGCCAGCTTGCCGTCCTTAATGGCGGTGGAGGCAACAAGATGGTCTTTTTTCAACACCGGGAGATAATCGGACTTCCAAGCGCCGTTGGTAAGCACGGTGGTGTGCCAAATGGGTGTGCCGCTGGCATCTGTGATTTTGGAGTAATCGACGATGCCGGAAACGCCGTCCGGGTGATAAATATCCTCGGCGGCGTACAGGTCATACACGGCGCCTTCGAGCGTTGAGTCGCCATTACTGCCTGCGGCCAGATACCGGGCGGCATCCAAGTCTGCTTTGGAGAGAGTGATGCTGCCGAGAGTGCGGTCATTCTGCATGGAGGCGGAATCAGCGTGCATGGTGTAGGACTTCTCATTGCTGGCGATGTCGGTAGGGTCAGTGCTATAGGATTTGTCTCCGCTGCGCTCACCGGAACTAATAGTAACAATGCCCTCGCCGGTGTCGATGAGGGTACCGCCATTATCAGCTGTTCCAATGTCAGCGTTGTAATCGGCGTTGCCCAACTGGATGGTCTGACCGTCCAGTGCCTTGGTGATTTCAAAGGCGTAGGCGCGTTTGCCCAACACGGAACCAGCCGTGCCGGGATTGGCTACATCCGTCCAATCGCCGTAGTAGCCGTTGGGAGCGCGTTTTTCAACGATAACAAATCGGCCCTCGTTGCGCTGGGTGTAGAACAAATCGTCCGAACCGCCTGCATAGTCGCTGTGGTTGATGACCTTATAGGTGCCATCGCTCTGACGCTCAACCTTGTACTGGTTATACCCGCCAGTGGGGATATACCGTTGCAGAACAGTATCCCACTCGAAAATAGCGAACTCGGCATCCCCGTGAATCTGCTGTTTGGTCTCGCTGTCGATCTTATCAATCGACACCTTTACAGACCATTCATCGTTCTGCATCTGGTAGTCGTTGCTGCTGTTGGCGGGAACAGTAATCAACTGGTGGCTACCCAAAGCGCCGGGCGTGGAATCAAAGCCGTGAGGGATGGTGATTTCATCGTAGCTAAACGTAATATTTGCAAGCTGTGCCCGCGCCGAGGCGATGGCGGCATCTACCATACCTTGTGCTTCGTTTTTTAGTTGGTTGATGGCTGCATTTTTGGCAGCCTCGGCAGCAGCATCCGCTTCGGCTTGGCTGGTGAACGGCCCTTCCTGCCCGCTGATCGTACTGGTGCTGGTCTTGGACACTTCATAGTGAACCGTCCATGTTGCTGAGCCATCACCACCGTTCAAATGGTAGTTGTCGTCCAGTGTGTGGCCGCTGGTGGTAATAGTCTGCGCTCCGGCAGGGGTCATCTGCCAGCTGCCGCCATCCACGCTGCCGCCGGTCTGGCTGGGAGTGATCGTAATAACCGCGCCATCTACTTTTTCCAGCGTGTTCTGCTGATGCTTATCGGTGTTGACCGTGAATGTCAGGTCAAAACTGCCGCTGGCACTCTGCGCGGGAGCTGTCCATTCGGCAGAATAATACTGCGGTTCGGGAACACTTGGTATGTCTGGGATTTCAGTGCCGCCTGTGGTGCCACCTGCGATTTCCTCGCCCACCAGCGCTACGACCTGCCACGCGTAGCCTGCGGGCGGGTTGTAAATGTAAGTGTAGTAACCGTTTTCGCCGGATTGCACGGCAACGCCACTTTCCAGTTCCTCGGCAGCGGCAACGTAAGTCTGTGCCGCGTAGCTGCCGGGATAGTTTTCGATAATCCACTGTTGGGTTTCATCGTAGATTTCGCTGATAAGGTCAGGCTGTTCAGCATCCGCGCTCATAACGACAGGCTTGCTGTCCAGCATATCCAAACTCAGCTGGCCGAGGCCGCCCCAAATGTTGACTTGGTTTGCATAGTGATTGCCGGGGGTGTATTGGCCGGGTTCAAGGCGGGATACATGAGAAAAGCCATAGGTCGGACAACCTTTTGGCTGGCCGTTCAGGCCGTGGCTGCAGCAGTAGGCCTCTTGGCCGTTGAACCAGATAAGCCAAGTACCGCCCTCTTTGGCAATGCTGGTAATTTTGCCGGTGGCATAGGGCGGAGTAGGACCGGCTGCGAGTGTTGCAACACCGTTATCGGTATAAAGCTGCGTAGGGGCTGCTTCATCCGACAATTGTACATGAATAGATTTCTGTAAAGTGGTGCCGTCCGGGCTGGCGTAAACAAACTGCGCAGTGAAGTCAGAAAAAGCCTTCACATAAAAGCCTGTTGCAGCCGCAGATTGCTCGGCGTAAGTCTGATGCAGGATTTTGGACTGCTCGGCATCACTGGCAGGAATGAGGCCTGCATCAGTAGATGCGTAGCTGAGAACCTCCACTCCCTCTGGCAGTACAACTTCTGCTGTTGCGCCATTTGCCGGGTACTCGGTCTGAACCAGAAGAGGAATGATTGCATAATTTGCATCGGGATTTTTGCCGATAGTGATGGTTGTTTCATCTTCGTTCAATGCATCGGCATCTATGTGGGCATCGGTACCCTCATACAGGTCTGAGGCCCATGCCGAGATACTGATTTTCGTCTCACCGGTTGCCACAGGCAGACCCATGCTGCCGAGGTAGCTGCCGGTAGGTGCATCCGGCAAATCGTTGTACAGATTTTCGGTAATCTGAGAAAGGTCTGGGGTTACGCTGTCCGTAATTTCGGGAACAAATGTATCTGCTATCTCTGGCGTGGAAATCTCCTCGGCCGAGGCAGCAGGAATCATCGTGCAGCACATGGCACCCGCCATGAGTGCCGCAGATATGCGGTGTTTGAGTTTATATTGCATTTGCATAGCTCCTTCGTATTATTTTTACATCAAATGCGAAAATCACGATGCTACATTTACACCACCTCCATCAATCAGCTTGGCAACGACCAACAGGCGGCTGTTGGGGTCAGCCGTGCAGGTGGAGAGTGTCAGAATATGGTCATCGGTCGTCACGACCACCCCGTAGTCGAACGCACAACCGGCAACAGCCTTATCCAGAATCTGCTGGAATGCGGCATCGTCCGGGTCTGCCTGAATGCAGTCGGTGTCAGCCTTTGCGTCGCAGACCCACACACTGAAAATCTGATACGTCAGCTTTTCATCTGCCAGTGAAACATAAATGTATGGGTTTTCCTGCCCAAACTCGAACACGCGGTATTTGTGCAAATCCTCAAATCCGCCGACATAGTCCTCGTCGGTAAAGGTGTGACCGTAAAAAATAAGATTGCGAGATACTTTTATACCGCTGTCCATGCGGCAGGCATAGTCGGCATAGATGCAGCCGTGGTAATCCTTGGCCCCCTTTTCATCACGGCGCAGATAATAGTCGTTGTCTCCGTACTGCTGCACAGGCGCGTCGATGTTCGTGCCGGGAATCGTAATCCACGCCACGGTGTCCGGATTTTCTTTCTGCACGGCGGCAAGTCGTTCATCGGGTGGCTCCACGTGCTCGCCCTGTACCCATGCGGGCAGCACCGAACCGCTGCCGCTGGAACGCCCGAAAATCAGGAACCCGGCCAACAGCAGCCCAACCAAAACAAAAATGATGATAAGCCGCAGCAAATCGGGATTGGCGGTATCGCAGAAGCGATTGAATTTTTCTCTCACTGCGGCACCTCCGCAACATCATCCTCCTGCCACGGCAGGCGGGGCAGGGGGGCGTAGTGGCGGCCGTTCGGCTCGATCCAGCTGCCCTGGCCGCCGGCAAAGATGTGGATGTTGAACGAGTTCAGCACAGTCAAAAAGCTCTCCATGTCGGCGGCATCACAGCAGAGAGAATCCCGGTTGCCGATCAGCAGCACATCAAAGCGGTGTTGTTCAGCATCCTGCAAAATCTCCTTGACGGCGGGGCGCATGAGCAGCGGCACAGGCTCGTTTGTCTCGGAAATGCGCTCTTTCTGCACGCCCCACTGCAATTTGCGGGCGGCGCGCTGGCAGGCAAGGCGCTGTCTGCCCATGCTGGCGAGGTTCTTCGGGTCGGACTGGTAAAGGCATTGTGCAATCATGGTGTTTTCCTCCTTAGTATTTCGGCTTGTGGTAGACTTCTTTGTGCAACACCACCGCATGGCGGCGCTCATGCCATAAAAACAGGTAGTGCAGGATCATCCCGCTGCCAACCAGCGGCAGCAGGACTTTTGCCCAATCAGAGATTTTCTTCATCGTCATCCTCGTTTCTGCCGCCGAGGACAATATCCCCAGACGGCACATAGACTTTCGGCACCGGGGCAGGCTTTGCGGGTTCAGCCACATGGGCGGGTTCTTTATGCAACAGATGAATGATAATCAGCAGCACCGCGATAAAGAGCAGCGCGCAGGCAATACCCATAATCAACAGGGCGGGGGTAATTCTGCTTTCTACAGCAGCAACCACCACAGGTGCAGAAACCGGCGCGTACAGCAGCGTATAATGCACGGTTCCAGCCTCGGTGCGAGTGACAGTCCCGGCGTAGTGCGCTGTTGCCATGTAGGTGCTGTCGGCCTGCAATGTCTCGCCAATCGTAATGTCCTGCAAGGTCAGTGAGCCGGAAAAGCCGTACTCGTCATCGTAGGCGACGGACTCTTTCACGTCATTGCGGGCGGTTTCGGCATCGGCGCTGCGCACAGACAATTCAAAATCCTGCGTAACCTCTTTTTCTTCGGTCACACCGCCCTCCACAGACTGCGTGACACCCCATAAGGTGTAATCGGAGCCGCCCCACTGCATACCGCTTTCGGTCAGATCGGCAACGGCTGTGTCATACGGCACGTTGTACTGCTTGATGACAAGCATCTGGCCGCCGTCCTCCTGCCATGAGATGCTATCCGGGTAAAACTGCGGCGCAGTATCTTCTGGCGACAATTCAACCAACTCCGGGGCAGGGGTGGGTGTGGGTTCCTCGGCAAAGGCTGCGGTGGCGGTGCCCAGTGCCAGAAAGCAGCACAGGGCGGCGATAACAGGTTTCTTCATTAGGATTCCTCCGTTTCGGTTTGATTTTGCATTTTGCGTTCTACAATGCGGCGCAGCTCGTCCCGGTCTGTGGTGATCAGGTCCTTTTCTTCCTCGCTGCATCGCATATCAACGGTGACATTGTTGGAGTTTGTGACGATCAACGCGCTGCCGCGCTCGAAGCGGGTAATGTTGTCGATTTCGGCATCTGTCAGCTTCAAGACGCTCTGTACGCGCTGCGCTTCCTCTTCCTCCAGATTCAGAATGATTTTGATTTTGCAGTTGTTCAGGATGCCGCGGCCGTATTTTCCATCTTCCAAGGAAAAGAAGTCGTTCAAATCCTGCGTGGCAACCAGCACACCGCCGCCATAGCCGCGAATCGTCTTGACGGCCTCGAACACATAGTTGGCCGCCAAAGCGTTGGACGATGCGCCGATGATCTGCCAGACTTCGTCTATAAAAATCTGCTTGCAGCGGGTCAAATCCTCTTTCGCCTTATCCCACATATAGTCCAGCCCGATGTACATACCCACCGTCAGCAGGTCGCCGGACAACTCGCTGATGTCGATGACGACATAGCTGTTGTCAAGGTTCACGTTCGTCTGGCGGTTGAAGCTTGATGCCGAGCCGTGTACAAGACGGTTCAGAATATTGGCGATGCGCCGTGTTTCCGGGGTAGCAGACAAGACCGCGTGCAAATCGCCCAATATTGGCATTTCACGGTACTGACCGGGGCGCGCCGGGTCGTCCAGACTGGCATTGTCGTAGGTGATGCCCTTATTGCGGTAGGTTGTGACGATGGCTTCATCCAATAGCTGGCGCTCCTCGTTGCTCAAATCGGGAATCAACAGCGAAAAGAAAATGTGCAACTTTTGGATTTTGGCGGCCAGTTCCGACTGCTCCGGCATGGGGCCATCCAGAAGTTCGCTGCTGGTGTGGTCGATTTTGCGAATCTCCATGACGTTGATGCAGTCCGGGCTGCCCGGCACGATGCGGATGATGGTACCGTTCAACGCCTTGGCCTGACGATAAAATTCATGCCCTTTCAGTGGTGCAATGATGTAGACAGGTGTTCCGGCCAGCCGCATACGGCGGGCAATAAGCTGCATGGTGAACGTCTTGCCTGCGCCAGAGGTACCGAGGATCGCCATGTTGGCATTTTTGTAGATGCGTGTATTGAAGTTGTCAAGGCTGACAAGGGAGTTGTTGTACTTGTTCACGCCCAGCAGCACGCCGTTTGTATCGCATAGTTCAAAACTGACAAATGGATAAAAGCTGGCCGCGGTGGACGTGAGAATGTTGCGGCGGTACTTTTTGAACAGCGCCGCGTCCGGGGCGCACAGCGGTAGAGAAGAGAGGAAGGCCGCCTCCTGCCTGAAACTGCACAGCTGCAAATTCATATCCTGTGAGACCATGAGTTTGCGTATTTCCCCGATGCGCCACTCCAAATCCTTGACGCTGGCCGCTGTGACGGTTACGAGGATGGCGGCATAATAGAAATCCTCATTGTTGGCAAGGCCGTCTTTCAGGTAGTACCCGGAGCGGATGGCGTTGGAGAGATCATCGAAGTCCGAGTTTGTATCGCTGGTGTCCTTGATTTTGCTGCGGTTAATGCGGATCTGCTGCCCGATTTTCTGCATCATGCGCTCTTTGGGCTGTCGTTCCAGAAACAGATCCACATCAATGCCCTCGCCGGCGTTCACCAGCAGGGCCATCCACCCGGCTGTGACCTGTGCGCGGTAGCCGTCTGCGGGAATCATCAAGTAGGCGTGGTATGTGCCGTCCATATAGAGATAACGCCCATGCTTCAAATCTAGTGAGGGCGGAATAATAAAGGCGGCAGGCGGTATTTTGTCCAGCGCGGTGGCATCGTTTCGGGCCAGATAGCTGGCAAGCACATCTTGGATGCGCTCCTGCAATGGTACCTGTACCGCTGTCCGCCTATTTAATAAGGTATAGAAAATGTCGGTGAGGAACTCGTCCTCATTTTCGTGTTCCACGATGGCATTGCCGCACTGCGCCAGATAGGTACGAAAGTTTCGGGCGGTGGTTTCGAGCGTGGAGACAATCTCAGCGTAGGAGATGTTCCGCTCATTCGTAGGGGCTTCGTACTGGAAAATCACGAAGAAGCGACGGCTAACAGCATCGCGGAAACCGAGCCGCTTGACAAAGCGGATATAGCTCATGTGGCGCTTACGCACCGCTGCGTCCGGTTCGTTGGCGGCATCCCGCCGCAGCTTGTCCAGATAGGCATTGACATCGGCCTTGCGGGAGAATGACTTGAATTGCAGCCGCACTGGGCTGACTTTCAAAAGGCTGGCGAACGAGTAGATGACGCTGCGCTGCTCCCGTGGGGAGCGCAGCAGGAAGTTGATGGGTTCGATTTCCAGAATTTTGATGTAGTGGTCATCTGTGGTGTGCAGGATGCCGTTCTCGATTTTCTCGATGGGCAGCAAATCGTAGAGCGTCTGCCGCTTTACCAGCTTTCCGTGGCGGTCTGCCTTGCGCTGTAAGACCTGCGCGTTGTGGGGCAGGGTATCCGGGTCGTCATAGTAGACAACACGGTACCGCTTGCTGATGAACCGCAGATGCCGATGTCGGTTGGCTTCGAGATTGCCCTGCGGTGTAGGCGTAACGATACGGCGGCGCTTCATAAAGCGGAACCAGTGTGCCACGAACTGCGTCAGGCTGTCGCCGCCGATACCCACCACGCCGAAAACGCCCAACGGCACCGACACCGCAATGACAATCATCAGCCGAATATTGAACGCCAGCGGCAGATAAAACAGCGGTACTGCACTGCCCACAGCAAGCACAGCTGCCTCCACCGCATTGCGCAGCTTGACCGTACCGCCGAGAATCGTACCGGTGTCTACAAAATTCTGCGGGATCAGGTAAACATCCCGCTCTTCGCGTGAAATTTCGACCACCTCCGATAAACAAAAAGAGCGCCTTCAAAAAAGGCGCTCTTGCGTTTCTGTTCAATTTTGACGATACTATTATAGCAGAGTCATATTGCAGCAAAAAAGACTTTTGCTGTGCGGATGTTGTGCTGATTTACTGCATTTCGGCAGATAAATTTTCAAATGTGCTTTTGTGGCATCACTGTGGCCACATAGATTGACAATTGAATGCAATGAACGTATAATGGAGATAAGAAGAAAACCACAGTACGAAGGGAGTTTATTTTATGGAAAACATTGTTTCGGCAGCCAAAACGGACGTGTTCCGCGTTCGTATCAATCCGGAAATCAAGCAGGAGCTGGAATCTGTGTACGCTAAGAACGGTCTTACCCTGACTGATGCCATCAACGTGTTTTTCCAGCAGTCGCTGAACGCGGGCGGCTTTCCCTTTGCTGTGACCGAGGATAATGCGGAGATCATCAAGGCAAAGGCGCTTTCCCGGCTGACAAAGCAGTTGCAGGAAGCGCAGGATGACCCGGTTTCTTACTCCGAGGATGAAGTGTATAAGATGTTCGGAGTTGAGAAATGAGGGTAAGCTATAAGAGAGCCGCCGTCAAGGACATGGAGGCGACCCGCGACTACATCGCCGGGCGGCTGAAGAACCCGAAAGCCGCCAAAAAGCTGATGGCGGCGCTGCTGAAAGCAATATCCTTGTTGATGGATAATCCTTACATGGGCGCGGCACTGGCAGAAAAGTTTGAAATCACCACAGATGTGCGCTATTTCGTGGTTTCAAAGCAACTGATTTTCTACCGTGTGGATGAGGAAAATAGCACAATAGAGATTCTTCGCGTATTGGACGGCAGAATGGATTATTTGTCTGTGCTGTTTGGATAAATAAAAATAGGAGGGCTGATCCTGCGTATTGGCAGAAGCAGCCCTCTTTGTTTTAGTGCAGATACCCTTTGGGGTTGACGTAGACCCCATCGACAATAACACAAATATGCAGATGATTCCCGGTCACATCGCCGGTTGCGCCGACCTTGGCAATGGTGTCGTACTTGTTTACAGTATCGCCAACCTGCGCCAAAAGCTGGCTGCAATGGGCGTAAAGGGTGCAATATCCGCCGCGTGGTTGATAACCAGATAATTGCCATAACTGACATGGTACCCTGCTTTAATGACCGTGCCGGCCTCCACTGCCAGAATCGGTGTGCCGTAGGGATAGGCAATGTCTAAACCGTTGTGGTTGGTGGTATCCTTGCCGGGAATGCCGACATCCTCGCGTTTGCCGAAGAAAGAAGTAATGTGCTGTTCCCAGTTGGGGTCATTGAACGGATTGCCAAACCCGCCGCCGGGGGCAGGGGAGGTATCATCAATAAGTGCATCGTTGATTTGCCCCAAAATCGTAATACCTTCATGTTCTTCGATTTCGTGGAGATAGACGGTCAGGTTATGCGCATAGGCATCGGCATAGCTTTTCTGCTTGTCATCAAGCTGCCAGACCGTGTCGGTAAAGTAGTCATCGCCCACATAGGAAAGCGCGAAAACCGTGTAGGTGTGATCTTCCTGTACCGTTATGGTCTGCCCGCGCACCTCTTTCTGAACAGGTTCGACGCGCACTTCCTCGGAAGTGGTGTAAGTATAATATTCTGTCCGGTGGGCTTGTACCTGTTCAGAAAGGTCAGCCGGGCTGATTTTGGTATAGTCATTCTCGCCTTGATAAGCGCAGTACATGGAAATGAGCTGAAAGGCATTGTAGGAGACATGACCGCCCACGGAATCGACCACATCGCTGTAGGTGAGGCTTGCACGCTCGGATTCTATTTTGGAAAGGGTATCCTCGTAGGCTTCCTGCAAAATATCCGATATGGCATTGCGAAGCTGTATCACGTTGGCAGCAACTTCTAAATCGTCATTGACCGCCGTGCTGGGCTGCGTCAGTGTGCCAAAAATCGTGCCGGGCAGCATGAGCAGAACCAGAACCGGCAGCAGCAAGACTATAATGACAACGACCAGTACTTCCTTGCGATACTGCACCGCAGCTTCGGCAGCAGCCCCGGCAGGGCCGCCATGCACTCCCGCCTGTGCGATTTTGGCAAGTTTGGGTGCGTTGTGAAACGCTGTTGAAGCAGCCTGCCGGGAATTTTGAGTATCATTTTCAATCATTTAGTGTCTCCGCGCGGGGGCTTTTGGCATGGCTGCCACCTTGCGCTCATCATACTGCATGCGCCCACGTTCATCCTGAACGGTGGGCGTTTTTTCTATGCGGGTCGTGGCGTAGACTTTATACCACTTTTCGCCATCGCGGGAAGTCTGCTCGGTAAAATGGCCCTCCGGCTTTTCATACTGGCGGGCATTGTACATAGCAAACTGAATCTGACCGCGGCCGGGGATGATCTCGCGCCCCTGAATCTTACCGCCGCCGATTTCTACGTCCGTAACGCTGTTGCCCATCTGACCTAACAGTACACGGTTCATAGCGGCCTGCTGGATAGAGGACGAAGTGGGAATAGTGGACTGTTCCGTAACGGCAGGACTACCGCCGGCGTGCATAGCAATTTCACTGTCTCTTGTCGGGGAAACATCAACCGTGCAATCACCCTCCAGCGCCAGCGGTGTGGCGGGGATAGGGGAGTCCATCACGGTGTCACTTTCGGACGTTACCATTGTAGGGGGAATGTTTTCGCCGGTGGCGGAAATCTGCATAGCGTCCGTGTCGCTGGTGACGGCAAAATAGCTATTCATTGCTTCCACGGCGCTGTCACCTGTAATGCTGCCGCCAGTCTGCCCGGTGGCGATAGACCCGATGACCTTGCTGGCAAAGCCGCCATCTTTGCCAAGGCTATTGTGGTACATGGCACTACCCAAGGATGCCCCGATACCGCCTGACTGCCCACTGATGGAACTTGCGGTACTTTGTTGTACGTGACGGCTCACCATGCCGGAAAGTCCGCCTGCAAAGGTATTGCTGGGCGTAGCTTTTGCGGTGGCAGTTGAAGCAGTGGCTTTTGCAGCACCCAGCCCCATAAAGGCTTTGCCGATTTCAAAGCCACGGAAAGCCAGCAGCGCCTCAGACAGCATCGAACCGGGCGAACGCGAAACGCCGATGCCCAGCGAATGCAGGAGGCCGTCCAACTTCGTGGCGACTTTCAGGAAAGCGATGGCACACAGCAGCCATAGGAATAGATTCCCGGATACAGCATCTTTGCCCTGCGCATCCACGGCCGCAGCAGCCTCATCCTCGGTCAAGGCAAAAGCGGCTGGGCAGTACAGAAGTGCAAGGTTAATAGCGGTGAATAGAGTAAACAAAGTTTTTTTCATGCAAAAAATCCCCTATAAGGACAGTGGATTGGCAAGGAACTCACCGACCATATTAACAAATAGCTTTAAGCACCATGCGTTCATAATCAGTAGTAGAAGCTGCCTACCGAACATCCGGCACCAGTTTTTGAAAATGTTGTTTGTGCCACGCGCCGCTCCCATGGAAAAGGCGAGTGGTGCAGTAAAGACCAGAATCCCCAGCACAACATATCTCTCGGCAGCTTCCAAAAGCAGCTTTAAGTAGTTCCATGCGAGAATCACAACAAGAATCAGCGCAATCAAGGCCACTGAGCCGTTGGCAATCACGCCAATGATGACAAGAAGTACGGAATTGAAGTCTCCGAACTGCACGCCGGGCAAGTTGCTGTCCAGAATCCAGTTGTAGGGCGTGCCGCCAATCTGCAAGGCGAGGTTGACGATGTCATCGCAGTACCAAATCAGCAGCAGGAAAATGACGGAACGTACTACCAAATTGATGGGGTTCTCGGTATCAATATCAAACCCTGCACCATAGCAGCGGTAGAGCTGCCACACAAGGTTCAGCAGCACCAGACCGATAGCCGTCCAGATGAAAATCTCGTACATGGATGAAGCGGCAGGGAAGTACCGCTTGAACGTATCCATGTTGCAGCCAAGTGCTCCGAGTACTGATGTGGATGCTAAATCCAGTAAGTTCATCACCTGCGTTGCCAGCCAATCAACAATGCCGTCTAAAATGCCCAAAGGCAATCACCTCCTTTTGCGAGTCGGGTCTGTTTACGGATTCCAAGTGCCGCCCTGGAAGAACGGTGTGACGTAGGCCATGATGAAGCCGAGACCGTTCAGAATCGCCCACGTGATGGCAATGCGCTTGAGCCATGCGCGGGAGTCATCCACGGTTTTGCCGTTCTTGGAAAAGTTCATTAACAACAGAGCAACGGCCGCGCAGACCACGGCTGTGACGGTGGAAATAGAGATAATCTGCGAGTAGACATCCTGCATGATCTCGTTGGCTTTCGTCCAGACGGTGGTGCCGGTTGCGGTATTATTCCCGCTTGTTGCGAAAGCTGGCATCGCAGTCAGTACGCTGCACATGGCGGCGCAGAGGGTTGCTTTTACGCGCTTATGAGAGCAAGAATACACGTTTTTCTTAGTCATTGAAACCTCCTGTGTGCAAAAACACTTTAAGAAATCGCCAAAAGTAGGCTATTACCATGATAACAAATTGGCTGTGCAGAAAAAAAGGCTTTGGCTATGCGGATTTATTGCGGATGTTGTGCAGGGTCAATCAGGAGTCAGCAGATTGGTGATCTTCTCGCAATCCTGGGAGGTGTAGCCCCACAAGATCGAACTAAGAACCTCAATAGCTTCATCCCTGTGGACATAGTAGGTGCGCAGAGAAATAGAGATTCCCTTGGATTCGAGCGACTGCAAAATTGCGCCCGCGTTCTCGCACTGCTGCGGAGAGAGATAGGCGTAGTACAAAATCCAGTAATAGAACTCGCCTTTTTTGTGCTTGCGGCGCATCAAGTCGATTGCAGTGTCGATGATCTGCATCATCTTTTTGCTGCGTTCCAGGGCACGGGCATAGTTTTCCAGCCGATTGCCGCCCTTGTTGACCTCGCTGTCCACAAACAGTGCATCCGTGGACAACCCATACTCGGCCTTGAATTCCTCTTGCAAATCGAGATCGGATACTTCCAAATTCCACATGACATCCCGGTACTTTCTCAAAAGTGTCCGTGTGTCGTGGTAATGCGGGGATACGTTGGATTTCTGTCTTTTGAATGGCATAGAAACACTCCCTGTTTTAGTTTGTCGAAAGAATTCTTTCAATTACTAAACAGAGAGAAATTAAGGATTTTGACTCACTTTTAGAAAATGATTTTATATTTTAAGAAAAAACTTTATTGCAATCACTACAATAAGTGCGATTGCAATAGAGCCTGAGGTTTGAATTCAATCGAATAAACACAACAGCTTTTTGGTGTGCCGAAAATAAGATGAATTATTCAGTGAAAATCACAATTGAAAGCCATCAGAATTTTTTGTAGAATTAAAGAAGAAATACTTTACGCAGTATGGCAACATTTTTTGACAGGAATATCAAGAAAATTGTGCCTAAAAAGGAGGAATTTAAATGGCAATCAAGGAAATTTTGGATATTCTGGGCGAAAATCCAACAGAATCCGTATACAGTGAAGGCAAAGACTTTGTTACGAAAAAAATTAAATTGTATATCGATAAGAAGAAGCTTGAAAACTATGTAAAAGAGACATACAATCGGCGGACAAAGGTTTACGCCTCGAAGAAATTCGCCTACGAGGGATTCATGGTGTATATCAGCAGCAAAGCATTTATAAATGAAGTGGAAGAAATCCTTGTAGAAACGGACTATGATAAAAGAGAAAAACGAAAAGGTGAGTTGATTGCAGAGGGTATTAGCTACATTGAAAAAAGTGATACGATAGCTCAAGAACAGGCAAAAGAATTGATGCTTATCGGCATGGAAGCGGTGCTGAAGTATCTGAGTGAACAAATTGAGCTTTCTCTGAGAATATCTATTAACAATCAGACAGACAATATTATTTATCAAGTTAAAAAGGAACTTAATGAAACAATTCAAAAACTTATACAAGAGCTTATGCCCAAAAAACGTAAGGTGAAGCCTTGCCCTGTTCAACCGCAGAATATTAGCAATGAACTAATTCCACCGCTTGAATATGTAGGCAGTGAAAAAGTTCCTGAAAATGAAAAGTATGACTATGGTAAGGATGACGAAAAGGATAGTCTGTATCCGATGCTGCGAATTTTGAAAGAACATCAGGAATGTCGATTCTTTCAACTTGAGGGAATCGGGACACAGACATGTGGTGGTGTAGGAAAAACGTATACCCTGTATGGGGTAATGAATCAGGTGAACAACGCCGGGAAAAATCCGGCAGTCTATCTGTCGTTAAAGAAGGTTTACAGCGGGTTCTCCGATGATAGTCGGAGCGGAAATCGACTTTTGGCAGAGGTTAAAAAGCAGTTGGAGGAAGACGAATGCAATAATGCGCTTCTTCTTTTGGATGGCTATAACGAATTACCGTCAATCACTTGCCAGATGAATTTTATTCTGGATATCGCATCGTACCAGGAACAGTATCCGAATAGTACTATCGTAGTAGCTAGCCGCACAAAAATGCAGTATGCTGATGCACATGCTTTTGTAAGTGGTGATGCCGATTATGCCTCGCTGGAAATCTTAAATGAGCTCAAGCACTGCTACATTCTGGTGTTGGAAAAGGCTGCAATAGAGAAAGCGATTGGTGCTAAAATCGAGACGCAGGAAGAATATGAAACATTGTCTACGCCGTTCTACATAACATTGTACAAAAATACAGATTATTCTATTACAAGAGAATATACAAAAAGATGGGTTACAAAGGCACAAGAGCAATCTTATAAGGAAAGAAAGAAAAGCAAGACAGCGTTGCTGATTGCACAGATGATTCGGGAAATAGAAAAACTGGGGGAGTGTCAAGGAACTGATAAGACGGAACGAAAGGCTTTTGTCTTGACCAAAGTATTTCCGGTTATCGGCTACCAGCTTTATCAAATTGCAATCGTACAGGAGGATTTGGCAAATAGTGGAGCTATTCTTTCTGAACGGAAAGTTACGCTGAAAACACTGCACGATATCATCTATCAGATGCTGGACTTTTTTGAAAGTTATCCAGAAACACTACAGGGATTCCCAGAGTACGAAGACGAAATGAACTCAATTAATTTGTTTGAGGCGTGGGAAAACTTTATTAAGACTAAAATCGAAAAAGACAAAGAACCTAAAAAAGCGTTTGGCAGCGCGGAAAAGAGGCTGAACACGTACATTCCTGTTACCGAAACGCCATTTGATATTCTTACCTATGATGCAAGCAAAGGTAAGAAAGTGTTTTCGTTTTCACATGATAACTACCGGGACTTTTTTGCAGCCTTCCACATTGCAAATGTTTATTGGATGATTTTACACAGTCGCTGTGATTGGAAAGAGTTAGATGAATTGCAGTATAAGATTTTCTGTTTACAGCTTGATGCGACAGAACGATCGGTTCTTATTATGGCGATAGAAATTCTAAACAACTATTATGGTGTAGGACTTCAACTTAAGGATAGTACATTCTATGCAAAAATCGAGGAATTCCTGCAGCGCGATATGGACCCGGTGGCTCGTTTGACTGCTTTAAATATTGCAATTCGCTTTATCGAGACGAATCTGTCTGTGGAAGATGAAAGCGGTCTCAGACCAATGGATTACGAGAAAAAAGATTTGCATGACCGCTTTGCAACATTCTGTCGTGTGTTTGAGTGCCAAGAAAATGAGTATGTCCGAAACATTTATGCTACGTTTTACACGTATGTAAAGTGTCTTTTGGCGCGCGATTCACGTGTGGGACGCGGCGAAGGTAGAGATTTGTTAGAAAGCCTAGCTATTGCTACTGAGGCAAAGAAGGCGGAAAAAGACCTGCATGTAGCACGCGCAGATGGCTGTATGCAGATAGGTCTGACGCTCTCCAGTGCAATGGATCAGTTTTTGAATGCAGATGGAACGGAACAACTGCTTGAGACTGTTTGGATAAGGACCCAAGAATGGCTTGGGCCTGCAAACCGTATCAACCAGCTACTGGAAAATTGCGAAAAGCACCGGGATACAGCAGAAATCAAGGAAGCACTGAAGAATGAATTTGGCGAAAAATGCCTTGCGAACAAAGAATTTTTTGATTGCACAGCAGAACTCCTCACCATGCTTCATACAGCAAAGAATAAGTATGATGCTGAAACAGATGAAACATTGAAGAAAATCTATGGCCTGGGGTATATCAGCAAAGCAATGTTGATTTTCGCTGCATTGGGCAGCAGCGTAGGTGCTATGAATCGTATTGCCCTGATGTTTATGAATCAACAGGATGAGTGCGAGCAGGACAGCCGATTGGCGCTTTATAAAACAAATCCATCGCGAGTAAAGGAAGTAAATTACACAGACAATTATCTTACGGCATGGAAAATATTCTATGCGGGCACGTGTATCTTCCGCTCCACGCAGGGATATTCTCGCTTGAAGGTTGGAGAGTTTGTATTTAAAAATTTTGTTGGCTTCGAAAATGGAGTCCCTGTTCAAAGGGCGACGCAACAGTGTGTACCGGAAGAACCGGAGGTCGATGACAACAACTTTACGCTAATGCTGGAGCATATCGATATTGCAGAGCGCAATCATGCTGTGATGTCGACTTATTGGCGTGGTCGTGCCTGGCAGGAGCATGGAATTCGCGTACATGATACGACAGGCTTCTATGAGAGCAATGCAGTTCAATGTTTTGATGCAACAAATGTTTCCAAGATGGATTTTGAAGAGCAACGTAGCAGCAGAAAACCATTGCCGTATCCCAAGATGGTGAACTTGATTGAACTGGTGGGCTACCCTGATAAAATTCCTTCTGGCGAGCGGCTGGATCAAGTTCATGAATTTGTTATGCAGGCCATCCAGAGTCGTATCCAAGAGTATAAGGCGTTGGATTACAAAATTAATAGCGAAAGCTATCATGCGTCTACAGCAGATTTCAGGTATGAGATTGGCCGATATAAGCGAGCACTTTGCAAACGTGGTGATTCCAGCCAAAAGATAAATGAAGTTATACGATTAGAAAAAACGATTTGAAAGGGAATGATGTATAAAACAAGTGCTTTCAAAACGAATTGAGCGATTATATATTGATTTTTTCGATTTTATGTGAGACAAATTAGTGGCCTATGAATGATATAGGATTAGTAATTCAAAAAAATCAATTATAAATCATAGACGCTGCAAAGTGTTCAACTAGAAGGAGGTGTTATATATAGCTGTGAAATAGTACGTGGGCTACCGATATATTGGAAGTATGCGAAATGGGTGGAATCGATTTGATCGACTCCACCCATTTTATGTGTTGTGTGTTAGTGCCGCCCTTTCCCGACAAAATACTCCGGCTGTAACATTGTGTTTGGCGTGTATAATAATATCATTAAGTGCTACAAGTATTTATACTTATGCAGCTGAAATGCCATACACTGATTGGCACGTGATATGAGAAATTCGTTCCTAGAGTAAACGGGCCTCCTATACGATTAATATAGTCAATAGGACGATTACTTTATGAGAAGAAGGTATTAATAGGTATAGCGAAGAAGCCACTGTGTTAGATTCTGATACATGATAATGTTACGTGTTTTTAGAAAGCTCAGAAGAGTACTTATTTATCGCAATTCGATAAAGATTTACCTTTTCATCCTCGAAACTTACCCTATGCAATCTGATGTCTTCAAATTTCTGATAGATATTTTTGTAAATAATTTGGTGTGCTGCATTATGAACAGATTCGGTGCTGTAGGGATCCATTTCAAAGGATTCTTCAGAAATCGCTAGTTTCAAAAGGGTAAGCAAATCGTCCTTGCTAATCTGATCGATTGGCTTTTTGCTTGCTGCACTCCCATCCAAAGAATAGAATACTCTTCCATTATCAACCATTAAGTATTTCATAAGAATTCCTCCGATCCATATAGGCTGCTTCACCAGCCTCAAGGCAATCCAACAAAACAGATTTTCGTGATATATGATTGCCTTTTAAGTCAACCAAGTCCTCACTTGAGGGATAACCCGAATACAAATGATATTCAAGTTTTCCATCACCTAAGACCTCTTTGCAGGCATAAACGATGTAATCTGGGTGAACAGAAACACCAATTGTATTATTGTGCGTTGCAATAATTACCGGAATAGTTTTTGATATGTCTTTAAGCAGGCTATCTACTCCATCTCTAAGGAATATATTGTCAAACGAAGACTCTGGTTCATCAAGAATCAAAATGTTGTTTTTCACTCCATCTGACAGTTCTTGAAGTAAATTATATTCGGAACGTTCTCCACCTGACGCAGGACTTCCATACTGATTAAATACTTCATAGGTAATGTTAACGAAGTACTTATAATACTCCGATGCAGGAATATCCTTCACTTTCAAAACTTGTAGGAATTTGTACGGATCATTGTACTCCTTAAATGCATCGGAGAAGACGGTTTTGCTTCGACTAACTTTCTGCATCGCCAGTGCACCCGAAAACGGACTACTTTGGGCAACTACTCTGTAAGAATACAAATTCTGCGCTTGAATAACACGAGGCTTTTTTATCATTCTCACCACATCACGGAAGACCTGTACCTTGTGCTGATTCATGAGGATTTGGTACAAGTCTATATCTGGCACAGCGGTTGTAGAAGAGCGAACACTTAGTTCTTTCTTTACCGATGTGATAAGACTATTTACATATTCTTTGTGCAACGAATCTGTCTTTTCTTGAATATATTGCTCTCTTAATGCAATCGCTAAACGCAGAAGCGAACGCCTACCAACATACTTTTCAACAAACTCCTTGTATTCAATTGAGCCCAGTAAAGTCTCTACGGCTTCAATCATTTCGACAAGGGAGGATAAATTTTTGATGCTAAAATTTGATTCCTGATAGAGATTTGCCTTTGAGAAAATGTCTTGCCGCTGTGCATCTTCTCCGGCCTTTTTCAGCGTCTCTAAATATTCGTCTATTTCCTTCGCATCTTGCTCCAGATTGACGGATTGCACATCATCAACAACCGTTTTGAACGGCCCCAAATAGCTTTCTGTTACAGAGTTTCCCCTATTTTTTAATGCGGCCTCGAATTTTCGCTGAGATTGCTCGTCATCCATCGATAACAACGAAAATTGTTTGATGTACTTTCCGCCGGGGAATTGCGCATTGATTTGATCGAGCGTGTAGGTCTTGCCAGACGAACGCTTTCCTAAAAGTACAGTTAATCCAGTTGAGATTTGCAAACCATTGTCGAGAATTTGGAATAGAGAGTTTCCATCTTCCGGCTTCAGTGATACTTTCGCCTTATCGGTTAATGCATATTTAAGTGACATCATATTAACGTCATCTATATCGATATAGGTCTGCCTTCCTAAAGGAAACGGAGCGTTTTCTTCAACTCTCCAATCACTAAATAGTACAGGAACTAATTTTTCGCTTCTGGACTGCATATAGATGAATTTCTTTGCGCTGCATGCCTCCCCACACTTAATATATGGGCTGATTTGAGGAACCCTCTCGAGCGGGAGTTTTGGCTCCTTCTCGTAATGAGGAATCAGGATATATTTTCCAAGATCATTAAATATTTCCATAAATTGCGCTTCGGAAATATATGAATCCTCACTTGTTCCGTTAAGGCGATAAACTTTCGCGCATTTTTCTGTGAAATCATCTATGTCAGATGGATCGGTAATGACAATCAGGTGGCCACCTTCTATATCTACTTCGATGCCAGGAAATACTTTAATGGGTAGGGCATTCGTGATATCGCTGAATTGTTTGGCATCAAATAGATTGTGATTGGTTATCGCAATCAAATCTACTTTTTCCTGTATGACATAGCCTTTTAGCTTTTCTATCGAAAACTCAAATGGTTTGTCCCTTTTGGTGGAAACCGTATGGATATGAAGATCCATCTTTTTCATGTTTAACATCTCCAATCTTTTCCGTGCTGTTTTAGGACGATCTTCTGCTTATAATTAAATATCCAATCAATCTTTAGTGTAATTATAGCAACTCTATTCTTTTATTGCAAATATTTGCGGCCGCTTTAGTTTTAGCTCGTTTATTAAACGAGCTAAAACAGAATACTATTTCCGTATTATTGAAAAAATCGAATAGTTACTGCAACACAGACAGTGAGGTGTCGCAAATATACGCATAACTGCTATAATAGGAATTTGTACGGATGACCTTTATCATTAAAACATTGCCACCATTTACACTGACACTGATTGGGCGAACATGTTCATCTCGTACAACATCGTCAACTCGCCCAACAAGAACATCATCAAGGTAGATTTCCACACTCATATTTGCATCACGATTTGTATCTTCCGATGTAACAATATTTGCCGAGAAGGTATCATATTGTCCGTCCAACTTGAACTTGGCCCATGCGGTGTCGGACGCGTCAAAACGATACGATACGCTGTGAGTGGTTCCATACAAATCTTTAACAGAGGGAACCTGCTCACAATGAACACTGTCCAGACATTCCAAATTATCTAGGCGCTTAGAAATATCCCTCTTTAATCCGCCTTGCTCGATTACGCTATTGATTTCGTCTGAGGAATATGTATTTAATAGTGTTCCCTTAAGTATTTGAATTTGATTTTTCAAGTCGTCATTTTCGTTTTGCAGGCTTTGGACTTGTCCCTGCAACGTTGATTGATTTGCCTGATACTGAGTGTTCTCGTCAAGAACCTTTCTGTATGCGGAGATTAGCTCATCAGTTGAGTCTGTTAAATCAGTGCCGGCAGATACATAGCTGCCGGTTTCTCCCAAAATTTGGATGACATTTCCATTTACTGTTTGGGATATGTTCTGCACATTATGAAGTTGAAAAGCGCTTCCACCTGCTACAATAGCGGAAATGGCGGTAACTACTGCACAAATAATTTTGGTGCGGTTTTTCTCTTTCGTAATCATTTTACACTTTTCCTTTCTAGTTGAGCAGGTAAATCGTTCTAATTGTGTATTCTCCAGAAGCTCTTGTAGGCTAAACACGAGAGCTTCCTTTAAGGAAGCAAGGGAGAGCTAACTCTAAAATAATCTTTAATATAGATGATATGCTTTATGTGACTTTCAAAATGTATTTCACCCATTTGTCGGGCGTCGCGCATTATCCTGAAAGCGCATACCCCCGTCCCATTACGGTTTTCAAATCTTCCGGGCCCAAATCCAGTTTCTTCCGCAGCTTTGCGATATGCACATCGACCGTCCGCGTTTGAATCGGAACTGTGATATTCCATGCAGATGCAAGCAAAAAGTTTCGGGAGCAGATGCGCCCGGAATGGTCGAGCAACGTAATGAATAGTTGATATTCTGTAGTCGTCAGGTGAATGCGGCAACCTTGTCTTTGAACGGAAAAATCACTTTCATCGATGGACAGATTTTTATAGTACTTCATCTGGAACACCTATCATGTCATAATCGTCAATAAGAGCCTGACCAATAGCCCATACGAGGAAGAATGCTGTGCATACCAGAAAAATCGGAATCCACATTGCATTATAACTTTCACCATCAGCGGTATATCCTTGGTTTTGCCAAAGAGCCGCAGCATGGAATAGGGGATAGAACCCCAGCCACTCAATCCCGTTTTTCATCCCGGAGAGACTAAGCAGCGCAGGCAGACAATACGAGACAGCGCTGATAAACAGTGCAGGCAGCAGATTCCCCAATTTCTGTCCAAGCCATAAGGTAATCCGGCTCATGCAGAGGCAGGCAGCAAAGCGGCAGATCAGCCAAAAGAGCAGTAAATCCGATAAAGTTATAAACTTCGGAACAGCCTGCAAGTCGGCAAGACTCATTGCCGGTCCCAGCAAAGAAGGAAGGCCATAGTCGCGCAGAACCTGCCATAGATGAGGCAAAACCGTTCCGAAAGCTATTACTGTCGCAACTGCGGTGCTTTGCCGCAGCTTTGCTTTCACAGTGTATTTCCGGCCCAAAGGGGTGGATGCCAGAATTTCATCCATGCCGCCCTTGCGCTCCATTGCAAATAGACCGCTGAAGCATATGCACAACAACGGAAACTAACGCATGATTTCCGTGCACATTTGGATACACTGTCTGCTATGTTGGAGCAGAAACCTTTTGACATAAATGCAATTGAATCCTATGTACACAGCCTTCAATCTGCGCAGACCAGTCGTATCTTGCTCGTTAATACACATCATTCAGCATTAGATGCGCTCTTGAATCAAAAGGCTCTTGTCGCACGAAATAGAAGTATCGATGTTCAATTTAGGGTGAATGACCTATCTGCTGTGAAAATTGATCTGGTTGACTTAACGGTTATCATCAGCAATACGCTGGACAACGCGATTGAGGCGTGTGAGAAACTCCCGGTGCAAGACAGGCAAATCTATATACAAGTTGTTTTGGATGATAATGAACTGTTCTATGCTGTCCGCAATCGCTCCTTACCGGTAGATGTATCATCGGATAGACTCCCAGTCACAACTAAAGAAAATCCGTCTTTTCATGGATATGGCCTACAGAATGTGCAAACAACTCTGGCAAAATATCATTCTGTCTATGCTATGGATTATGCAGATGGATGGTTTGAATTTGCAACAGATTTGCCAAATACTCTCATTTCATGACAGAAAACTTTGATTTTACTACAAAAATAGTGGAAAATATAGGACTTCCTGCTTTAATATATATAGTTATTAAGTAATGGGAGCCTATTAATGGAACGGTTTGCAAAAAAAATTGTTCAAAAATGCATTCAGACGAATCTTATAGAGGAAGACCAAAGTGATTGGCTTCTCTATTCGTTACAGCGACGCTTTATGAACATTGGAGGCTTTCTGTTCCTTATCCTTTTAGGCGTTCTTATAGCACCTTTCCGGCAAGTGTTACTTTTAAATCTTGGTTTAGCATTTTTGAGGGAAAAGACAAATGGGCTGCACATGCCAACGAAGTTGTCTTGCTTTGTATTCTCGCTGATTTGTGAATATAGCTGCTTGTTTATACTTCATCAACTACAGGAGAATGTGTCATTTGTATCCGCTGTTTTGCTAGTTATATCAACGGGACTGATTGTAGCACTTGCCCCTTGCAATAATGCAGCGATTCATTGCAGCTTGTCAGAATTGCAATCGATGAAGAAGTCTGTATATAAGCGTCTTGCATTGTACGGTTTGATTGTAGTGATTTTCATCATATGTAAACCAATTCTTGCCAATACTTTGATTGTGGCCGAATCCGCAGTTGCTTTGCTGGTTGCCTTGTCAAAATTGGGAGTTGGAGTTCATTAAAGTTCTTTAATTAAATTTACATAACCAGAAAGTGAGGATTCCTATGAAAACGAATGAAAGCCTTCTGCACAAAGGGATGCGTACTATCATCCAGTCGAGCTTGCGTATGGAAGCCAGTGAACCTTGCAACGTGTACTGGACTTACCAGCCGCATCGTCCTGAAAAGCCTCTGCCGCAGCCGCAGAATAAGAAGTAAAACATCCCCGTCATTTCTAGTCCGTCGCATCCCTGAAGTGTGACGGGCTATTTTTGTATACATCGTATAATTCATTTCCTTGTGTATATAGGAATGGCTATATATAAATCTGGCTGAGCATATAAAAGTTTCGGAAAAAGAAGTTTAACGGAGGTTCATAGACAATGAAAATAAAAATGTATAATGTCGGATTTGGAGAGGCGGTTCTACTGAAAAAAGCGGCGAATGGCAGGGAAGAAAATCTTCTTGTGGATTTCGGAAGCGACACGCCAGAAAACTGTATTGCAGATATAGGGCAGACGATAAGTAAAAATGATAATGTAACGACAGAAATTTATAATGATACCAAAGGCGAAGAAGTTTCTGTACTGCTCTCCCATTTTCATATGGATCATATCTATGGCGTTCTGGAGACTGATTTACTTGACCATGTATGCCTAAGAAGGACGTACATCCCCAATTTGCTTTTAATGCAGAGCAGAGACAATACCTATAGTTTTCTCCAGATACAAATTCTTCGGGAACTGTTTGAGAGCGTGTATTTATATAAAGGAAAAAGAAGAAGGTTCTCTTTGTATGACTTACTGGTAAAACTTACAAATAACAATGCAACGCTTCAATTCGTTAAGGCAGGAGATCATTTCGATTTTGCTGGCGATTCATACAGTGTGTTATGGCCTGATTTCGGGAAAATTAAGGCAAACAAGAAGGTCTCAGATTCATTAACAAAATTGCTCCGATTGATTGATGCAGATTTCAATGATAATGGCGAGTACACATTAAGGTTCATTGACGAATATATTGACGCGTTATGTGATGTGTACAGAAAATATGAGAAAACAAAAGGGGACGTAGTACAAAATCTTAGTGATGTAAGAGAAGATCTTGGTGACATAGAAAAATTACAAAACAGGATTATCGAATACTATTTTCCGCTGCTGATGAATCAAAATAAGGAACTTATGAAATTGATAGCAGCGAGTATTGAAAGCATAAAATGCCAAGAAAATCGTATATCTGTAGTATTTCAGGATTTCCCATGTGAATTAGAGGCAAACCTTTTGATGACGGGAGATATTCCAAGACCGGAGATAAAGAAAATTGAGTCCCAAATAAAAGATGTTCATTATAAGGTTGTAAAGGCACCTCATCATGGAACTCCGACATACTATTGGGAAAATCTTCCGAAGAGCGATGCGATAATGATAAGTAATGGCAAGCCCTGCAGCCAACATAGAAAATGGGGAAAAATTGCCTATGAATATGCGGGATTTTATAATAGCAATAAAAAATGTAAGATTATTTGTACGAATTATCGATGCCAAATGGAAGATTTGCAGCAGCGTGGAGCACAGAGATGTTGCCCCTGTGCGGGAGTTGAGCCATTTCGGAAAATTATATTGTAAAAAGCGGCGGGACGCGAATAGTGCAATTTCAAATGCTATTTATGCATAAAGTTGATGATAAAATTCGACCTTGAAAAACATGAAATATAAAATATAGAAGACATTGCAATTATCCCGTGGTGAGCAGCTAGATTAAGGATAAATAGAAAAGGCAATTGGGACCAGCGCTTTTGCTGATCCCAATTGTCTTTTCGGGGGATGGGAGAAATGGCTGAAGAAATTATGTGATTATTCACGGAGTGGACAACAGATAAGTTTTTCACATTAGGTTGAGGTATACTCCCACAAAACTGAACTCGGCACATTAGGTTTGATCCGCTTTGCTGTTCTCGTCAATTATTTCCATCAAACAATGATGCTTGATGGGGGTAATAGAATGGTAAAACGGAATGATGGAACATCCAAAGAGGATGTATGTCAAAATCAGTTTACTGCCTATGTGGTTTTGGCAGTAAAGCGAAAACGTCAAGCTTACATAAAAAAGAAAATGCGAGATAAGGAAAAACGAACTAAAACCGAGGAGGAACTATCAAAATTTGGAATCAAAGATGATGATGTCTGGAATGGATTGGAGATTCAAAATGAAGAATTAGTGATTGTGATGCAGCAACTAAAACCGAAAGAACACTTTATTGTTGTGGGCTATGTCTTAAGAAGAAAAACATTCAAGGAACTTGCGCAGGAAACGAAACTCACAGAAAGAACAGTAGCATCCATATATTATCGGAGTATAAAAAAATTGCGAACTAGGATGGAGAATGTGAAGTGACTTTTATTGAGTTGTTACTTGCAGCCAAAGAGGGAAGTGCATCTGCCTTTGAGATACTGTTTGGCCGATATAAAAATCTCCTTCGAAAATACTCAGTAATAAACGGAGTGTTTGATGATGATCTTTACCAAGAACAATGTATGATTTTTGTACACTGCATAGAAATTTTTGAAGTGAAATGAGCGGAGAGAAACCACTACAACCGTTCGAAGTGTGAAGAACTTTCTCTGTGATATCAGATACAAACCATCAGTGTGATGTGCAAGAAAACTTTGCGCTGATTGGCGGAAAAGCATAAGGAAATGTGTGGGGGCAAGAGAATCTTAAATTTTTATAAATTCCAATCTGTTTGTATTCACTTTGTTACGATATGTCGATATAATGGACATAAAAGGAATCATGAATTGTGGGCGTGAGTAGAATGGATAGGACTGTAAAACGTAAAGGGGTAGCATATGTTTGATGAGTTTTTAGAAGATTATAAATATAACTGGAAAATGGCGGATAAAAAGTATATGGAAGAATGTTACAGAAAAAGTTTGTCACCAAAGCAAGTTGAAAAAGCAAAAAACAGTCAGATGATTTCAATCTTTCTCAAGATCAAATGGATGTGGGAAAATCTGAAAAATAGTATTGAGGCTGCAAGGTTCCCCGAAATTTTAGCATTGGCAATAGCGGTATTCTTGATTTCTTTAATTCTTTTGATTGTGTTAGGTGGACATATTATAACATTTTCGGCACCAGCATTGTATGGTTGGAGCTTGATTCTATACTTTGTCAGCGGTCATCTGGCTGTAAAACTAATGCCAAGTACGGTGGCATGCGCCCGGACGAAAAGTAAGCAATGCTCAATAAATGATAAGCATAGCATGGCAAAAATAACAAGATATTTTGAAGACGTTTCGGTGAAAGCGCTTGTTGAAACGGCAGAAGATTTTGGTTTGGATTTGAAAAGCGCAATATCATGGTTGATTCTGGAAAATCAACAGTATATGAAAGATGAAAAAGAAAAGCAGCAGAAAGCAAACTTGATGACGCAGATAATAGTTGCTGTTTTTACAGTGGCCCTTAGCAACATGGTAAATGCAATTGGAGAGGGAACAAGCGAAGCAATGAAGAAAAGCATAACCATAGGTAGCGTATGTATAATAATTTTAGGCGGTATGCTATCTGCGTATCACATGAAAAAGAGTATGGAAAAATCAAACGCAGAATTCCAAATTGGTAAAAACTTGAGTGAGGCCCTTAATTACTATGCTAATAGTTTATATAAAGGAAGTTCGTTAACAATCATCTGAGATACCGAATTTGTGAGAATATTTGATTTTTCGGAATCACATTAAAGAAGGAAGGAACGAATCGGCTTCTAGCATTTGCGTACAGATACTATTGAGTTTTCTAATGCGCGTATCGTAATTTCCCTTAAGCTGGATAAATTATGACGTGACTATATTGTTAACGATTAAAGAACCTAGGTAATACGTTATAATATAGGTAGAAATTTAGGGGTGGGGTATACTAAGTACGAGGTGAAGCTAATTACAAAGAGGATTTTCTGTTTTTTTGTTGGGTTAATTCGGCCCCGATAATAAGAGAAAATCCGAATTTGCGAACATTAATTGAATATGATTAAAAGTGCAAAAGTCTCCGCCACTTATAATGTGGTGGAGACTTTTTGTGAAAGTGAAAAGGAAAATGAACCGCAGGGAGAATGGTGGGAAAGCGTCAATCAAAACACTTTGACGTGAAAGGCTAAGTGCCTCACTTGCAAACGAAGGACTCGCAGCAGAAGGATACTTTAATATCCGTAACTACTACGAGTCCTTACTCTTATGTGGTTAAATTGTTGCAGGTCGTTCGGCACACACGGTGACGGGAAAAGGCTGGTTATAGGAGTTTCCTACTTGATTTTTAACAATTGGAAAATGCGAAAAGTGTTGGACTTTGTTAAGGAAAAAAGTGCAAATAATTTCATAAAACTGATGGTACTCATTATGCTCTAGAGCAACTCTGCGGTGTAAAAAACAGAAAATGCTATTTTGTTGTGGGCTTATAAAAATAAGTAGTGCATGCAGAAACGATATGATAAATATAGGCGGAATTTAAGATTCTAATAGTGCTATGCTTTACTAGTAGGAAGAAAAACTAACTGGGATATTATGAATGGAGGAGACACATATGAAAGTTAGTTTCAAACTAAAAATCAAAATGGGCAAAAAGACATTCTTGAAGTTTATTGTGGTGATGTGGGCCACAATATATCTTGCACTTCAAGCTGCAGTAAGATAGTTACGGTTTGACATTCTTATAAGGGAAGAATACCTCAGAAATGACAGACGGCGCACTGTAATATACAGAATAGGTTAACTCCCCTTCGCCATTTTGTGAATGGGGGTTTACTCGTTCTTGAATTCGATTGGCTTGTTTTTTGTTTTTTTTGCCATTTTGGTCTTTGCTTTTAAAAAGGTACTCGTGAAAGCCGGTTATCTTAAGGACGGCACGCATTTTCTCGTTTTCTTCATATGTACCCGTAAAGAACTTCGCATACATATATTTAAAACGAAGGTAATTGATAAGTGCCGTAGCAAAATGCTTCTTTCGTTCTGTTTCAGAGGTTAACTGAATACCGAGCTCAATATCGCCGTCTGTTCGAATTTTATAATCCAGATAGCTAACGAGATGATTCTCTTTGTTTTTGTAAACATATCCGGTCCACTTTTCGGTTTGTAAACCATTTAATGCCATCGATGACAGCGTGCGATTACGCCAAGATACTTTGGGACGAAATTCACTTAAGTGCAAATCAATAAAATCGCTGGCACGAATATAGTCAGGCTCTTCCAGACGACAGAGGGTGTAGTTTTCAGTATCTAATTTATAATACAATGTAATGCAACCAAGGTTGCAATCAATTTTCATGATGAAAGCACTATTCTTTTCAATGAATTCAAGAGCGCGCTCATAGCTGAAGAACTCCTTTGTACAACCATCGGATTTGTCCTCGACCAATTTAATAGAGAGAGCGGTACTGCTGCTATGCTCAACCGATAGGCCATAAGGATCGTCATGGAGAAGATCTTTGGGTTTGTTTCGCCATGCGGGAAGAGGAACCGGGTCGGACTTCATGTTTTCTTGGCGAAGAGCGGCAAACATGATGCGAGAGATTGCGGTATAATATTTTTCGTTATTTGCGTTTAAATCGGTTGAATATTCTGGGGGAAGGTTGGAAGCAAGATAGGCAGATTCCGAGTTCTTGGGAATTTTCTGAACCAATTCAACCAGAAGTTGACGGAAGAATTCGTGTTGTTCATTAGTGAAGCGAGAAAGAAATCGGTCACGAACATTAAGAGAAAAAGTCTCGAAAATATTATCAGCTAAAAATTTGTTGGTGAAATAGTCCGGAACGTGTGCAGTATTGCTAACGAGACGGGATGCTCTGGAAGGGTCAATCCGAAGTGAAGTGTTGAGCTCGTCATTTGTGTAGAGAAGGCAACAAATCGTTTCGACATATTGAGGCTGCGTGGGGGAATGAATAACTTTGCAACATTTTCCCTCCTTATCGAATGGAACCCACAGAGAATCACTGCTGCGCACGGTGGCAATGCGCAAGGCGTGATAAAGACCGCCGAGATTGAACTCAGCATTGGACGGAAGAGAAGACACCCTTTTTGCTGAACCCTTTTTCATGTTTGTTTTATCCTTTCTGGCATCAAAGCCATAGAAATTTAACGATTAATATGTTACCACAGTTTCAAGATGTAGAAATTTCAATTTTTTTGTACATTTTATCTGGTGATACGCTGCGCAAAAGAAGATTGTGTAATAGATAAACTCTATGGAGTAAGGCTGGATTTGATATAGTAATAGTGGGGAAAATATGCACCCTAATTAAGTACAAAACAAAAGGAGCGATGACAAGATGAAAAAGAAATTCGTTGAGGTTGAAGGTACAATCAAGGTGAAAATCAAGAAAAAGTTTGTGGCGTTCCTCTGTGGCGGAACACTTCTTCCGGCACGGGACGTGGTCTTGATTGTGGTTGTCATGGCTTTAGTAAAATAAGTATGTACCACGAAGACATTACATTAAATCAAGATTTGTAGTCCACCCCTAAGAATGGATAAAAGATGTCAACCTTTGGATAGGTTGACATCTTTTATTTTGTATACAACCAGCATGAGCAAACACAAGATGGCGAGAGAACATTACGTGCTTGGCAGCAGGAAATGTTTGTCGAAGGGAAAAACTACAATTAAGTGAGACAAAAGTTAAACTCTAGAAATTGAATAATGTCCTTCAGAGACCATAAGCTGATAGAAC
>OLJF01000549.1_pt1 | contig 36851 bp, 58 predicted proteins | sample 1609751 | NCBI WGS metagenome assembly OLJF01 (sample SAMEA4350171, study PRJEB24818) | metagenome | biome: human; feature: gut; material: faeces | place: Denmark | collected 2013-09
TAACTTTAATATAGGTGTTTCAGCTTCTGACAGCTCAATTAATCTAAATTTTGGAAACTTTTTAAATGTCTTAACTGCTGCGTTAAGGTCAAAGTTGTTTAAGATTGACAGAGTAGTAGTAAGTATGTTAGCACCAAGATAAACACCAGATGATAACATTACTTTCTTTAGTTCTCTGTTTAATTCATTTAATACTTTATTGTTAAATACTGAACTATTGGCAGATACTTGTTTAACATTTTGATTATATTTTTTATTATAATCTCTAATTTTTTTATTTAAAGAGTTTGCACTATCAATTGATTTTGAAGTAATAACTTTATTTACGAATTCAGCAGCTTTCTTACTGAAATCATCACCTGCTGTTTTATAATCAATAGTACCATATTGTCTTTTTAAAAGGTTAGTTTCAACATATGGTGAGTCATATATGAAGTCTGATTTATGTACTTTTGGTTGAAGGTGAAATAAAGGTTTTATTTCCTGTTCTTTTACTATATTTTGAATATCTCTATATGTTTTAGATTTTGCAAGTTCTGAATTATCAATCTCTGAAAATGGGATTTTAAATCTTTTTGATATTAATTCCTTTGTAGCAAATTCAATATCATTTAACATCTCTGCTCCAGCCATAGCAGTAAACTGCTTATAAGTGTCGTTTGCTTTATTTAGAGCTTGCATAACAGGCAGCAGCTCTTTTGGAGCATTCTTAAAACCAATAGTTTCAACAGCTTCCATAGCTTTACTGATAGTTTTAGAATCATAAAGTTTTTCAATTGCTGTTACTTCTTCAACAAATTGATTTCCAAGTTTATGTAACTGTAGGTTGTCTTTTGTTACTTCCTCTGCTAATCCAACTCTTACATCTGCTTCATCGATTGCTGGTAGTTTTTCTTTTAATTTTTTTGGTAATTTAAGTTTAGCCATAGAAGCTAAAGACATAACATCTAAGGTAGCAGTTAAAGGTCTTTTCCAAGCACCAGTTATGACATTACCAACCATTTCACCAAGAGGCATTTTACCAAAGTCATCAATAGCTAAATTATAAGTTGATAGAATTGCATCAGCAAACATAGTAACTTTTTCAGGGTCAGATGCTACAGTATTAAAAGTATCTACAATTGCTTGTCTTGACTCTTTATCATATCCAATAATACCACCTAATAGAGTAGTAACATCTGCTCCAATAGTTTTTAAATCATCTTTAGCATTCTGTAATATATTGCCTTCTAGATTTAAATTTGGTATACCAATATTTTGACCTATATTTTGTGTATTTAAACCTTCTGCTTTAGCTTTTCCTGTACCCTTCGGTAATTGATTTTGACCAAATGATAAACTACCTGATTGACCAAATGATGATTGGTTTATATTTGATTGTTCAAAACTTAAAGCCATAATTATTGTTGACCTCTATTGTTGTAATAATCTCTTATGTTTTGTTTTTGTTGATTACTTGGGTTTGCTTGTTGTTGAGTTCCAGGGAATATAGTTCCTAATACAGATTGGTTAGTATTAAGGAATGTATCAAGTGGTAAATCAGAATAAGAAGCATTCATTACTGTTTCTGACATAGCTTGACCTTGTTTATAAGGTAATAGCTCTGTTTCATTTTTTACACGCTGCGCAGATGTGTTAGCTTCTTGTTGATAGATTGGCAACCTTTGAGTTTGAACATCAGCTTGCTGTTGAGCTGCATTAGCAGTAATTCTACCAGATTGTGCTTTGTACAAATCAACAAATTCTTTAACTCTATTAGAGCGTGCTGTTTCTTCTGCATTATAAGTATCAATTAATTCTTTTGCTCTTGCTGCACGTTCAACTTCATCTTGTTTTCTGATACCTAGATTAGCCTCTCTTTGTTTAATAGCAGCATCTTGTAAACCAGCCATAATAGTAGACGTTTGTTCTCTAATCTTAGGAGCTAATTGATACATAGCTTTTACTTTCATTAATCTTGAAAATTCCTCTGGAGATACTTTTAGAGCAGCACCAGTGTGCGCTCTTTTCATATATTCAAAATATTCCATAGCTTGATTTTCAGGAGTAAAATAATTATCGAGGTCGTTATATGTATCAGTTGCAATTTTATTAAAAATTTGCTCGTAAGTTTTAGCATAGTTCATATCTTGTCGTTCTTGCTGAACTTGTTGAGCTTGCTGTTGTGGTATAACTACCTTTTGCACATACTGTTCACCTAAATCTTTGGTTGAATCATATTCACTAGGTCTATAGCTAGTTTGTTCAAGGGCTCTTAGTTGAGTTACAAGATTATCTTTTTGTGTATATAGTGGTTGAAGTGAATCTACAGGAATATTGTAACCTTGTCTTTGAGCTTGCTCTGCGTCTGCTATTTGTTGATTAACAACTTCTAATTGGTCTTGTGTTTGCTGGGTTTGGAATTGAACATATGCATCAGCATCTTGTAATGCTTGTTGAATATTAACAGGTCTTCCAGTAGAGAAGTCATAAATTTTAGGTCCTACTACGTGATATTTTTTACCTGATTGTCCTTGAATAAATTCTGGTAATTCTTCATCTAATCCTGGTTGAGCAATACCTGCTTGAATTTCCTTATCAAGTGTTGAATCTGTTTTTGGTTTAGCTCCTAATCTCTGTAATGCTGGTCTAGCTAACTTTTCACCAGCTACATAACCAAGACCACCATATAAAAGTTTCATAATAGTGTTACCAGGAATTAAACTAGCTCCAATTCTACCAGCGTTAGCAATTGATTTAGGAATTAATGTGTTGTTATTATCTTTATATGCTTGGTATAAATCAAAAATAGATAATCCAACATTACCTAATGTACCTAAATTTTGACCTTTTGCAGTTGCTTTAATATAATTTGGAGAGTTCTGAATAATATCTCCTAATTGCTTCGCAAATTTTAATAAGTTTGGAATCTCTTTTGCTGATTTGACACCTGCTTCATCTGCAAGCATTTTTAATTTTCCTGCATTATCTTTTACAAGTTGTACAAAAGATTGTTCCTCTGATTTAGATAAAGTACCTTTTGCAGCTTTTCCAAGTAACGCGTCAATTTCTTGCTTAGATGCCATACGCCATCCAGAATTAAGAAAATCAGCTACTTCATCAGCACTAGCTACTTGCAGGTTATCAATTTCAGATTTAGTAGCCCAGCGCCAATCTCTACCAGTTACTTTAGCAATAGCATCATCTAGTTTGCCAGTTAAAAAATCAACACCCTGTTTAATCTGCTTTGCAGCTTGAGGATTTTTACGAACTAATTCATTACGTAATGTTACTACCTTTTCAGAGAAAAATTTAGTTGCAGCTTGTGCACCACGTGAGCCTACAATCCTTTTTGTTTCGTTTGCAATGTCTGTTGCTACTGCTCTACTGGCTCCTGGAGCACGAGTTAAAATTAATCCAACAATGGCATCAACTGACAAATCAACAAGTCCTTCTTTTAGAACTTTATTAACCTGTTCTTTGGATGCTCCTTTTAAATCTAATCCAATAGCTTCTGTGAGTGGTTTAAATTGGTCTACTACTGTTCCAAGTGGAGTTTTTACAATAGCTTGGTTTATAAATTTTTGAGCAGCTCTATCTCCACTTTTAAGAGCTTGTTTGGCTGCTTGTTTAACCTCTGGTGGTAAAAAGTTATTCACCATATTTTCAAGTAAATTAGCCATATAATTTCATTATCTCCTTTATTATTGTTTTAGTATGTACCAAAGCCTTTAAAACTTGGTCTACGATACTGTGTATTTAAACTGTAATCTCCAATATTTGATAAGCTTGAACTTGATACACCTTGAGTTGAAGTATTTCTAGGTTGTAACCAATTTTTAAAATCATTTACAGTATTAACAGTTGAACCATATATTTGTTCTTGTTGCTGCTGTCTTGCTTGAGATGCATCAAGTGAAGTAGGAGAAGAAGTCATGCTAGTAATTGCTCCACCAGCAGTATTTAATGCTCCACCTATAGCTTGAGTCCAACCTGTTGGTATCGCTTGTAATATTGAACCTGCTGTTTGTGCTCCTTGACCTAAAGCATTTAACCAAGACCAGTTAGCTGCATCAACATTTTGAGCTGCTGAAGCACCCATTGAAATAGGACTTTGATAAGTTTGAGCAGCTCCCATTAAAGCTCCAAGTTCATTTTGTTGTAGTTGATTAGCTATTTGTACATTTTGATTTGCAACATTAGCTAAATAATTTTGTTGTTCATAAGCATTTTGTTCTGCACGTCTATTTACATCTGATGTGCTACCGAATGCAGCTGAACCACGTAACATTCTAGCATTCTCTGCAAGATACTTATCAGATAATAAGTCAAGTTGTCTATTATTTAACTTATTAGTCCAAAAATCATTTCGACCTGCGTAATCTGTTGTATATTGGTTTATTAATCCAAGTGCGTTATTTAGATACTGGTTAGCTTGTTTACCAGTCCTCATAACATCTTTGTTATACTCTTTTTGATTCTTTTTAAAAGACATTATATGCTATCCTTTTCTTTCTTTTTATATACACTGCTCTGAATAGAATTAGATTTAAAACATTTTATTTCTAACTCTATACAAAGCAGCTAATTAAAGCCACTTTGTATTAATGCTATGCTACTGTGAAGTATCCACGAGCTGCGCATTTAGGTTGAATTACTTTACAACCATAAACAATCATACCTCTTAAGATATCTCTATATTTATCTTTATCAGGAATGATTTCTGCACGTGAACGTGTAAAACATTCAGTTACCATATTTCTAGTAGCAGCTACAATTTGAAGGTGTTTATTTGAAGTGTCTGCTGTATGGTCTAAAGTATCATCAAGAACAATTTCAAATCCTTTAAATACTTTTACGTGACCATAGTACTCTTTATCCTCTGTCATTTTACCAGCTTCGGTCTCAACATCTTCAATCAATTCATAGATTGCAGAAGGAACACCAAGAACAGGTAGTGCAGATTGTGCTTGACCAGCTAAAGGACCAGGAACATCAGCACCTTCACCTTCAAGCGGAGTTGATTCACCAGCTAATTCAGATTGGTTTTCTTGTTCTTCAAGGTCTACGAATCTATAATGACCGTTTTCCATGATAGCACCAGTTTTCATTAATTGAACTCTGAATTTAGTTAGCATACTTTTGATATTATCTTTTGTAAGATTAGTGGGTGATGCTGCGGTACCAGATACTACAGGAATGTCATTATTAGCAAAGATAGCAGCGTGAACTAAAGTGTTTCTCTGTTGAAGAATTAAATCTTCACAAAGTAAACCATAACCTCTGTTAACATCATGTTCTGTTTTGAGATTCATTTCCCAAGGCAGACCAACAGCATATTTAAGAGGAGTATCAAGGTTGATAGTTACAGTTGCAGATGCAGCGTCGTTATAAGTAGGCATATCAGTACCTGCTGTCGTTGCTGTACCTACAACAGTAATGTCTGGATTAATTACCTTGACTGCATCCGCTCTATCTCCACCAGGATTATGAAAGTTATGGTTAACAACTCTAGCAGCAAAACCACCTTTTGATTCTTTAAGAGCAAATAGCATTTTTTGTGCCCATCTTTCAGTTGTAAATGCTGTCATTTAAGTTTTCTCCTTTTCTATTAGTTTACGTACACAATACAGATATAGTAAGAAACTAATAAAATTACTATCCTCTGTTTTATATTTCTCTATTATGCAGATTGTTTTTTGATTATTACAATATTTTCAGGATGAATTAAAACTGCTCCATAGAAGATTTGGATTGTTACAGTTTTTGTAAATGAGTCTGTATTACGTTCTATACTTATTTTTGGTTCAGTAAATCCAACAGCTACAGCATCATTTGTCCCAAAGATAGCTAGCTTATTCTCATCTGTAATTTTAGATAGCGGTGATAAATCTACATTAGTTCGTTGAACGAAATAAGATTTTAACGAACCATCTAATAAAGCTTTCTGAACCTGTGTATAAAAATCCTTTGTAGCTACTAAACTTGGATTAGATATATAATATTTAGCTGCTGTATCTCTATCATTTAGTGATGCATAAGTCTGCGAGCTAAATTCTTCATTTTTAATATTGTCAGCTACATTTGGTTCATCTGATGTAAACATGTATTCAACAGGAGCACCATTTGAATAGTTAAGAATACTAAATTTTCGAGCTGTTCCTTTTTCTGCTACTTCTGCATATACTTTAGCAATAGCATCTGCAATCTCACCTTCTGTATACGTTACAGAGCTTCTAGCAGTATATCCAGCTTCAACCATAGCTTCTACTTCATCTGATACAGCCTTCTTAAATTTGGCTTGCATATCAGATATGATTAAATCTTGAATATCTACAATTGATGTTAAATCAATATTATAAGGTACATCGTAACTAAATTCTAAAGATTTATCAAGGGCAATTGTTACTTGATTTGTAGATGTATTATCATCATATGATACTGATACTGATTCAACAGTGTAATCAATTAAACTTGATGTAGCTGTGTAGTCTGTAGTATTATTGATGACATAGTTAGAACTGTCTTGAGAGTCTGCAGTTGGTTTAACTCCATCTGCTGTTGCTCCTGGTCTAATATCATCAAACATAATAATATCTTTAGTAGTGTTTGTGGCTTTTAAGTGAAAGTCTTTAGATGTAGGATTGTATGTAAATATCATTTCAATTACATCACCTACGTCAACTGTTCCAGATAGAATATTTCTACCGTTTGATGCATTTGAACCTACTTTTAACTCTCCTGATGTAATCTCACCTGAATCACCAGTTATAATGGTATTGTTAATTACAAATGAGTTTGTATAGAGTTTATCAGTATCATCCTCTTCATCATAGTTAAATGTTGAAAGTTGGATAGCACCTGTTGCACTAGCTGGAACTGTATAATTGATTTGAACTGTGAAAGCTGAATCAAAGTCAATTGTTTGACCTTGGTTGAATAATCCTTCAAGATACTGAATAGCTTCAGATGCTAAGTCAATATGATTTTGAATAATCTCTATAGTTTTCTTACCACCTACTGTACCATAATTAGCTACAGTCTGCGACTTTCTTGAATCCTCTGTGCCATTAGTCTGTTTAATAGTGGTTGTTTCTACCGTATTAACTAGTGGATTAGGATAAATAATTGTTAGTTTATCTGCTTGTATTCCGTTATAATCAGGACAATAAATAGGTGTTGCAAGTGCTAGCATTGCAGCTCTATTTTCTGGTTGAATAATGGAACGAGCAATTAAACGTGATACTTTGCTTTCTGATGTGTTAGTCATTAGTTTATTTACTCCTTGTATTTGTATTATTTGTCAAATTATTTGTTGCTGTTTCTATTAAGCTATCAAATACAGATGTTGTACCTGTAATATGTAGTTTTTCTAAAATCCATCTAAATAATTGTAAAGCTTCTACACTATTTAGACCTTGAATAACTGCTCCGAACATTGGCATATTAATAAGAGATAACAATAAATTTGCTTCCTGTTGGTCTTTGGCAATATCTGTATCTACTTGTAAACTGTCATCAAATATATCTGTAACTCCTGCAAGAGCTACTTTTAATATTTCAAGCACATCTGATAAGATTGGTAATATTAGTTGTATTTTCATTTTATTTGCAAGAATATTTAATATACCTGATGCACTGTCTGATAACATCATTGCTTCTGCTGCTGTTCTTACAGAACCTTGTGATTGACCTAGAGTATAGTCATTTAATCCTGTAGCTTCTTGAGCAGTAGTTTGTAATAATGTTTGAATATTCATCAATCCATTTATATCAAGATTACCAGGTAATAAAGGTGTTAGATTTGCGGTAGTTGTAGGATTAGTTTTAAGAAATCTTGTTCGTTTTGCTTCTTCCCAAGCTTTAGCATCATAATTCCAGTTACCTGTTCTGATTGGATTTAAATTCTCCTCATTATATTCAAATGTTAACTTATACACGTCTCTGCATATTTCAGCAGATTTTTGAATTATATAAATCGGAGATATATCTGTATTCTTATCATTTATAGATACTGCTCTAACAGATGTAAGCGTTCTATTTGATTCTGCATAAATAACTTGTTTACGAAATATAATAGCTAGGTATGTGTCTAATTTTCCGTCAACTACTAAATCACCTGAAAAGACTCTTAACTCTGCCACTGATTCTGCATCTGCGTTAGCATAATTAAAAATTCTTTCTTTATCAATTGGATTTAAGAAGTCAAGCGTGTGAGCCATCTCTGGTGTAACACGTATCGTAAACAGAGCTGAACCTGGCTGCTCAAAATCGTAAATGAGTTTAGCTGCTTTTACTCTGTTAATTAATATCTCTGGATTTGGTGTTTCTGTATCCAGATTAACATCTAACATAATTGCAGCACAACCATATAAAATTGCATCATCAATTAATAAATCATTTTGAGTTTGAATAGCACTTAAATATGATTTAAGAACTTCGGTAGGTCTTTCTACAGTTTTTGTGAAATCAGTAGATACTATTCTAAAGCTATCACGTAAACTTAATAAAGATTGATGAAGGAACTTAAAATAAGCATTGTATGCAAAAGTTACATTAACATTTTTAATTGCTCCTTCTTCTGCGTCTGTCATAGCTTTGTAGATTTCTCTACCTTTATTATACCTATTAAACCATAGTTGAGTGCCACGCACTCTAGCTCCTATTGCATTTTGAATTTTAGATAGTCTATCTTTTGATACAACTGTACCAGTGTGTATAAAAAATGGTAAACCATCATATGTTTTTGGTTTCATTATTTACTATTCTCCTGTGTGTTCATTGTAATACATTAGATAACTTATTGCGTCTATCGCATGTGGAGTATAAATTAAATCTGGCTCAATATCAAGTTCTTGTTTTGTAGGTTCCAATACTTTACCAGTTAATAAATCAATTCTTGTAGCTTCAAATACATAGTTGGTTTTTTTCATGTGGTCAAGATTAAATTTATATCTATCTGACTTTACACGTGTTCTAAATATAGATAATCTTTGAGTTACTCTTGGATTAGAAGCCAGAATTTTAAGATTTAATCTAAGACCAAGTTCATTAGCTACGTTATCCATAGTTACATAATCATTATCAAGACGTTGATTAAATGCACCTGCACTATCACCATAGACTACAATTTCTTCACAATGATATTTATCAATAAGATATTCAAAAACTCTTTTACTTTGGGTCTTTGTATTGATAGTCATATTGTAATGTTCTTCTAAGAAAGTATATCTACCATCTTCTGATATTAAACCTGATACCCAACACATCGGTGAATAGTTAAAGTCACAAGTGATAAATACTTGATAATTTTCTTTTGGCACAAGCGCTTCTGATATCTTACATTCTAGTGGGTCATAATTAGGAATTAAAGCATCATCTAAACTTGGTGATATTTTAGAGTTAATGAATTTTTCTTTTTCTTCTGCTGTCATATTCTTTGACAGCTCCTCAATATAGCCTTTTGGTAGATTTGTATTTTCATAACTTGAACCAAGAAATAATTTACCTGATTTAAGTGTATAGTGATTAGTTGAACTTGGTGGGTTTGTGTGTGTAAGAAGAATAAGAGGTGCATTCTTATTTACATATCTAAGACGACCTTGTATCTGCTTCATTACGCCATTTGATATTTTTGATGCCTCCTCAACATCAATATAATTAAATTCATAAGTCAAGAACTGTTTATATGATTGACCATGTGATAACATTATAGTAGAGTTATTACTTGATAACCACAATGTTTTATCTTTATTCATGTGCTCAACTTCAATACCTAAGATTTTAAGAAAGTCAACGCACATTGCAAATGTATTGTCTTTTACCAGATTGATTGTAGGTCCAATCATAGCAATTTTAGAATTAGGAAATGCACTTATATAAGCAGCTGTTGTCAACGCACCAAGAAATGTTTTACCTGAACCTAATCCACCTACATAATTAAGAATATTGATTGATTGCGGTTCTGCATATCTTACTTCATTTATTACTTTTGTTTGTGTTGGTAAAAGTTTAATCAACATATCCTAAGAGCTTTTCCTCTTTATCTTTAAAATTTACTTGTATACATGTCGCATTTTCAAAATGACGTTTAACTGCTGACAATTCTAAATAACTATCATCAAACATTAATATGTTTGCCTCACTATAATAATTATCTAATAGAAAGGCTGCTTTTGAATATTTAGTTTTTGCTTGTTCTATTAAAAAGACATCTTGTATATAGTTTATATTAGGTATGTGTGCTAACTGTGCATAAGTTGCTAATCCATCATTTCTTGCAGATACTATTATCTGTTGAACATGTGGATATCTATGAAACATTTCAATACGTTTAGTCATCGTTGTATTGATTTTTAACAATCCAAGATAAGTATCTAAGAAGTAAGCAGCAGGATATAATTTATAATAGAGCTTAAGCAATGTTAAGTTCCTAGGTCTAAATCTATCTAAGAACATTGCAATCGGTGAATATAATAAAGTTCTATCTAAATCATAAATAATTATCATAAATAACCTTTAGAAGTTACAAAACTAAAACCAGCGTTTTGCATTGATAAAAATAAATCTAGAGGAGTTACAGAGTTACTATCTATGCCTTCAAAAGTTTTGGTAACCTCACGCAATTGTTTGTTATTATCAAATATTTTTTCACGTAGTGCATCAAGCACTAAACCAGAGCAGATATACTCGTCTTTACGTTTATTATTATCCTTTCTTAAGTGACCTTTCATAAGGAATTTAAATATTGATGCATAACTATAATGATAATTACTAGCTTTAGCGACATAATTAAGAGCTAGATAAGGGTCACAGTTCTCTGATATTATAGTTCTACAAATGATTGAGTCCTCTGCTCTATCATCAATATCAGTTAATAACAATAATCTAGTACCACGTTCAACTATCTTTTCTCCATAATCTCCAGCTTTTGTATAAGTAGAAGATTCAAATACAATATTATTGTCTAGAACTAGCAATGTATGACTTGGACAAAATTGACCTGTGTATTCTCCTCTGTAAATCTTACGTGATACTTTAGATATCAATTTAGATACTGTGCCCTGTGCTTGTACAAATACAACTTCTAGCTTATGTTTCATAGTTACTTTGTAGCTCCTTCAATAACATCTTTTAAATCTTCAACTTTATATTTGTTAATATTTCTTTGAATAATTACAAAAATTCCACCTGATTTAGATATTGTAATTGACTGATTTGTGTTAGCTGTTTTCTGTTGTCTTTGAGATTTAACTACAATAGCTCCAGATTTAGATATTGTTACATCTTGGTTAGCTTGTTCAGCTTTAACTTCAACACATGCAAACAGAAGAAGTGTACATAAAAGACTTGTTACAATTGTTAGATTATTCATTAGTTAATTTCCTTTCAAGTATTAATTCAATCATTCGTTTGTTACATTCAGCATGAGCTAAGTGAGATACATTTGTTTCAGGGTCAATCTTTTGATTTGTATTAAAGAATTTATAAAGATGTCTAAATAAAGCTGGTATTAATTTATATGGGTTAAGCTTGAGGAAGGACCATTCACTATATTTAGCTACACCTTTTTGAAATACTTCAAACATTTCAGGTGCTGATACTTTATATGGAAAATAGAAATATGTATCTTTATTTTTTATTGCATCTACTGCCGAATATATTATATCAAGTATAATTCTATCTTGTGTTGAAAATGTATCTTTACCTACTAATTCTCTTAAATATTTCGGTAATAACTCATCAATTTGTACTGGGTTAAGATGCATTAGTAAATATCCAAGAGGATTTTTGTTTAATGTTTCTTTTCCTGGAGTATTTTGAAAGTTATCAATTAAATCATATTTTGGAACTATTTGAAAATTTCTGAAAATATTTTGTATATAACAGTATTGTTCCTCTAAATCCATACTTTCTAACTTATTGTAAAGATATTTTAAGCTCAATTATTATTCTCCTTTTAAATCTTCAATGATTTCCTCTATAGCGTTGAGTATAACCTTTTGTTCAGTTTTATCCATTGTGATATATGATATATATGCTTGCAGCATTGTTAATCTATATATGAGACTTCCTAGTGACATTCTGCCCATGATTTACCAACCTTTATATCGATTTGAAGTTTACAATTAAGGTTTAAAAATTTATTAGTTCTATCTACAGCCTTTTGTGCACATCCTTTGTAGAGTTCAACGCAATTTGGTCTAACTTCTGCTTGAACTTCATCATGAATATTAAGTAGAAAATTATAATCTTTTGTCTTTATAAGACCAGCTTTGATTAGTTCGTCTTGAAGGAACACTAAGCATTGCTTCATTACAACTGCTCCAGATGATTGAAGTAATAAGTTCAATAAACTATAGTCAGAGCGTGCATGCAGCTCTCGTTTATCCAATCCTGTTATAGTTCCTTTTTCTTGATACTGACGCTTTAAATCTTTATGTAACTGTTCTAGTCCTGGTAAAGCACTTACAAATTTATTAATTGCTTCATTTACATCTTTAATTGTAAACGTTTTATCTGTACCTTTTGATAGGTTCTCTGCTAGAGTTTTCTTTCCAGCTCCATATAAATATGCATATTCAAACGTCTTAGCTTGCCTACGTTGAGCAAATCCAAGTGTTTTTTGAGTCCAAGTATGAATATCTCCGTTTTCAATAATATTAGTAAATTCAGGATTGTTTATGAAATGTGCAAGGCACATATATTCAAGACCTTTCGCATCAAATCCGACTTGAACAAATCCAGGTCTAGGAATAAATAAGCTTCTTACTTCATATGCATATTTACCTTTAATACCTCGTATAATTCCTTGGTCATTGGTCCTAACCCCAGGCATAGTTGCAAGATTTGGATTATTGTGAGCACAACGCCCAGAAACAGTGCCATCAGTCTTAACATCACCTCTAATGATATTGTTTTCATCAAGTAAATTATAAACACTTGTATCACCAGTATAAATCATTTTTCGAATCTTATTAGCAGTCTTCCAAAGTAAAAGGTCTGTTACTTCTGGGTAAACATCTTCAAGTTTTGCTAATACATCATCATCTAAACAAGGAGTAGGGTCCTTTTTACCTTTTCTACGTACTAATGGTGGGTCAAAATTATATTTAGTTTTTAGATATCTCATCCAATGTTGTGTAGATTGTAAGTTAAAAGGAGTAACAATCTCTATTGCTTCAATGTCTCCTGCTTTAATATTTTTGTTTTGATTGTCGCGTTTATATATTTTAAAATCATAATCTACAAAATCTGGAAGTTTACTTAAAAGCTCTTTTGATGCTCTTTGTTCTTCTACTTCTATTTGTGATTGTAGTTTAAGTAATCCTTCTTTATCTATACGACAACCATTATTTACTTGTTCTGCTATGATTCTTGAGAAATTATTTGAAAGTTCTATAACATATGGGTCAATATTATTGATATTACATTTCCAAAGTACCAGTTCAGTTATACGTACATCCTGTTTACAATATGCACCCATCTCATCAGTATATACATCCCAGACAGTTTGTTTAATTCTTTTTCTTACTTTCCATTCCTCATCTGTGTACTCTTTACCTGTTACTGGATTAAATTTCTCAAAACCTAATCTTTGACCCCAGTGCTCAAGTCCGTGTTGTTTATATTCAGGAAAACAAATCATAGATAAGTTGATAGTATCAAGAACATTTGTAGTAAGTTTAATATCATAGAGTTTTTCTATTACTGGAATATCATATTGAATTATGTTATGACCAATTAATCTATCAGCAGATTTAAGGATATATATTCCTTCTTTGATATTTTCTCTATCAAATAGAAGTACATCTTTATCAATTCCTATTCTCTTTAAAGCTATACAGTGAAGCTTTGTTACTGTTGAATATAAATTATCTGCTTCTATATCAAAAACTACATCCATAATGACTTAAGTTTTGTTACTACCTTATCTTTAAATATAATTACTTTTAAGAGTTCTGCTGATTTATCTTTGTTATAACCAAAGTATTCATTAATATTGTGTCTAGAATTTTCATCAAGTTCATCAAGTTTAAAACATTTTAGACCACCTGTAAGAAAAAGTAAATCCTTGCGCTCTTCTGTTGAGAGTTCATGTTCAAGTTCATAAATCATATCTTATATATTCCTGCTATTTGTTGCATTATATCAAATATTGGTGCTGTTGATTCATCTTTCCAAACTGGTAAATCTGGATTATCAAAGAAGCTTTGTAATAATTCTCGTTTATAAATCACAAGATGTATCATAGCTTGTAGTATATTAGACGTTGGAATTGCACTGTCTGTTTCAATCTTTAGATGCAATTTAGCTTGGTGTATAATTTTTATAGCTCGCTCAACACCAACGACATTACCTTTATTACATAATTGTAATCCTACATAAGCTATAAACTCATTAACTGATAATCTACTAACAAGTGGTAATCGTTTTAATCTTGCAAGTATTTGATAATTAGTTATAGAAACTTTTTTGCTCTTCTGTTGTGACATTGCTATACTCTCTATACAAATCTAAAAACTGGGTTGTGATATTGTTTCGAAATTTAATTATTTTTGTTATGTCTTTTTCTGTATTAAGAAAATGTTGAAGTTCTTTTAAATAACCTTGAAATCTGGCTTTTGGTACTACACTCTCACATGCTTTATACACGTCCTCTGGAATTCTTAAAATTCCAATATGTTTATATTTAATAGGTTCGGATAATCTAAGAATTTTCTCATACTGTTCTATGAAATTCATTGGGTCATCTACCCCTGCTTTATGTAGATACAGATTAAGTTCAAATCTGTAGTCATCTATTGTTTTCTTCTTTTTCATATTGACAATCCTTAGTAGAAATACGTCTAATACTTACAGGTACAATATCATAATCACCTTCACCTAGATAGACCTCATCAAAATATAAATCACAACTATTATAAAACTTATTATAATTCTTACAAGTTTTACATTTAGATATTCTCATTATTACTATTAACTCCTATAACCATTAATACTGTAATTAACATCCAAACTACTATACCTAAAACTTCAAATAAATTCATACTATTGAGCTACCTCACTGAATCTTAAGTCTTGATTAATTTTATATAATTTGCTTGCATCTACTTTACAGTCTTTATTCTTTGTGTTTGATACAAGTACAAAACCTGTTTCTGGGTCACGTAATAATTGCACTACATAATCACTCGATTCAAGTATAGCGTTACTTCCTTTAGGTTGAAGAATTGTATCGGAGTTTATCTTTCCTTTTTCATTGAATTGTGATTTAGATACTTGACTACAAATAACACCTGTTTTATCGAGACCTGTTAAAGTAAATGCTTTTATTGCTCCACATATCATTGTTAATCTTGAGTATTCATCTGTTGAAGATTTCCAAGGTGTGTTTTGAATATAGTCTAAGCATATAAGGTCAAATTTATTTGGAAGGTCTGTATCAGATAAAAGCTCTTCTAGATTTTCCTTGAATACATTTCGGTAATCTACATATTCATCTAATTGGTTTTGTAGTTTATCTAAAATATCTTGACATAAAGGACTAGCTAACTGTTTAATTACGAGAGCATCATCACCTTTGATACCCAGTTCATGTTTAAGAATACGAATTGTATATTGATAAATCGACATTTCAGAGGATAACAATAAAATTTTCTTGTGTTCTTTTACAGCTTTTAACATTACATGCATTGTCATTAGACTTTTACCAGCTCCAGGAGAACCAAGTAATAAATTCAATCTACCAAGTTGAAAGTTAAATCCATATACAGGCATAAGATGTATAGTTTGCTCACCAGATTTAATTTTTTCAATTGCCTTTTTAAATTGATTTCGCATAAGTAAATACAAGTTCTCCATTAGATTTTATGGTAGTTAATTGAAATCCATGTTTAACTAAGAAACTCTGATAGTTATCAGTATTGAATTTGGTTGTACAGACTGTATATAAAGTATCTGTTGGATTAAAATCATCAAATAGCATTTCAAGAATAACTTTAAGAATAGTTGAAGCTATACCTTTACGTTGATAAGCTTCATGAACACATAGCATATTTAATTTAAGAAATCTATTCTTTTTTGATAATACTGCAAAACCTACTAGCTTACCTTCATCAAAGTACTGAATTGCACAACGATTTAAGCGTTTAATTTTTCTTATGTAATCTGTATCTGGATACTTTTGGAGCATGTCACTTGCAGCCAGATTTATGTTTCTTGTAGTAGTTACTCTAATTAACTTCATTCTTTGTTTACTCTTCTGATACAATTAAAGTGCTTAGTTTACAAACAATATCTAATACATCTATTACAGAACCTGATGTTTCTATTGGTTCTAACTCCTCTTGTAAATGTATTCTTTTTTGTGTTATTGGTAGATTTATAGTTAAATGGTATTGTGCGACAAGTTCACTTAGTACTTTTAAATCTGTGTCTGGTATTGGTGATAATATGGTTATTTCATGATTTCGCGTATCAAGAATAATATCTAAATATCTATCATTTTCTAATCTTAGTGTTAAACGCATAGTAACCTCTAACTTAATGCTATCAATCTGTCTAAATAACCTGGTCTATAAAACTTCTTTAAGTGATATTCATCTTTTTTACCAAACCAATCAGTATGTTCAAATACATCCTTTACAATATCAATATCTTTAGTATCATAGTAATATGTTATTTTTCTGACAAGCGCTAAATCAGTTGCGCTATTATCTACATCCTCTGGTTCGGAATTTAAAATCTCATATAGACGTTTATCGGATTTTGCAAATACAGATATGTCTGTTTCAGGTCGAACAAAGGAATAATTCTTTTTCATGTGTTGCTTATAAATCTTCTCTCGCTCACGTTCATATTGTTCAGCTTTGATTCTTTCTTGCTCATCTGATAGTTCCATTAATTTATCAAAGACCGCAACGTTGCATTCTCTCAATTCTACATCAACTATTCTTTCTAGACTTGGACTTACAATGTGTCGAACACGTGTCCACACTTCAAGCTGTTGACCTGTAAAATCCATGAATCTTGTTTCAAACTGTTCTGTTGTTTTCTTTACTATGAATATATGAGCACCGAGTTCACTTTGAGATAATTCTACAAGTTGAGGAGTATCAATAAGAGATTGCATCCATTTATAAACAGGATGCTTAAAATCACAGTGGTCACAATCTATACAATAAATCGAATATCCTGTATCTCCTATTGGACCTAATTTAATAGATATTGTAAATCCATGGTCACGAGCTGCCTTAAATTTTTGATATGGAACTGTTGCAGCATTATCAATTGTTGAATATTGACCAAGATTATTAACAGGTCTTTTATCCTTTGATAATATAAACATATCTGTACAATGCTTAAGCTTCATACTTCCTCAATACTTGTTATTTCAACGTCACTATCACGGTCTGTAATCAATCTAATTACAAGACTGCTATCTTTTACTATTTTGGACATTTCGTGATATTCTTCTATTAAGCTATCTAAGTCTTCATATGCATTCATATCAATATCTATATTTACTGTAAACCTGAACTTCATGATTTAAAACACCTTCTAATATAATTCTGTATAGAATTTATACATTCGGAACAACATTCATAATCAACAAAGACATCTCTATGTAATGTTATATGATATAGTCTTGCGACTTTGCGCCGACATATTTCACAATATTTATCTTGTTTCATGATTAAGGTAATTTACCTTTCCTGTTGTAGCTTTCTGTTCTGAATTGATTTATGTTATTTATATATTTAAATATTCTGTTCAAGAATGGAATTTTTGTATGGTCCTGGATTGTTAGTTTTGGATTTAAACAATCAAACTCTAATACTTTAGCTAAGTCTTTAAGTGGAACATTATACTTTGTTAGCATTCGTAGCAATACTAAATTACTTGGATAGTAAAACAGCAATCCATGTTCTTTATATACATCCTTTATAAATTCATAAACCTGCCAAAGAGAAGTTAATTTATGTCCTTCTAATATCTTCTCTGCTGTTACAACTCCAACTTTAGGTATTCCTGGTATATTATCAATTCTATCACCAAGTAAAAACTGTTTTGCAAGTTCATGCATAGAAGATTCAACAGTTGTTTTAATTAATTTAATTCCGTTTTTCTTTTTTGACTTGATTGTAAGTTTTGGTATTTGTAAGAAATCTTTGTCACATGAAATAATCATTACATTATTTCGTTCATTCTCTACAAGATTAGATGCAATAATTGAAATTAAATCATCACATTCAAAGACCATACTTGATACAATTATTACTCTGAAAGCTTGTAATATTTTTAGACATTCATTTTTAAACTCTAACCAATTCTTAGCATAAGAATTTATTCTCTGTGCCTTATAATATGGAAATAATACAGTTCTGAAACCACGATTTAAGCTTATACAAAAATAGAACTTTGGGTCTAATCTGTTGTATTCTTTAAAGTATTGTTTTGCTTCTCTTATCTCTCGGTCTTTAATTTTTAACATTGTTTGAACTGCTATATGTGGTGGTAGCTTTGTTGCAAACATTGACCTTAATAATATATCTCCGTCATATAGAATATGTATCATATCTTTTATTTAGCTTTCTGTTGAGTTTCTGGTTCAACTAATCTAATGTTAAATATTTTAGTTGTAGGCATCATTGAAATTTTAATCCAATCTGTATATGAAATTGGATAACGTAAAGTTTTTGTATATAGATACCACCAATTCTCTGGTTTATCTTGTAGAGTTCTTATTGGTAAATCCGATGTATCTATTGGTAAATCTGTACTGGATTCTACTGATACTTCATCACCTTCAACTATTGCTATCTTTCCTTCATACATTATTTCAGTATCTTTCATTGTAGAACCACCTAAATCAGGTTCTAAATCTGACCCGATGTATATAAAAGAATCAAAGTTAACTATACCATTAGCAATATCAATCTCATCATATTCACCTGAATCCTCAACTCTACAATATCTATAAAGCTTTTTATCTTTTATCAAATATGAACTGTAATCACCTGGTATGATATCAGCTTGTGTATGACATCCTGATACTACTTTATCTCCTGATACATATAATATCATTGGTGTTCGTTGAGTAGATGAGATGACAAGACTTTTTAAATCTTGACAATAAACTACTTCTTCTTTTAAGTATTGTGAGAACATCTCTTCATACGCACTTAGTTGATTAAATTTTTGATAAAATTTACCTTTTAAAAACCAGGTATTCAATGATGCAGTAGCACGTAAGATTGTAATTGTTTCTTTATCTACAATACCAATTGCAAACTTATCAATATTACCAGTTCCAAGTATAGGTAGATTATGCTGATATTCTTGTAATATAGATAAGTCAGATGCATCTAAATAATATATTGAAGATGTATTATAGTTTACAAGATAGAAATATGTAGCTGTTGGACTTCCTTGAAAATAACTGCCTGTTAATCTTGAATCTTCTGACCAAAGTACTGTTGATGATTCTGTATCAGTATTAGACCAATTATAAGGTTCTGTACCTATTATATTTAATCTTGTAGATAAATAAAGTGTATTACCTGAAACAAGTAAATCATTTATATAATTTGTATCTGGTTTAATTTCGACGTTAGTCCATCCAGCTAATTGGACTGTAAAGGTTTCACCAAAGGTATTAGGTAGAATTGTATTATAATTTATATTATAAAATGTTCCAGATATATAGCATCTAAATTCACCAAGTGGAGTTACCCAGGTATTTTCATCAATTTGTAGTTGAAGCTTCTTTGAAGCTGATAATCGACCAGTAAACATAACTTGAGTTGTTAGTGGTTCATTATTATTTATATATTGATATGAGGTTTCAGCTTCGTTAAATCCTGCTATACCTTGGAAACCACCTCTATACTTAGTCTTAACAGCATCTACATCTGTCACAAGTATACCAGAATCTGTTTTGTATGCAAGTTTTTGATTTATTATATATATAAATTCAGTTACTTGTTGAAGTGAAGCTACCTCTATATCTTTATTTAAACTATCAAATACTTTTTCAGGTGTAACGTTAAATGTTGATGCTGAACCGTCATCATCAATATAATAATTTTGACCGTGAATAATAGGTATACTATCTTTAACTGCCTCTGGATTTATTCTAGTTTCATTTGAGAAAATCAATTGTCTGTTACCTCATAGTGTTTACAATAAAAGTAAGGAATTTTATTCTACTTCTTTTTGAACATTCTTTACATAATATACAATGTCGAGGATTCTTATCATAAATTCTATCATTACAATTATCACAATAATATTCAGGTATTTCAACTATCTGTTGTTTAATCTTTCTCATAATTAGCTACTCCATATTTATCAAGCCTTGAATAAACATCATTTATTATTTACTCCTTTATTGTATGTTTCATAATCTATTTGGGTAGACGTATAGAACTCTTTATCATAACCTGGTAATTTAGCTTTAACTATTGATAAATCTGTATATTTTGATAGTCCTGTTGACTCTTGATACTCATACAATTGACCATTTCTAATATTTCGAACAGGAAGGCTAACATCGTTAGTTACAACAAAATCTTCTGGTAAAAGAGCTTTATCAAAGCAAAAGTCTATGTAGTCATTTGCAAGAAACGTAAAAGTTAAGTCTTTAGAACCTATCTGATTTTGAGTTTCAGCTATACATTGAGCCATGTCTCCTTTTGAGTCTTTATTAACAGTGCCTCTAAATAGTATCCGCCTACCATAAATTACTATAACTATAAAGAGATATTCTGTAGTATCTGGGTCGTCAACACTAACAGTACTAGCTATTTGTGTACCAGATGTTGAAAGCGTTATAGTTTTTGCGTTTTCATTCCACGTTAAATAAAAAGTATTGTAAGTGTTGGTAGCGAATGATTGTCGTACTGTCGTCTTGCGTAAATTAGCAAAAGGAACTGCAAAAGATATCATGGAGTATTCACGTTTAGGATTTTCTGCATCTCCGTCTATTACTGTAAAATCAAAACTTCCTTCAACTTTTATTGGGAAACCTGATTCGAGTTTTAAAGTTTGAGTTAACTCATCAAAATTATAGTTAGTTTCATGTGTTGAATTTATCTCTGGATTTAGTTGATAAGTGTACACATAACTTGCTTTTTCAACCACTTCAGCAAGATTAGTCAAGTCTTTATTGTTTAGACTGTCGAGCTCATTAAACCAAGGTCTATTGATATAATATTGTTTCTGTTGAGCTAAGGCTGTTCTAAGTAGTAAGCCTTGTGGGTCATTATCTGGTACATCTGATAACGCTGGAATAAAATCAACACTATTATCAGCTGCATTTGCGCGTCTGTCTTTAAATACTAATTCTTGATAAAGTGCTTGACCTTGATAATTAAAACCAGTTGTATTGTCTTCTCCATATTGAGCCTCTGGCTGCCAAATTTGCTGTGGAGATTCTAATTTACCTCGTGTGTAATGTGTACCTGGAATAAATAATTTAAGAGCTGCTAAATTTTCAACTCTATTTTCTTGTACTTGAGATTTGGTTATATCTACTTTATTAAAGAAAGCTCCATAAGTACTTGGGAACATATACTTGACAGCATTGATTGAACTAGTTGTATCATTGCAAGATACAGTTGCAGTATAATTATTAGTGTAGCCATTACCAAGATAATAACATACTATACCTGGAACTTGTCTGTTAATTGTAACTGTGTTATTTACTAATTCCTCATCATCAGCTAATGTTGTATTCCATTTAAATACGTTTGCAACTTGAGATTCTGTGGCTAGTGCATCTGCTATATTTGCAGAGTACGAATAGTTTAAACCTTGAGATATTCTACTATCTCTGTCTTGAATAGTGTTTTGAAGAACATCAAGTTGAATCATATTTGATGCATTATATACATCAATATTGTTCATAAACTCATGAGTATCAGATTTAAAATCTAAGTCATCTGATAATATTCCAAATAGTTTAAATGATGAATTGTACATAGGTACAGTAGACGCAAACAAACGTAAATCAAGGTCATTATCAAGGGTTCGATTTAGTTTCTCTTCAACCGTTTGCCCAAATAATAACTTCATTACAGGTCTTAAACAGAAAAGGTCTGCATATTTATGTTGCTCTAGTTCTGTATTTTCATCAATGTCTTCGCCTTCAATTGAAGCTTCATAATCATTTACTTTTTGAACCAATATATTTGCTCTTTGTTGTAAAGCTAATAAATCCATACTTTATATACATCCTTTTTGTTAAAAATTATCATGTGATAAATCTAATAAAGTGTTAACAATTAACATAATAAAGATTGAGAATAGTATTCCAAATAAAATCATAGCTATAACCTTTAAGTTTTCCAATGTTGATTAACAAGTTTTGAAATATCACCAAGTGCATTAATGTTTACATTCTCTGCAATTACGATATTTGTACAGTAGTTTTCATTGCATTTCGATGTTGATATTGATATATCATATCTAGGATTTGAACAATCATCCTGCCAAGGTAACCCAAGTTGTTGAGATTGCTTTTTAAGGTCTTTTATGATTAGGTACAAAGTTATACCTTCTTCTGGTTCCACCTTTTTATTATAAATAGTTCCTGATATTGTTGCCTTCAATATGCCACAATAGCCTGATGCGTTATAGATTGGTCTTGGTTCATGGGTTGAAGAACCACATGTAGCACCAGTTGACCAAGCGAAAGCTATAAGCTCATTAACTGATGATGAGAATTGTACAGAACCTCCACCTTCAACATCACCTGTCCAATATTCAAATTGTGCCTTGTTAACATCTGTAACTTTAAGGTTTGGAACCCAGCGACCATTTACAAGTCTACCGTTGTTTGGACCACTAGCAAAGCGAATATCATAACAACATGAGTTTAATGTTCCTGTGACCCTATAACTCTCAATATTAGGTATCTCTGGCGCGTTATCACTAACTTGTGGTGCATTTGGATTAAAATACGATTGGTTTGTTTGGAAACAATAATTTACTTCTTGAGTACATTCTGCACCATTTGCTTCATATTTAATAGTTCCTGTTATACAACCACCATTTGAACCATTTGGATTTCCTGGATTATCACCATTGCCATAATCATTACCTGAACCATTTCCATTAGGTCTAAAGTCTAATTCATAAGCCCAGTCGTCACCTACACAACGCAAAGCATACCAAGTCACATTAGCATTTGCTGCTGTATCATTCTTAATAAATTGAAATTCAGAGTAAACTGACTCTTTTAATTTATACTTTTGCATATCTGGATTAGCTGGAACTACAAGAGTTTGAATAGTCGTGTATGAGTTACCAAATCTATAATTAAATGAATCCCAAGATTCATCTTGTATAGATAGAGCTGGATAAGCTGTACAACCTAAAATACTAGGAGACCAATGAAGGTTAAACGTGTTTGAACTTTCTGGTATAGGTCTGAAATCAATTGAATGTGAGTGGTCGAACCAAGAAGGTAAACCTACTCCTGTTTGTGGGTACTCTTGCTCTTCTGGTAGTGTACCTTCAAATACTATTGCACTTTGTGTATATGTATACGCATAATGTCCTAGAGTATCAGAGTTGACACTATCAAATTTATCATCATTGTCATGTATTAAATTGTGTCTTAACCAACCTCCAGAATTAGAATGCGATATAGGCTGAATTAAATTTGATAACCATAAACCAGGTTTAGTAGTTTCAAGTCCAGATATAGTATCAACAAAATAACCTTCTAATTTACCTTCATTTTGAAGGTAAGATTTTGTTAAATCTATTGTATAGCTTGAGGTGTTTGATGATTTACCTATTGTAACAGATGCTATTGTTTCTAAAGATGGTTTAATGTCATGTACATATCTACTAGAGCTATTAGATAATCTAAAACCTACACTACAAGGAACTGTACCTTGATTATAACTTGAAAAGTTAATGATGAATGATAAACCTAATACTGACATATTAACACCATCATCACTAACTGATATAACATCCTTTGTATTATCAAATTTTGCATATAAATAGCCATTATCTTTACTAACATAAATCTGTATATATGTAGGCTCACCATTATCTACATTAGAACCTTGGATATCTAATAATATAACATCACTGTTTAATACACTTGGTAATGTGCATTCTATGTATATATCAGATTTAAGATATTCAACTTTAGTTATAGATAATCCAAAATAATTGTTATTGTCAAGTCCTGATGCTATACCATCTTTAATAGCTGGATTACCAAAAGTATTAACCCAAGTTTGTAAACCTAAAGCACTTCTTGTTAGAGATTTAGTTAACTTTGTATATATTGGTAGACCATCTATAAGAGCTGTATAAAAAGTCTGTCCATCTGTATCAATCTTAACTGGATATAATTTAGTTAAACCTTTTAATAAATAATCATGTGTCCAGACACGTAAATTATTCATTTCAGGATAAGGTGTCATATCAGAACCTACAGGTTGGATAATACAAGCGTCCTCAACATTAGTAGCCTCTGCCTTTTTCAACAGTTCTTCAACTAAATCCTTTTTAATTTTTGTTATTCTTTGATTTGATTTACGTCTTGCCATAGTTTTATATTAATATCCAATAATTTTCAACATCATCACTTGAAACACTAAGTAAAGTTTTTGGTGATATATAAGGTATAGTACCATTTACATTATCAGGAGTTAAATAAGCATTAGTATTAGCTTGATTTAAAACATTAGATTGAAGGGCTGTACATTTATCAAGTGGAATACCTCTAACTGGTTGTGCTTTATTCCCAATTGGCATATTATAATTAAAATTAATTACTTCACCTGTTGACTTATCTTGGAAACCATTACCATTAGTTGTAAAGATAGTATCATTACATTCAGAATAATAAAATAATGTTGAACTTCCTACATATTGACCTGACAATCTTTGAAACTCTGAATAGACCCCAGCTAAATTGCCTTTATATACATTCGGATAAGTGTCAACATTAGATACTAGAACTTTTGAAACTAAATTATTAAGAGGATAATTTGAGTCTGGTAATGTAGCACTATCTATTGTGTTAGCATATGCTGTATCATTATATTCAATAACTGTATGTGCTTCATCATCTAAATAATATATTGATAGATTGCTTGAGATAGTTTCCTTTTTAACTGGTGTTTCTTCTTTTGAAAAGACATCATACATATACCCTGGACCATCTTTAAAATTTGCAGATTGTTCAAGATATCTGCCACATGTGTGAATTGTAGCTCCATATCGGTCAAGGATGCCTTTAAATAATAGTTTAATATTATTAAATGCGTTTGGTGTTAATAGTCTGTTAGTCTCCTGTTTGAGAATTTCTACCAATAAGCTTAATGCAGATTTCTCTCTAGACATATCAACTTCAAAAGGATTATCCCAAGATAGTGGAGGATAAACAGGTATCTTACCCTCAACATAATCATTTAGAAATTGTACACAACGCTCATATTCTGATTGATTTGTACTACCATCGTCATTTATAATTTTAAAAGGTCTTACTGCCATTTACTTACTCTTCTGTTTTATCTAAATCTTTTATAAAATTTCTACAAGCATTTATTACACGAACACAAAAAAACTCTGATTTAAGTGCTCTATTAAAAAGTTCCTCAATTAATTCATCATCAGTCATTGACTACCTTATCCTCTGTTACATAGATATCATAATCATTATCTAAAAATTGTCTTAATACTTCTAATAATGTGCCCTTATATGTGTTCGTTTGCAGAACATTTACTCCTGTTCTTAGTAATCTAAAACAATTATCACCTTCACGAACTAACTTATACTCTAAACGGTCATATGCTACAAGTAAAAATCTATCTAGATTATACTTATTAACTGCAGCTCCTAGATATTCAGCTCTACGTTTTGTTTCATCAATTAACTGTATCATTTATAATTAAATCTCCTTATATGACATCCATTCAATATTGTTCTTTTCACACCAGATTGCATAGGTTGTCTTAGAGTTTTTATTTATCTTAATATTTGGATTTTGAAAAACCATTACAAACTTAAACTCTGGATGCTGTTCAACTAACAGTTTCATTTTCTTTCTGTCTTGTGCTGTAAACCTACCTTTTAATTCGTAGATAAGCTTACCTTTTACAAAATCTGGTGTATATTTATGCTCTGTTTCTGGAACTGTGTAATCTAATTTTAAAGGCTCATATTTAAAACCTAGTTTAAGAAGTCTTTCAGATAACCTCTGTTCAAACTTACTACGATATATTATCTTTTTGTTTTGAGAACTTTTCTTCTGTGCCATCCGCAAGCCTTATAATTAATCTATTATCAGATTTCTCATCATCGTCATCAAGCTTAGAAAATTTTACTACAATTTGCAGAAGTCTATCTAAACTCTTTAAGATATCTTGGTCACCTTCTGACATTAAACTATCAAGTTGTTTTAAAAGATTACTTCGAATTCTTTGGAACTTAACTGCAAGCATTGATGCGACTAGTTTATTGTATCGTTTGTCTCTAAATAATTGTTCAAGAAACTCTATACATTTAATTGGATGCCAATCTTTATGCTTATTTTGAATGTAGTTCTGTAAGTTAACTCCGTCAACATCCTTTGTAGCTAACTCAAGCAATTCATTATTTGAAATCTCTAACATTTTTGAAATACTCCAAGGTATTTATTAGGAACTTATTTATATCAGTCTGTCTAAATATAAAACGTAAAACTTTATACACACTGTTTGAGTTAAATCCTATTTCAATAAATCTGGTCTGACCTGAATAGATTAGAAAAATAAATCTACAATCCTGAATAGATGTTTCACTAAACTTAGAGCCTAGTCTAAATCTATTGCCAACAGGTGTATATAAAATCTTTGAGATACATACTTTTAATGTACGAATATTATATATTTCAATCATTCTATAATCTACGTTTTATGTGATAAGTATCAACTTGTGACATATCAGCTTTAGTAAATGAGCGTGAACATGCATCATTTATATACATAACTGCCTCACTTGGTTGAACTCCAGAAAGTATTAGGTATAAAGCTGTTAATAAAGGTTGCATATAGTAATCATCAGATAAAATGTCATTTTCAGAAGTTACGAATGTTTTTACATCACCCGTATCCATTGATTGAAATAATCCAGTTCTTATAACAAATGCTGTTGCATCTGCCGTTCTAATAGTACCATCAGGATTTAGTGGACAAGGTCTACCATCCTTAAGAAAAGCTATCTGTTCATTTGGCTTATTATAAACTCTCTTATTTGGTTTACCTGATAAAGGTACTTCAACTGTAGCTTGTGATGCATTAGCTAATGACATAAGTAAATTAATATAACCTATTATCTTTTGCATACATCGATATGTAGGTGTAATTGGATAATTTATGCGAACGGCTAACGCCTTGTAAATATCTAAAACATTACTCATGTGCAACCTCAACTAGTTTATTATAAGTTTTTAAATTATCTCTTAATGTATTTATTCTAGGTTGTAAATAATTGTAGAAGCTTCTTTCAGCTTCCTTATCTGCATAATATTTAACCTCAAAGTAAGTTAGCTCACATACTTCAATAGGTATCTTATGTATATTCTCTAAAGTTTGAACTTCTGCCATATGATATATTGGATTTTCATAATAGAGTTTAACTTGTGTTATGTCTCCTATCATTGAACATAGACTAACCGCTTCATTAACAAATCCTATAGGCATATTATAAAATGTTCTAGTGATTAAATCCAAAGTTACTATCCTTTTTATACTTGAGGTGGTACATCAGTAGAAGCTACTGTTTGTTCTGGTTGAACTGGTGCTGCTTGCTGTTCTTGAGCCTCGTCAGCTAAATCCATAATTAATATTTGAGCTAGACTTTCGGCTTGTGGTACAGATATGCCTAAGCTATCTGAAAGTACTGCAATGATAATATCTAAACCTCTGATTTGGTCTGATGCAATACCTTCTGCAATTTGTTCTACTACTTGTTCTCCTTCTTGTGGAGTTGCTTGAGCTTCTGTAGTTTGAACTTCTGTTGGTGCTGGTGCAGGTTGTGCTTGTGGCATAACTTGTTCTGGTTGAGGTTGAACATTAATATTTTCTTTTGGTGGTAAATTCATTGACATTATTTTAATTCTCCATAAACTTTACTTGTAATGTGTATAATGCCTCTTCAAGTGAGGCTTGTAATCTAACATATTCAATATTGTCTAATTTATCAAGGTATCTTTTTATTGTTTGTAATATACAAATACCTTTTAAACTAGTGTATCCAATAGCCTGAACTGTATAGCCAGAGTAATTATTTGAAGATTTGATGGAATGAAGGAATGAACGAAAGGTGAATAGTCCAGGCTGAAAATGTGGATGCACTAAAGTAATTAATCGTTTAGAGTGATTAATTAATATTCTTGATGTATATGGTCTAATGTGGTTTAGCCAGTCTTGCATAGAAAGCCTCAGTTTCCTGTATTCTTTGGTCCATTATTCTTACAACGTAAGCTAGTTTAAATCTCCTTTGAGATATAGCTTTAGACATCAAACGCATACGTTCATTATGTGTTAATCTATTCAATGACATTGTATCTTATTCCCAAGGTAGCTTATTTTCTGTTGACTTGCCTGCTGACTTTTTTTGCTTTGTTGTACTTGATTTTTTTGCATCTGTCGCATCAGTTTTGAATACTGCGTCTAGTTCAGCTTTGTATTTTTCAACTTCTTTTTCATCAAGCTTTCTTACAATAGCCTCACCTGTAACAATTATATTTGACGCGCCTTTCTTTTTGTAAATTGGTCCATAGATTTCAACGTAATCTCCTTTTGCTAGCTCTGGTGATTTTTCTGTAATAAAGTACAAGAAAGACACTCCATTAGATACAACATAAGCCTTATCTTCAAACACTGCTGTTACAAAGAAAGTACCTGTGACTACTAATGGATGAGGATTTTTTTTAATTTGTTTTTTCGGTTCAGTCATTTTTAAATTACTCCTATAAATTATAAAATACAAAAGGCGATAATCCATGTGACCATGTGTTTAACGAGGCTATCGCCAATCCTCATATAAATATTATATAATATTCCAGTTTAGATTTCAATTAATTTCAATTAAATATTTACAAAACTTAAAGTTTTATTCTCCGTCTAATATCCATTCCATAATTTCTGATACTGGATTTCTTACATAAAAGCATTTACCATTATCGAGCGTTATTCTGGTAGATGCAGTCCAGTTAGCACTCAAACTTTCAACTGCTATTATATGTTCTACATCAACATGCATACTTAAATCATTAGAATTTGTAAGTTGTATAAGCATAGACATTACTTATTAAGCTCCTTTCTAATCTCACTTCTGAAATAACCTATAACTTGGTCTGGTGCTAGTTCTGGTTTCCACGGTATGTAAGTTATATCAGATTTGCCTTGTTTAATATTGTTACATTTATCAAACCAGTAATGAGTAAATACTTGTGATGCAGGTATATTATAAGCTTTACAAAGTTTTGCACTTAATTTAATCATAGCTTTAAGTTGTTGTAGAGTTAACGGATAAATTGATTGCTTATGTTTTATATCAAATCCATAATTACAACATGCTGCTATTCCAATACTTCCAGTATTACCTAACTTCGTATGTGCTGCATATTTACCGTCTGTACAATCTTCATTATCACTTGGTTTATAAACACCTTCATAAATGTTGCCAATATTATCAATTAAATAATGATAAGCTTTTAAGTCTGTATCATTAGGCTTGTACGCTCCACCTGTATGATGTATAATTATTCGCTTCATAATAATTTAATTAACTCCTGAATATTATGTTCTAATACTTTAAATGCCTGCCTTTCGATTGATAAAGTACTACATTTATAGGCATTTATTGGACAGTTTAACAACTTTGTTTTGTACAATCACACTCTAAAGTTTCTGTATCAAAATAAATCTCTGCATTATCAAATACTTTAATCTTCATAATTTTAATCTTCTATTATATTAATACATTGAAGGTGCTTTTGGAATATATGTATGTCTTATGTAAGCTGGTTGTGTGTATGCTGGAATATGTGTATTGTAATAATTGGTATAGTTATTTATAATTTTAATTCTTACTGTTGTGGCTGGATGTGTAGTAGTAGAAACATTTCGATATTGTGGTAATGTCATAACTGATAATGCACTTGGTAGGTAGTTAGGTTCATTATTAGTTAATGTATATCTAGTTGCATATAAATCAGCCTCAATCTCATGCTTATGTCTAATCTGTTTTATGTTTGAATAGTTATTAGCTAATAATTCTCTTGCTTGTCTTTGATAATGTTGTAATGCATGATGACCTATTTCATGCAATCCAACAGCTTTTAACTGTCCTTTAGTTAGATATGCACGAGTTAGCTTTGTAAGTATTATATCACCTTTAATTGTAGTGAATGCTGTTAAACGTGGTAAATCATTATCATATATTATGTGACAAGGCTTATTATACTGATTACATACTGCTTGCAATTCTTTATATACATCCTTTTGTTCTTGAATTGTAGCTGAATTAGCTATTTGAGTTGTTAAAAGTAAAACTAATAATGTTAATATAAATTTTATCTGCATGTCTTTACGCTCCATAAAACTGATGCTAAATCAGAGCTTTCTATATTTTGAAGTTTTGTATTTGTTATTTGTAAGTGAACAGGTACATGAGAGCTTTCAGGTTTATTATAAAAACTAAGAGAGCTTTTGTTTGACTTTACGTAAAAATCTTGTGGTCTTGATAATAAAGAGATTAATTTTAAAAAGTAAATTAAGTCCTCTCGGTTTTCTAATATTTGTAATTTCCATCCTTTGTAATGTCCTTTTATGCTATCAAGTTGTAGATTTGGAATTAGAGTGCATATATCTCTCATAAAGATATTAAACGCTCTTTGACTTCCAAAATTCTGTGATTGCACGCGTATATAAAGAAAAAATTCATCGTATCTTTTACGAATATAGAAGTTTAACCTTATATGCCTTAAGATAATTCGTCTAGTTAAATTCAAAGCTACTCGCTTTTTAAAGTATACTGCAAGATTAATTTTATCTAATATAACACTTATAAAATTGTTACTGTCACGTTTTTTGGTTTGCATTCTTTTTACATCCACAGTTATGCTTAATAAATTCTACTCCTTTTGGTACTGTAGTACTAAGAGCTATTGAACGTTTTCTTATAAATTCCTTTTGTTCTTCTGTAACTGGTTTACCATAATATGTTGGTACTATTTTACCATTTATCCTTTTTATAATACATTCACACATTATACCATAAAGAAACATAAATTTATATTGTGTTATTTTATCAAAGAATTTAAATTTACCATTTGTTATTTGATAATATGGCTCATAGTTTACGTTAAACATATCTTTAAATTTAAAAGCTTTTATTTTAATTTCTCTATTTACTCTCAAAGGTATCTCCATAATTAAGTAAGATTTGAAATACTTTGCTTCTTTTGTTATGTACTTGTGATAATATAGTTTCCGTTAACTCTTTTACTATTGTATCCATTTCTTCAGTATATTGTACATTAAATTTAGCTGCCGCATATTTTACGCCTGCAATTATTAATCTGGTAAGAACTTTTAGTTCAACTTCTTGAATTTTCTTATTTTGTAATACATCTAAACGAAATTGACAATAGTTTTTTATTGCTTTATATGCAAATTTTTTAATTTCATTAGCTTTTACATTCGAATTACCTGAATAGTTTAAACTTTGAGCTATTGCTAAGTCCTTAATATATTTATGTAGTGTATTCATATATCATTATACTCCTAAGCATAATAAGAGTGCTTGTACCAGTATACAAATTATAATTGTTACTAGAGTTCCTGCAAAAAAACAATCAAAATTATCTAACATATTATTTCTTAGCTCCTATTGTTTGAAAAAGTTGATACAATACATCTTTGGCGGTTGCTTCTACTACTGATTTAATTTTTGAAAGGTATTTTATTTCTTCCTTCGGTGCTCGTACAATAGTAAACAAGCGTTTAATCATTTTTAGTTCAGAGAGTTTAAGTGTCACTTTTATCTCTGTAAATGTAACTTCCTTTTCTTCTGTTGAGTACTCTAAACCTAATCCATTCAAACGCTTTTCTATTTCTTCATACGCCTTTTGTTTAGTTTCTTCTGATACAATAATGTTTGCTGATACTTCCATATTTGTTCTAATCTCCTTTATTAGTTATTAATCTTATACTATTTTATGGTTTACTGTAGATTTAACAATTGATTTAATTTGTCATTTAATTCTTTTTCTTTTTCAGCTACAATCTCACTTTCCCAACGCATATTATTAGGAGGAAACTCACCCCAATATTGTTTATGTTTTGTATGTATTAGATTATATGGTAGTTCATTAATAGAACTTACTTGTAGCTTACCATTTTTATAATTGTTTAGATAGTAGTTTGTAGACTTAACAGCGTCCTGAACTACTTCTGCTGTATCTTTATCTACGTGTGTAACACGTTTTTCAAATCCTGTTTTTCTATCACGTATTGTTAAGACTTCCCTTGAATATGCTGTTAAGTACCTTTTCATAATTATCACTCCTTTTAATTTATTCAAATAATTCTTGTAGTTCTGCTATAGTAAATATGTCTGGGTTACTAAAGTATTTTATAGCCATTACTTCTAAATAGTCTGGTTGTACATTCTCTAAGAATACATTTACAAGTCTATTGTAGGGTATACTTTTTAAATATTGCCGCATTTCTCCATTATATGTTTTGCATTTGTACATAAATTTACCTCTGTAAGTTTTTATATTATAATTACTTAATAATCCATACGAAAAACTACACAATCTATAGTCTTACTTTTTAGCATACTAAATTCTTTGTCTGTAATAAATTTCCTTAATTCAGGATTTTCTTCAAATGTTTGTAAATCAACCCAATTATCCATTACATCATTATCTATATCCGTAATGTAATTAATTTGTTGCATCTTTGTAGGCTTTTGTAAGCTAATAACCACTTTGTATATCATTAAATATCCTTTCACTTTTAGTTGGTTTCAATAAAAACTTAGGTGTTTGCTATCCTTCACACCTAAGAAATTATAAGGAATAAAGATATTAATATTATAACAGGATAGCTCTAATATTAATAAGGAGGGTATTATGAAAAGAGGATTGCGTTTAGTTGCTCTGCGCGTACGCTTCTATTAACTTTAGGTGCATATTTATTATCATTTGTAATTTGGAATAATACTGTCTTATTTACAAGCTTTTCAACTTGTAAAAATCTAGGGTCATTTTCATCATACAGTTTTTTAATTGCATTCTTCTGTTCTTCTGTAAGCTTCTTTAAACCTACGTTTGCTTCACGCTGTTTGTTTGTTTTTTCATTTTTACTCATTTTTAAATCTCCTTTGCTTTGTTTATATATTAAGTATAACATATATTTTAATACTTGTCAATGTTATGTAAATAAATTGTCACAATCATTTAACTTTAAATAACCAATGTTCAGTTAGGTACTCTTCATCATTATCATTCTGTTTTTTTTTTGTTTTTACATAAAAAGTAACCGTGATATTCACTACAACCTTTAAATCTGCCTACATAAGGTGTAACTTCATCATACTCTTTACATAATTCTTGATAAATCTCACATACTTGATTTTTAGTTTTAAATGTGATATGATGTTGATAATACATAAATACTATTCTCCTATAGTCTTATCTGGTGCATAATCAGCAGAATAAAATAAATCAAATCTATTTAGTGTACAATCATATACACCGATATATTCTTGATTTAAAGTGTAAGCTAATTTTAACATATCTAAAATTCTAAAGTCACCGTTATAAACCTCAATAACTAAACAAGGTTCTTGATTGCCTAAATAGTAACTTGTTGCATCTATAACTGTAAAGTTTGCATATAATTTTGATAACTGTGCTAGTACATAATTTTTAGAGAGCTTTTTATTATTTTGGGATACTAAACCAATATAGATTTTAAAATTCATATCAAATCCTCCTTAGTTATATTATTATTATACAATATAGTTAGTAATTTGTCAAGTAGTGTTAGATTATATTGTTACAAAAATTAACTAATACTATATAAATATTCAAGGTCATCAATAGTATTTCGAATATCGACTAAACGAGTTATAAACATATCTAAATCTACTTGACATTGAAAATAAGCATAAGAACAATTATCAACTGGTACATACTCATAACTATGAGCAAGCGCGTTAATTAAATCCATAACAGCTTGAATATCAGTTACTGTATTTTCTAATTGCATTACTGTGTACAATGTTAGTTCTCCACATTAAATCTTGTATAACCGTCTGTAAATAACAACTTTAGGTCGTCAGCATCTACCTCTTTGTCAGATAAATATTCTAATAAACCTAAAGCATCTTCCACTATAACTGGTTCTTTTGTTTTTACATTTCTACATACTAGCATTGGCGCTACACCTCCTCAAATAAATCTATAAATCTTCTAAGTCCTGTTCTAACATACAATATATCATAAAAGCTTTCTTCATTAAAGCCATTGATGCTAGTAACTAAATTTAGCTCCTTTTGTGTTGCTACATTGAAATCTAGTAATATTGAATACATATCGTCTACTGATAAGTCAGTTTCTACTTTAGTATACATAATTTAAACGCTCCTTTAAAACTTATAACTGTGACATTTAATTTCAAGAATACTAAGCGTCTATGTACATTTCTTGTAATTTACTAATGCGTTCTGATAGTTCTTTTTGATTGATTAAACCAAGAATAAACCAACGCATATATCTATCACGTAGCATCCAATATTTTTCAGTATCTGTCATTTATAATCCTTTCAATTTTAACTTCATTTCTTAACTACTTTATTTATGGTTTTATTTTTATTTTTGAGGGAGGAGGAGGCTACTAGCCTGCGTTAATTGCATTAACTACTGCGTTGACAAATCTTGCTTTCATCCATTGGCTGCGTGTGATAACTGATGTTTTATAAAGCCATAATAACTTTGTCTGGACATCTCTTCTGTAAGCTTTTGGATATCCGTTAAATAATTTAATTCTTGTCATAATTATCACTCCTTTTAATTTGTAATTTATTCCGTTTCCTTATATTATTATTATACAATATATTTGATAAAATGTCAAGTATTTTTAGATTATATTGTTACAAATCTTTACAAATATGTTAAAATATGTCCAAAATGTGTATAAAACGCGCTTTTTGACCTGTTACAAAAATATTACAAAAATTCTCGTGGTCTTTTGGGCTCGCGCGCGCTCAAAAGAATTTATTGTTTATTATATATTATTTAATTAACATGTATATAAAATATTTATGTTTATTTTATATGTATATAAAGTATATATTTTTATATACAGTTTTTTTTTAAAAAATAAATATATATACTATACAATCGAATATATATCTATTATTTTTTTAATATTAAACTAAATATATATCTAACATAGAAACTAATGTTAAATCTATATTAAATTAAATGTTATAATATCTAATATAGATTTCAAATAATAAATTAACTTGAAATCTAAATTAGATACTAGTTTGAAATCTAATATTGATACAATATTTAAAAAAAACTGTATATAAAAAGTAAATCTTTATATACATTTATATAATTAAATATAAATTAATCTAATTTAAATCTTAAATAATAATTAATCTAATACTATCTCTATATTAAATCTAACACAAGTGTTTCGCGGTCAATCTCCTATAGTTTATATACGTCTCCAATAAAATAAAAAAGGATGCACAGCTAATTAAATCTAGTCATACATCCTCAACAAAGGAGATTAGTTATTGTAAAGCTCTATCTAATTGTCTACGTAAGAGCTTTTGTTGAACAATTTTCTTTTTCACTGATTTAGGTACTCTTTCCTCCCAATAATCATATTCGTAAGTTCCAAGTACTCGTTTACCTAATTTTTCTGTAGCATTATCTACTACTTTTCTCTTAGCTCTCATACCCATGTTAGCATATTGAGAATCATCTACTAATTGGTTAAATAATTTAGTATCATCTTTTATATACTTGTCTGATAAAAGTGGTACTACTACTTGGTTATAGAATTGTACAGGTCCTAATAAATTTCTACCAATGAAAGCTAAACTCGGTAACAAGTTAAACGAACCATTGTTAGTTTTTATTTCACCATTCTCAACTCTGTATCGTTTTCCATTTACTTCGAACACATTTGGGTCTCCTTCACCAGCTAATAGTTTATTCAGGAATTGGATAATAGGTATTTGAATGGCATCTCCATATTCACCAAATAGAAACATATTAGCAGCTTGTATTGGAGTGACTACAGTACTACGTCTGACTAGTTCTCCTTTATCATCTGTTCTAATAGCTTGAGTTAAATCTGGTTGAGTTAATCCTGGTATATAGCTTTGAGCTTGTTCATTTAACATCTCACCTACTTTACCAACCTGATTATAAAATAATACTTTACCAGGTTTATCAGCTACATGAGCAGCAACTTCTTTAAGAGCAGCAGCAGGATATGAACCAAAAGGTACAAGTGATTTTATAGCAGCTTCAAAATTAGAAGTTGTAGGAACCTTAGAAGGTACTGTTGATTGAAGAAATCTAGCTTTATCTAAGCCATAGTTGTTAATATATTCAGTTGCAATATTTTCTAACCATTTATCAATTGACGCTACAGGTCTATATAATTTATTGTTAAATCTTGATACTAACTTTAATATAGGTGTTTCAGCTTCTGACAGCTCAATTAATCTAAATTTTGGAAACTTTTTAAATGTCTTAACTGCTGCGTTAAGGTCAAAGTTGTTTAAGATTGACAGAGTAGTAGTAAGTATG
>OLJF01000589.1_pt1 | contig 33735 bp, 67 predicted proteins | sample 1609751 | NCBI WGS metagenome assembly OLJF01 (sample SAMEA4350171, study PRJEB24818) | metagenome | biome: human; feature: gut; material: faeces | place: Denmark | collected 2013-09
GTATATAATAAACTATAAGAAAAACTTATGGATAAAAGTAACGAGAAATTACCGAGGGGGGGTTGGAAGGATAAAGATCATTATTATCTGGAGCGTTGCCCGAAATGCGATCGGGAGAATTATGCTTTGGCAGTTGCTCAAGGAATTTGCTGCTGGTGCGGGTTTAATGCGAATGTAGAATACTCAAAAGAAAATTATGGAAACACGGGAAGAACTTGAACGGAAGTTAGTAGAAATAAAAGAGAAAGAGGCTAAAGAATTATATGATAGTTTTTGGCCGTATTTCAGTTCCTTAAAAGGGAAGTGCTTTAAGCAGAAGAATAGTTACGGCGGGGATTCTAAAAGTTGGAACCTATATTCTAAGGTGGTGGATATCACCTATGATGATATGTATCTACCGAATAGAGATAAGATTGTTCTTTCTACGTGCCGGGTCCTTCAGTTCCAGAAGACAAGTTGTGGAGAAATTATAATTAAGCCAGTTTATGAAACTTATACTCATGGTTTAGGTGGAGAAATTAAAGAAACTGAGTTTAACCGTGCATTTAAGAAGATTTGCGACGAGATTAATGGGTTAGCGTGAGTATGTGTACTGACGAGGATATTGGATGGTGGTGTGACCGTTTAAGTGGAGAACATGCTGGCAGCGGATTCAGGGTAGAAACTAAATCTGGGATGGGAAGGACGTACCATAAGGATGAACCGATCTTTGAGAAGGTACCTGTCTATTTGGATGATGGACGGAAAGTGTTGGTAGACCCGGAAAACATAGTAATAAAGGGATATATTGATTAACAACAACGATTATGACAAAACAAGATGAAAAATTGATGCGGGAGCCTGCACAGGTATTCCCCACAAAACCGGGTATTTTAAACCAAGACAGAACCATTATTAAGATTACTGGGAATCTTACCCCAGAACAAATTGACCAATTTCGTCAAGAGTGGGAAAAGCAGGTGCAAGGTGCAGCACCGATATTCTTGGTAGTACCAGATGACAAAACTTCTATTGAGGTTATGCCTTTGGACGGGTACACCAAACAGGAGATGATTGATTTTGCATTAGCATGGGGAGAATTTGTGTGGAGCAACGGTTTTATGGGAGAATTATATCCTGATGTGGTGGCAAAGTTCAATAAATTCTGTGAGGAACAGTTTGCCAGCAGTTTTAAACTACCACGAGAAATTGAGGTTAAATTCTATCGCAAAAATGGTGAAGATCAGTTCTGATCCGTGGCAGGACATGGATAAACGTCTTGTGGAGTTTTTACGGGATAGAGGGTTGAATGTTGTAGAGGCTCACTTTACAAAGTCTAATGGAGAAATAAGAGAGGATAAGCGACTCTCTGCTACGACTGGATACTTTATATACAAAGAGGGGAATAATCTATTCAAGAGAGAGTTTGTGATCAATTTGGAAGAATTTAACGACATTAAGATATGCACAAGAGAAGGGTGATTGTTGAGATAGAGCCAGGAATTGAACCTATTTCTGGACTGGCACATGCTGGGAATGTTATAGCAACTACAAATCCAATGCCGGATGGAAGTAATGAAATTCAGGTACGGGCGTTTGATGACGGTTTGTATGTGCATAGGTGGAATCAGGCTGGATTTGACCTTCTATATGTTGGAACGCATGCCGATATAACTACTCCAAAATCAGTAGATAAGACTGTTTCATAAGGAAAACTTATAGAGTATAATCAAACTATAAAGGAAACTTATATGGAATGTTCTTCTGGGAAATTGTCTTTTGAAACATTTGAGCAGGCTCAAAAGGTAGTAAACAGCGCAAATAAACCACGGACACACCATTACCAGCATGGAAAGAGAGTGAATAGAGGACAGAACAAGCGTCCGAAACGTGTTTACAAATGCACCGAATGTGGGATGTATCACCTAACGTCACAAAAGAAATAAAGATATGGATTTAATTCGTGAAATTGGTCAGGAACCTGTGTTTATTAACCAAGAGGGGTTCAGTTGGTATCTTGCTAAGAATGAAACGCGCTATGCACAAACTACACAATTACGAGTAGGCGGGGAAGACCTGCCAACCCTGAAAGATATTATTGTGTTTGCTGTCTATACGACCAAAGATGATATTTTTCAGAGTTTTGTGGTTATGAACCAATATAACCAGATTATCCGGGGAGAAGGGTTGTGTTTGAATAATATTGGAGAATATTTGGATTCGTTAAAACTGGTAAGGCAGCATGAATGATCAGGAACGATTACTTGCACATATGATGAACGGTCGTACCGAATTTGTTATGTGTGCTGCAATATGGTATGATGACGGAGAGAAGCATGAGTTCCAGCCATACAATATTGAGAGCGGATATGTGGTTTGTGGATGGCGACACCCGAATTGTTTCAGCACCTACCAAGCAATAAAGCAGGAAAAGGGGAAGATAACTTTTAAGGAGTTGAATAAGATGCACGGGGTGCAGGGTTTTCTAACTACAAAGAACAGGTTCTTAAATAGAGCAGAGGCTTTGGAATTGGTGCAGCATACCGGGCAATTGAATAAGCCGTTGATTGGTGGAGTATTAACGAGTGAGGATTTGTGGTAAGATGAAGGAAAGTGAGTACAAGAAATTAAGTATCCAGGAACGAGATCATTACATGAGGTGTGAAACCTGTGGAGAATGGTTTGATATGCGAAATCTGGAAGAGGTGATTGAGCACGAGCATGGGTCACAGATGGGTGAAGAACTGGCAGCTATTGCTCTTGAGAGGAATATTGTACGGGGAGAACCCATAGGAAGAAAGGAGAAGATACAATGAGGATTACACAGGAAGAAAGGAAAATTTTATGTCGTCTTGAACGGGTGTGCAACCAATTAGGATCGCCTCTGGATGGTACAGCTACCAGCGAACAGAAATATATTGACCGACAGCGGGGTTTAATGCTGGTCAGTAATGTTCTTTATGGATTGTTGTGTAATGATCCATTAAATGATTACCAGAAAGAAGATATGGAGAAAGCCTGCCAGAGTCTTGAGGCATTGGAAGCATTGGTAGATAAAGAATACCCAGATAGAAACGGAAGGATATGAAAACGAGAGAAGTTACTAATAACCGAGGAGAAACGTTTGTATTGACCGAAGCCGAAGAACGTTATTACCGTGCATTGAAACGTCTTGAGAAAATGAGTCCGGGAAGGCTGCGTCTATTTGGAAATGGAAATTTAAGCATACGGATCAATGATTGTTGGCATGGAGATGAGGTTGAGATATTAAACATATTTTGTGAAGGCGGAGACGGAGGGGATGATATATGAAAGAAGAAACTGGGATAGACCTATCTAAATTGGAAGCCGTATTGGATGCAGCACTCGCAAATGAAACCGAGGAAAGTCTTACAGAGTTTTTGAATGAAATGCGGAGGAAGGATGGAAAAGACGGAAATAACTTGGAATAAAGTTTCTTATTCTGTTAGAGATGTAATGTGTCCTGTGTGTGGTGGAAAAGGAACAGTAGAGACTCCATTTTACTCAATAGGATATAGTGGACAGTCAACCGGAATAATTCCTGTTACCTGCTATTACTGCAATGGATCAGGGAGAGTAAAGGAGTATTACCGTAAGGAACCGACGACAGGTGATAAACAATAAGAAATAATGGGATATGAAAAAGTTTGAATACACTGAATTAGTTTATGGTGCATATGGGGTAAAGTGCCCTCAGGATAAAGAGGATTATAAACCAACTTCTACAATTATTACAGGATACCTGTTGAATGAAATGGGGAAAGAAGGCTGGGAGATGTGTGGGTGTGATTGTGATGATACATGGAATAGATATTATTTCAAAAGGGAAATTGAGGAATAGTATTGAAGGGGAGATACGGTTGTAGGGATTGACTGGGCGGGGTCGGAAAAGTCATAAGGAAAGTTTATAAGACCCTTGGAGAACTATAAGGAAAACCTATAATCAATAGAGAGCATTTTATGTATCTTTAAAGGAAATTTAGAAGAATAGGATGGCAAAAAAGGAACGTGAGGTGGCACCGATAGAAGAGTGTCGACCGAAATATACTGAGGCAGAGGTACTTAGGATTAAAAATGAGATACTTAGAGACGCTCCGGACTACATTTTAGCAGCCTCTCCAGAGGTGCGGGATGAATGGCTGAATTATAAGTGGCACAGACACTTAGCAGACTGTAACCCGTACCGCTATATGAAGTTTATTGGTAGGGGTGGGGAGGAAATGGTGGCTGACCTTAAATTGGTTAGCATTAAGACTTGGATAATGAAACGGGGTGGGAGTGCAAAGGACGCAAACCGAGCCCAGGAGCTACGTTATAAGTATGTTATGATGCCTTATCAGATACTTGGTCCGATGAAGAACAAGGTCAATAAGGCGTTAGGGATACACAGGGGAGCTCAAAGCCCTCTATTGAACAAGGTGGATGTCGTACTGGAATGGTTTGGCAGGCACCATACAATAGAGGACGTCAGGAAGATGTTTGAGGCTCAGTTTAATTATGAGCCGGGATGGGAAGAACTGCGTTCTATCTACCTCAAATACAAGGATGTAATTGACACCCGAAAAGCGGAGTATATTCTCCGTAATAAGGACTTCAAGGTAGCTACCGAAACCGGAAGATTAGAGGTCCTAAATACTCTCCTAACGGACTACCATCTTAAATATCACAAATTCCATCAGGACGGGTCTGCCAATATGATAATGAAGATATTGGAGCAGGCGCGTAAAGAGGTTAAGGGAGAGCAGTTGCGTCTCACGGTTGAGGGCACAATTGATATAAAGGCTTCTCTACATGGCATGGAGAATGTGATGCACACTATGCGAGGCCTGAGTATAAATGCTCTTGTGATAGGCTTAACGGCTGCAAAGGCAGGTCTGGACCCGTCTGTACTGATCGGACAGTTGGCTCACAGTTGGTATAAGGATTACAACGGATTTAATAAGAACGTTATTGGAACCGAAGAAATCCAGTTACCGTCCGTATTGTTAAAGACTTACGACTGGGGTGAACTACGTGCTAAATCCAAAGAATTCGTAGAGGATATGATCCCTATTACGGAAGCAGTAGAGGTAGGACACGATGAGGAACCGTTTATTGAGGAGAAGCGTCGTAACGTGCTTGATCGGTTAATGCAGCTAAAAAGGGAGAAGAGTGCAGAGGGTATTAACGGAATGCCTACTGCTCCGGTCAAGAAAAAATACAATGTGAAACCGAAGGAGTAGTTGTTTGTAACAAACTGTAAGAATATGAGAAGTCAAAAGTTACAAAGTGAAACAACGGGAGCAGACAAAGATAATAAATCGTTATATAAGACGATAGGGATGAACCCGATTTTGGCTGCTATATTCGGAGGTTGGTACATACGGTGGAGGCTAAAACGCAATATAAAGAAGATATCGCGAATTTATAAGGTATAGAATACCGAATGTTGGTCGTGTGGATAGGTGAAATCTGAGTAGAATTGTTCGATTTCACCTATTTTTTATAGAAAGGTAAGAAATTTCCCGGGGAGATATATCCAACTAATGTTCTAAATGGCGCATTTTTCTGAAAAGTGGAAAATTTTTATTGAAAAATTTGGTATTCTAATTTTAAATACCCACCTTTGTAGTGGAAATGAATAACAAACTAAAATTAAAAGCCATGAGAGCAATCGTAAAAGTAAACAAGACGAATTGCTGCTGTGTTTAGCTACGGATTTGCACGGCTATTGATGACCCTTCTTTCTGCGATCCAGATCGGGGTGTGGTGCTTGCTGGCCGTTCCTTCCCTATTCAGTAGAAAAGTAGCAGAGCTCATGGAAGCTCTGGTAATGTTCCAGCCAGACCCGGATTATGAGGACGATTCTATTTACCTGACTCGTCATGCTGATTGGCCCTGTGGAGAAACCGATAAAACAGAATAGAGATGGACGATTCTTTAAAGATGATGTTGGAACTGGCCCGGAAGAATGCTCAACGGGGATTCCCGGTGGATGCTCGTATTATGGTTGCTAACTGGTTGGATATACCTTATTTCCAGAAGGTCTATAATAAGATACGGGAATTAATGATTGAAGAGGGGCAAATGACACGGGGTCTTGCTATGTACCAATGTGAAAAGGACGTACAGATACTGGAATGGGTGCGAAATAATATTTCAAAAGAGGCATATGATCAGATAAAATCTGCTTTAGAAGGGTTGTAAGACCCTTTTTTAATTTTTATGACAAAAAGTTGAGGAAAAATTTGGTGGTTCCAAATTAAAGTGCAACCTTTGTGATGGAAGTGTAAACCAAATCAACTAAAGTCATGGAAAATCAGAAATCTTTAGGCAAGAAAGAAATCATTGAATGCTTGCAAGAGTGGCGTGAAAACATTCTTTGTGATATCAACAATGAAGAAAATTGGGGAACGGAAGAAGCCACTCGATTTATTCAACGTGAACAATTCCGTAAACTGGATCAGGCTATTATGCTGATCAATTCTCTGGGTGGTAACAACAATATTCCCGAGTAAGATGGTACGGCTCGTAAAGAAACCCGTTACTAACGGTGGGTATGATGTGAAGTTGGGAAGACGCATTCTTGCAAAGGTGCGACGCACAGACACAGCACAAATCTCATGTAGCATTAACGGCCTTTGCTGGTTCTTTACTACAATGGAAGAATGCGAGGCGCATCTGCAAGACTTCTTTGAGAGCTATTTCCAGTTCTTGGATGATCATGTAATATTTTGCACAATTAAAAATTAGAATAATCATGAGAAATAAGGTGTTTAAAGCGGAACAATTTGAAGCTGATTCTATTGGTAGTGGGTTGTATTTGGGTACAATCGTAAAAATAGTAGACGGGAGTTGGATTGTAGGCCGAAGAGGGAATCGTTATTGTAGCGACTTTTATTTGGCTTCTTCCTATTCTGGATGTAAGGACCATCTCTACCAGATCATTGATCTTAATAAACCGTTCCCCACGCCGAAAAGTGATACACAGTCGGCGATCCCTATCAACAATATTAAGATACGTTCCCTTAACACGGGTAAGATTTATTTCTGTCATAACGGCAATCTTTCTGCTATTACTCACGGGAACCACAATGGTGATGGGAAATCTACTGTACGATTTGCAGGGTCGGACATCTACCGAACTCCGAGCGAAGTGTTTGCCGGGAATAAATACATTAATCTGGAAACTGCGGATTATTTGTGTGGAGAGAAACATTAATCTGAAAAATTAGAATATTATGGCACAAGGAAGAGGAGTGTTGACTCCAGAAGTACAGGCAGTCGCAAAGAATTTGCTGGGTTACGAACTAACGGTGCGAGAACTGCGTCTTATGCCGTATCTCCAGTACACCGTAATGAACGACAAACGTATAAACCCGAACCACATTAACCAGGAAGAACGGGAAATTCTCAGCAAGTGGCGCGATAAAGGTTGGATGTGCGGTGGCGCTGGCAGCGACGTAAACGTGACTAAATGGTTTTGGCTGGCTATGAACGAAATTCTGTTTGTGGCGTATGTAGATATTCTCTAAACTGATCGGGCTATGGTTAATTACTATGGATGTAAAATAAAGTCACTGGAAGACTATAAGGATACGTTCCGTCCACACGTACAGAAAGAGTACACGGATAATTTCATGAAGACTTACATGGTGGATGAACTTATGGAGGACTTGATGGAAACCCGGTGGAAGATGCTGCAACAATCCAAATATTTCAATCGTGGCGTCTATTGGGCCGTGTTCATAGGCTGGGTGATTGGAATTGTGTGTGGAGCAATGCTGAAATAATTTGGCCGTTCCATTTAGAATACCTACATTTGTTACTGGAATGTAACATTAACCAATACGAAAAAAGACTATGGATGCAATTAAATTCACTATCAAAGAGGCAGCGCAACAAAAGGCGTTAGACCTAAGCAAAGAACACAAATCAATCTTCTATGTGATTTACTGCCATAAGACGGAAGCATGGTATGTAGACGACAACCCTTTTATCCGTCTGTTTGAGGAATTGGTTACAACCTATGAAAACGGGAAGGAGATTACAGAATGAAACTACTGGAACGTATACAGACAGCATGGAAAGTGCTGCGGAATAAAGACTGGTACGACCAGCAACTCAAAGCAGCAGGGAACCGGGCTATAGATAAATACTGCCAAGAAACATGGACTGAGGTGCTTACGAAATTGCATTGGTTTGCCCGTCAGAATGTTTGGGACAAAGAAGCAAAAGGGTTTATCTGTAGAAATAATCTGGGGCAGAATTTTATGACTGTGGAATTGATGAATACTTCCTCGGTTGGAAATCTTTCTATGGATTCAATTACGCCTTTACCCTATTCTGGGAAATCTTATAAAGGGGGTGAGGTGTATACAATGGCTCATTTCCAGAAAGGAATGCCGTACATGGAAAAACGGTTGAAGAATGACCTTACGAGGCATCTGGCTGAACGGTTAATTGAGGAGGATGTGGTGGAATGGGAAGTACATGAAGACACCAGCCATAAATCCTCTCTTGTGTTGAAGGCGAAAGTAAACCTCTATAAAGCTAAATAAGATGGGTGCATTAAGAGATGGAGCGGAAAAGATTACAGTATCGGTGAGATATTGTAGTGGATATACCATAGCCCAGATGCAAAAAGAATGGGATTGGTTGAAAGGGTATGCCAGTTATGGCATTCAACAATTCCTTTTAGAAGCCATGCGGATGGGGTACGTGAAGGAGAAATTGGGAAAGGAAGACCCAGACCAATTCACCTACCATATCACTCCAAAAGGGCGTAACGCAGTAGACCGAGAAAAGTTACACGTATTGCATGATTAAATTATGACGACAGACCAGATTGACACTCTAACGATTTCCATGATGGACAAAGCGGGTAACGGTTATATGTGTGCCGTTGACCCTGCATTCTTTGCGGTGGTAATTGGAATTCTTGGGCCAGAACATAAATTTGTAAAGGTGCCGGGAGTAGAAAAGATGAAGATTAATGAAATATTGAAAATTGAAGATGGAAAAGGAAAATAAATATTACTCACTTATGTTGTTTTTCAGTGAGGCAGAAATTGGTATTTCCGGAGATCGTGGTAAATTTATTTGCACAAGGGTAATTCGCTTCAATAATGGGTTAAATGCCATAGAAGCATATTCAAATACAAGGTGTCCGGCGAGTCAATTAGTAGAAGCACCTACTATGAAAGAGTTGCTTGAAGAAGAAAATAAGATGTTTGAAAAATTTAAAAATCCGGAATGGGTTGATCGATTAATGGAATCTCTTTAAATAAGAAATTAAAGACTTTCATTTAAACTGGATGAAATACCATTAATAAACTAAATAACGGAGAAATCAACCAAATAAAGAGAGAAAAGCTATGAGTTTAGAACCTTCAAAAGTGTATTCGGACGGTGGTACGTGTGTTTACTTTGTACTGAGTGTCCTTAACGGGATTGTGTATTCCATTTGTTACAGCCGTAAAACGAAGAAATATAGTGTAGGGTTCAACCCTACTACGTTCTTTACAGAGGACTATAAGGAAGTTCCAACGGAAGAGCATCTGTTCCAAAGTTTGCAGGTAAACCGGGATGGAGCCCTTTACGACGTTATGGCGAAATAACGTGTGTGATGGGATATATGTTTGTGCTCCTAACATGGGAAGAGCGTTACATAATCCGTAGATGCAGTGACGATGAACATGATCTAAAGCCGATGCTCCGTGCTGGGTGGCGAGAAGTTTATCGTCACGTTTCTTTAGAACAGCTATGGAATTTTATTGACGAACGAGGTATTGTGGTAGGATAGTAAAGATGACGAAAGGTAAACTTCCATATAAATATGTGTGTGCAGCCTGTGGAAAACGGACGAAACAAACCACGTATTACGACCCACTGACGGACGAATGGGTGTGCCGAAAGTGTTATAATGCAAGGTATGCGATAAAAAGTTTGAAGAAAAGTTCTGAAAAATTTGGTAATTCCAATTAATATACCAATCTTTGTAGTGGAAAAGTAAACTAACACCTACAAAGTCATGAAAACGTATACCGTCTATTTCAGTGAACCCGTTACCCTTACTTGTGTAAGAGAAAAGTGGAACAAAGAGAAACGTCGTTGGGAAGAACAAGAATTCCAAGTTTCCGAAGACACGTTCACTTTTCATTCGTTGGCACCAGCCAAAAAGCTAATCAGGGAAAATCTCAGTAAATATAAAGGCAGTTCTATTACGAAAATTTATGCTAATGGAGATTGGGAACCATGCGGAGAAATCAAGTTGAGCGGTTCTAATAAGACCTTCATGGCAAACACTCGTCAAACTAAAGCAGGATATTGATTATGAGTACAAGAACCGTTTTACCACCAGAAGAACGCAAGAAAGAACTATTGGCATGGTTGCAAGCCATTTACGATGTTAGTAACCCGGAGTATATTGAAAAGAACGGGATGGAGGGCCAGCCCAGTCTCTCGGAACTTTACAAGAAAGTAACCGGACGACCCTGTGGAGGTCCATATCACAAAGCGATTATGGATTTGGGTGTTATCCGTAAACTGGAGAAGAAACGATACAAGCGCAAATTCGAGTGGAGCCGGAACCGTGCAACTCCTAATCCGTGGATGGCAACTGCATTGTACAATAGATGCAATAGCAGATGTTCCCAGTATTGGAATGAAACTGGAAAGGAACGTACGGAGAAGAAAGAGAAACGTAACCAAGAGCTCAAGATGGAAGCAGCAAAAGATATGCAGCGAGAATATTTTAACGAGGTTCAGGAAGAACAGGTGATTACGGCCGGAGAAGTGGTTGTAAAAGAAACAAAAGAGGTTCCTGTTGGAAGGAAACACGATCTTAATCTCTATGGTGCCTACAAAGACATTTTAGAGGGCGTAAAGAGACTGGAAGAAAAAGTCGGGAGTTTGTATTACCGAAACACTCCGGATCATATACGGGCTACTGTTTATGACGCTATGTCAGGAGCAATCCTTTCGGCAGAACAGAAACTCGGCGTGCAGCTCAAACTCTATTCTGACCGGGAGTTGGTTGAGGAATTGCGTGAGCGCGGTTATAAGATCAAGTTTGGACGGCTGGTAGTGAAGGGTTCTAAACGTAAATTCAAGTTATGAAAAAGCGTGTGTTTAAAATACTGGCTTCTATGAAGCTGGGTGAGGTAAAAGAGGTTATAGAAGCTCTAAACATGAAGAGCATACCGGAAGACCATGTGGCTCGTAAGTTTACGGACGCAGTATTTGCAGAAATTGAGGAGAAAGACCGACAAGGTATTATTATGGAATTGATCCATTGTATGCCGTATATTGCTGCATATCTGATGGATTGGATTGATATGTACGATAACAACGGATAAAAATAAGATTATGTCATACAAAGTACCAGTAAGCATCTGGAATCAGGTGGACGCATTTCGTAGATTCTTGAAGAAGAACGGTACCTCTATAAAGGAGTATCGTAAGGAAGTAGAACGTTGCCATAAATGCAAAATGGAAGAGTTCCTTGCTAAAGAGAAGGATATTTCTCATTGGTTGTTAGCTGCTTTTGAATTTAAAAAGTCCGGAAATCCTAAATTATGGATTGATTTAGGATTTAAATGGAAAAAGTACGCAGAAGAAATGTGGGGATTTTAGAAGAATTTTGAAAAATTTTTCTGAAAATATTTGGTGTTCTAATTTATTGTTGACAACTTTGTGATGGAAAGGTAATACAAAACTAACTTAAAAATCACAAAGCCATGAAAAAGAATGATTTCTTCTACAACAACAATCTCGTAAACAGCAACCTTTCAGAGCTTCATAGCTGCCTAAAAATTGTCCACCATTTTGATATTGACGGGGGAAACCTTTTGAAATATGCGTGGAAATATCAGAGAGAGGTCGCCGAACGTAGTTATTCTATGCAAGAAATCTCCGATCTTGGAAAAGAAATTGCTGCAAATTTTGGTAAATACTTCAAAATTGTAGCACGATGAAACTCGACAAACATACCACCATCCAACTAATCGGCATTCAAGATCGCATTCACCGGAACATAGAACGTCTAAAGAAAAATAATCAACATAATAAAGTCTATGAGGAAAGCTATATGATTGATACTGAAGATGAAATTTCTGTGATCGCTCAGCTGTATGCAGCCTCAGCAGCTATTGAAATGGTATTGGAAAGGGTTGAATAATGTTTATGCGGGAACATGCACCGGAATACAGCCTTCTACCTTACGAAATGTCTGCGATGATTTGGGCTGGTGCCCGGATACACCATAACGGAGAAACAGAGAATACCTATGAGGCTCTGTTGCGATTTAAGTTCAACAATTTATTTGGATGTATATGACTGGAAAAGAAGAGTTATTTGAAGTCTTAAACCATGAATTTGATTTGGCGAAGGCTTGTTCTGGGTGGGGATCAAGATATCTTGGATTTGAACCAATTGATATAATTACAAATACCACACTTTTAACTCCAAACACTATCTATAAGACGTTAAGGATGTTACTTCTTTGTGGATATCTTAGTAGGCCGTACAGAAAAACATATTTTGTAATAAATCGTATCCCAGAAGATCTTACTTGTAAAGAATTGGAACGACAGGCTCATCAGGTATTAGAAGACAGGCGTAAAAATGGAACACAACCTATTTCCGAAGACTATAACTACAAAAATAAGAAGCGATGAAGAAGTTAATGATTTTATCCCTACTGCTGTTTTCAGCCTGTGTAGATTTCAACCCGGCACAACCCAAAGAAAAAGTTGAGCCAGTAGAACAACCGAAACCAGTTGCACCAGAAGCACGTCTGACAGAAGAGGTACTGTATAAGAGTGGTGGTGGCACTATAATTTCTGTCCTCACTGTAGACGGCCGAGAATATCTTATGGTGCGTATCTATGGGGAGGGAGTGAGTGTTTGTCCTAAATTGAAATAGGGTATGATCTATACAGAATGTCTCAAGAACAAAATCAAAGAGGAATTATTTTGCTCTCGGTAAGAAGATTGTAGAAGAGTTTGCGGACGTTAATAATCTTCCTATGCCACGCATCAAGAAGATCGGTTTTAACGACAGATTTCCAGACAATCGTGGCTGCTACTACCAAGGAGAGATAGAACTTTGTATGGATAATTGTTCTGATCCTGTAAAGGGAGAGCCCGTACGACGGTGGACATACCCATGTTATAAAGCAGACGTCACAGCGTTGGGAGTGCTGGCCCATGAATTTGGACACCATGTTGCATTCAAAAAGAATCTACGTGTACCACAAATTGGAAGCGTGTCTGGCTATGAGCCTAATCATCATGAAGTTAGCGCGGAGAGTTTAAGGCTATTCATCCTCAATCCTGATTTATTACGTGTTATTGCCCCGGTGAGGTACCGATATTTAATGGGTCATTTGAAGCCAGTAGTGGCGCAGCCGTGGAGAGAAGTATTGCAGGGTGCCGGAAATCGTTATTTTGAGGTGATAGAAAAATTTGAGAAAAAACTTGAAAAAAGATTTGGCGGTTCCAAATATTAAACACACTTTTGTAGTGTTGAAATCAAGCTGATGGGTCGAGGAAGGAAGAAGAAAAAAGAAGATATCTTACCACAAGATCAGGGTGACAGAAGTCTTTCTATGAGTGAATACATAAAACTGATTCATGAAGACCTTGCAGTTATTGAAGAACACCTGCCGAAAGGATTCCACAAAGAACACATAAAATGTGTGATTAAGTGTACTGTAAAATGGCTTTATCCAGAATTTGATGGTACAATGTTTCATAAAACTAACTTAGAAAGAGTAAGAAAATGATCAAATTTCAATTGGAACGCATCTTGCGACAGAAAGCAGAAGCAGCGGAACGCAAACACAAACGCGACACAATGCCGTATATCCAAGTAGTTGAATATAATCCTGTAAAAGGAACAACCCGCCGAGAAATTAAGCATTATTTCAATAAATAAAAGTTCTGTACAGGAAGAGACCTACGTGGCTTTGAACTGGTGTATAGTTTATATAAAGGGCAATCCATCCCACATGGGGAAACAATTGCGGTTGTTAGCACAGTACAGAATTTTATTTTGATCCATGGTGTAACGGTAACACGACAGATTTTGGTTCTGTAATTTGAGGTTCGAATCCTTGTGGGTCAACAAAGAAACTGCATAATCCAAGATATGATGTAGTCGTACGGTAAATCATTGAGGAGATAAAGCCCGTGGAAGAGTAGCTTGCTAAATTGTTTTGATTCCACATTTTCCATAATTTATGGTTATTACTTTAGCCCACCTGAACGGTTAGTAGGGTGCAAGTGAAGAGCGGTGCGAGTCCGCGAGTGAACCGGTTCGATCCCGCCCCTCTCCACAAAGTAACTTTAAACAGTAACATTATGAAATATCCGAAAATTAATACACTGTTCAAGCGTGACGAAAAGAACCATATTATTCTTGATGCGTTCACGACCCCCGAGTTTGAATATCTTAAGAATAACGAATGGGAATGCACCGAGAAAATTGACGGAACCAATATCCGTATTGAATTGGAACCTGATGGGATAGGTGGATTTGTCCTCAATTACAAAGGCCGTACAGACGAGGCTCAGATTCCTAAACACCTGTACAAAAAACTCCAGGAACTGTTCCCTATTGAAAAGATGATTTCTATTTTTGTTGACCAAGAGAAGGAACCTGTACCCGTTACAGTATTTGGAGAGGGATACGGTGTAAAAATCCAGAAAGGAGGAAATTATATATCGGACGATGTAAATTTCATCTTATTTGACGTTCGTTTTGGAAAATGGTGGTTTGATAGGGAGTCTTTGGAAAATATTGCTCAAGCACTTAAAATCGATATTGTTCCTTTCATCGGCCGTATGACTATCCCTGATGCGATTGAATACGTTAAGAAAGGGTTCAAATCCACTATTGCAGAGAATAAAGACTACGATGCCGAGGGGTTGGTTCTTAAGACTCCTACTGGCTTACTGGCCCGTAACGGTGAACGTCTAATCACCAAGATTAAAACACAAGATTTCCGACAATTAGGTTTGTAATATCGGAGCCGGGATGGTGGAATTGGCAGACACACAGGACTTTGTTTAGACATACATTATGTATGAAGATTGTAAAATATTTGGGCCCTATTCTCGTAAGGATGGAAGGAAGCATGTTATTGTTGTTAAAGGTAATTTTAAAAAGACGATTAGCTATCCAAAATTCTTGGTAGAATGTTATCTGAATAAAGAACTATCTAAGGAAGAAACGATTGATCATATAGATGGGGATTTTAATAACAATGATTTTAGTAATTTAAGAATTGTTAATAGAAGCCAGCATTCAAAAGATGATTCGATTAAATTGATCCCATTAGAAACAAAATGCCCGATTTGTGGGAAGAAGGTGTTGATTAATTCAACTAATTCTTACAATAGAGGAAAGGTGACTGGATTTTGTTCTAAGAAATGTAGTGGGGTTTATGGGAAGATGGTTCAAATGGGTTACATTAAACCGATTAATCAAGAATTAGATTTCAAATACCAAAAATCAAAATTGAGTGCATTATCAGAAATGGTAACTGTAGAAGACCTTAAATTCGGTGAAGGCTTAACGAATAAAGTCGATGCTAATACCGAGCCAAGCCCAGAAATGGGAAGGTGTAGAGACTAAACAGGGTCAACCTAAACTCTTATTAGAGCATGGTTAAGATATAGTCCAGACCACAAACAGAAAAATATTCTGGTGTTGAAAAACATAGTGGTATGAAAATCCTGTGGACAGTAATGTCCGTACGAGTTCGAGCCTCGTTCCCGGCACTTTTTACCATAAAAATTTGGTTGTTCTAATTATTATTGATACTTTTGTTTCTGTAAGCGTTATGATTGACCCCATTGATCACCCGATTGATCTTTGCTACGGAATCAACGCTTGCAATATGAAGGAGAATGTGGGATATCCAAAAAGACGAAGGCCCACAACGGGATCATCCCCCGTGCCAACAAAACGAACATTGAGAGTCGTTTCCCTTGAGGCACCTACACGGCTGTAAAGTCTGCAGAAATTTACTGTCGTGGGATCATGAAGGGATAGTAAACGGGGAAGGGGGAAAAGAAACCCGTTGAAAGGGGATTAGATGCGTAACTAATCAACTACGAAACTAAGAAGAGGATGGTTCTTCTTTTTAAAAATAGAGTAATAGCACAGTCCGGTTAGTGTACTTGCTTTGGGAGCAAGGGGTCGCAGGTTCGAATCCTGCTTACTCTACACGAATTTAGAATTAAATCAGAAAAATTATGGTAGCTTCAAAGGTAGCACAATGGAAGATTGATAAGATCGCTAATACTCTTGCTAATAAGAGTTATAACGAACGTATCAAAGCAGTCGTAGAATGTGGTAAAAAGATTGTAGAAGATTTTTATCGTAAACAAATACCGGAAGAAATCCTTGTGCTGTGGGAGAAATACAAAGATAAAGGTGTTTTCAATGAACGATCCGGATGGTATTTGTATTACCATAACAATAAAGGGAATATAAATTACAGTTGGCAATACAATTTATCCCTCCCCGAATATCCTTCTACCAGCCTCAAGGAAGATAAAGAAGTGTTGGAACGTATTTGTGTTTACGGGGATCAGTACCAAACCCTCAAAAAAGAAAAAGAGGTGTTCCGTAAGAAATTGATCTGTACGTTGGAGACCCTGAAAACCCATGCCAAAATTCGTGACAATTTCCCGGAAGCGTTTGTACTCCTTCAAGAAATTGAAGCCGATGAACAGGATGAACGGCTGGAAATGCAAAACAAACAGAAAGAAAATCTGTGTGATTCCGTTGAAAATTTACGGGCACAATTAAATCACAATATTCAAAATGAGCCAAAACAAGATCAAAATTAAAGATAAAGAGTACCCGGTTGCAGTCATAGATAACATTCCGCACATTAACGGAATGCCAGTCAAAGAATTCTTAAATACTTTGCAGCCGGATGAGCTCATGGAACTTTCCCTAAACGGTGGAGAAGCCATTGTTGAAGTGGAAGTAGAAGACCCGGTTGTAAATTAGAATACGATGCGTGACTATTTGGAAATAATCTATTACATTCTGGCATTCGCATTCTTTGTGTACGTTTCTGTCTATACGAATTTGTGGAAGAAATTACACGATGTATGGAAAGCGATCAAAAGAATTTTAGGATGTAATGACGATGATTTTCATGGCGGGATTCCCGCTTGTTAAATACGAGGTTTTTACTATTCCATACACTTAGAGAAACCTGTTTAAAGACTCTGGGGCGGTTCTGGAGTCTTTTAACCATTTTGAGCAAGTATGAAAAAGTACGGAAAATTAGTTTGGTTGGCACCTAACGGTCAAGAAGTAACTCTAAAAGAGAACATGGAGTTTTTCGTCCTTAATGCGGAGAAACAGCGACTCATCAAGCAGCAACCACAAACGTATAACAAAACTAATTTAAAGCTAAAATATCAGTAGATATGGATCGTAACGGATGTGTCATTGGAATAGACGAAGTCTTTTTGCGTGTCAATAAATTGTGGGGGGTAGTGCAGAAAAGAATAAAAGAGTACCCGTTCCCAGAACAGCCGGATGGATTTTTAACTGAATTTCAGCGATTCACATGGTCTGATACCCCAGAAGGATATGAATATTGGGACGAGGTGCATACTCGGTTTAAAGCATACCGAGAATTACATTGGAATATGCAGCCTTTTGAACGGTTCCTACGTTGCAATAATCTTTACAATAAGTTTATGATCAACGCTTTTGGGAAGATTAACGATCAGACCAAAGGATTCTTCAACACCTACCTAATTAGTGTTTATTGGAGATTATATATGGGGATTGCATTTGACTGGCAGAATAGCCCGGAAGGTCTGGAATTCTGGGAGAAATGGGATCGCAAATGGCAGACTCTTGTTCAGAATTATAGTGAGGAACAAGGTAAGTCCAAGAAAAATTGAGTATATTACCGAATAAAGATTTTAGGGATTGATGATGGAGAAACTGTTACGACGTGCTGCAACTGATAACGCAGTAGACGAATTGGTTGACCAACTGGCGGAGAACATGCGGTACACCGATCAAAGTGTTGTGTATCCAAATACGGATAACTGTAAACCTGACGACGGTGTAAGTCCTGATCTCTTTACAGAGGCTTATATCGGTCTTGGTAAAGATAGCGAGCGTACAGCTATCAACCAGTATATGACACAGGCCCAAATGTTCCCTACTGTGGCTCAGACTTTAATGGGAATCGGTATTACTGAAATGAAACATATGGACCACCTCGGTGATCTGATTGTTACGCTGGGCGGAAAAGTTGATCGCAATTGGAATAATAGCAAAGTCGTATATGGAAAAGACGCTGCTACTGCTTTGCATGAGGCTATCGTTAGCGAGATGGCAGCTATTTACAGTTACGAACAACTGATCAAGAAACTTGAAATCATCAAGACCCCTACTGGAGAAATCTGTACGCAACTTATTGGAAAATTGTTAGCCGATGAACGTTATCATTTAACGCTCTTGATCGGGGAACAAAATAAATTGAATAATAACGAAAATTGACAATTATGTGGAACGCGATTCTTTTTGTGATCTGTATGATCTTCTTTGGGTTTAACCTTTACCCCGCTTGCGAATGCCTTTTCAGTGGAGACATTGTGCCGGGTGTGATTGGTCTGGTTTGTACCTTACTTGCTGTTCTGTTGCTGTTCGGTAAGATTCATCCGGACGTTACGGGGCAGAAGAAATAAATAAACACAACTTCTTCTATGATCTTTTTAGGCCGACAGGGTAAGAATTTTTAATTTTTACCCTGTTTTTATTTGGTAATTCTATTTGGATTGTTTACATTTGTTCCGTAAACTAAAATCCAATGAGTTATGCGTAAGTTTGAAATCCTACTGGATCGCATTATTTATTTCAGAGTTTTCAAAAGAAAACTAAAGAGCAAATATCTTCCTATCTGGTGGTGTGTACTGGGTTTGTCTGTACTGCTACTTTTAAAGGAGTTTTTGTGGTGGTTTTTCCCGTTGTGGGATAAAGTTGTAGACAAACTCAATTATATAATCTGGGGATAGCCCCCTGTAAAAATTTGAAAATTATGTTTATTAAGATTAACAATTTCCGATTCCGGATCACGTCGATCAGCGAATATCGTAAAGAAGGTAAAAACTTCAATACGAAAATGTGGTATATCTACATTAATATTTCCGGGAAAGAACGTTATTTTACGTTTGGAACCGAAAAGGAAGCTGATGAGCTTATTGAGTATCTGGACAAGGTATTGCAAGTAAAAGATATCTAAAAATGGTTATTGCGGTTGATTTTGACGGAACGGTCGTTACCCATAGATACCCCCAAATAGGGGTGGATATTAAGGCCGTTCCCGTTCTCAAGAAAATAGTAGATGCAGGCCATCAAATTGTGCTGCATACTATGCGTTCCGGAAAGGAACTTGAAGAAGCGGTGGCATGGTTTACCGAAAACGAAATCCCTCTATACGGGGTAAACGAAAATCCGGACCAGAAATCATGGACAGCGTCTCCCAAAGTGTACGCACAAATTTACATTGACGATGCTGCACTCGGAGCACCTACTTTATTCGTTGAAGAAATGTCAGCACGGCCTTTCATTTGTTGGGCCAAAGTGGAAGACATGTTAAAAGAAAATGGAATTATATGATGAAACAGAGATTTTTAAGCCGGTTTGTAATGGCTGTCGTTTGCCTGTTATATGGTTTAATGACCCATTCCTGTGAAAGCAAACCTCGTCCCGTGGACGGAACATTTGTCTTTGATCGTGTGCCGTTTATTACGGTTATGATGAAAGGCAAGCCGGAAACGTTTATTATGGATACTGGCGCAAGTGTTTCGGTCATTGACAAAGAATATGCTGACCGTGAGGGTATCTGGTACGTGGACGACGGTGGAAGCATGATCACGTTCAGCGGAACGGAACAGAAGCAGTATAAGACCGAGCGTAACGTGGAATTTATTATTGGAGACGTTACTTATTCTCAGCCGTTTATGGTTCAAGATATCGGTAAATTACGTTCTTTTGTAGGACGGAAAGTCCGTGGAGTTATCGGCAGCGATTTCTTGTACGGCAACAAAGTCGTAATTGACTTTGGGAACTTAGTATTAACAAATTTAAAGACAGATGAAGTGGAAAAGGACAGTTTATAACACATTATTCGTCATCATCGCCGTTTTCTTTGTATACCTTGCATGGAAAACGATCAAAGAACTCTTTGTAGCACCTAAACCGGAAATCGTTCTTACAGCCTATGTAGAACCGACGGTTAGCAGGTGGGATATCATGTACGAGGCTATAAAAATCTGCGAAAGTGGTAATAATCCACAGGCACGGAATAGTCGGAGTACTGCAACGGGAGATATCCAAGCGTTAGAAGTATATGTTCGGGATGCAAACCGTATACTCGGAGAAGAATACTTTACGCTTGATTGCCGGACAGACCCGGTGAAGACCCGTTATATGTTCGATATTATTCAGGGCTTCTACAACCCCGGACAGAACATTCATAAGGCCATAATTTCTCATTACCTCGGGCCGGGTAATTTTAGCAGAAAATCAATAATCGGTGACTGGTATTATCGTAAGGTGATCCGCACAATGGCACAAATTGAAAATGAATACAAAAAACACAACTACAAAATCATCCCGTAAAATGGGTCACACAGAGAAGATCATCTATGGTGTCTTTGTTACTCTCGTGGTTGTGTTCGTTGGGCTGGTTGTATATAACAGCCGAACAATAACAGTAGAGGAGGAGCCAGTTCTTGACGATGTAGAAGTCGTTGAGGACGGCCTTCCTTCTACCCCCGAAATTGAACTTGATTCGGTTTTACAAGTTTTGCAACAGCACGAACAGCGAATAGAGGAACTTGAAAGCCACCTAAATATTATCCGAAACAAGGTTCTGAAACTGGACCAAGATTTGTGGAACTCCGTGAAATGAATTTGGTAATTCCAATTTAATTATATAAATTGCTTTTAATGATGAAAACAGAATCAGAACAAATCAGAAGCCATGCTGACCAATTATTCGGAGTTTTGGTTAGCCAGTATTACCGAGGTCGCGGCTGGAGCAGCCTTAATATGATCTACAAATGGATCAGAGGGAATGCACCGTCCGTAAAGTACGCTCAGAAAGTAATCCGAGGAATGATCGATGCCGGGTACATTGTACGTGTGCAAGGAGAAGTCTTGGACAGCTATAAAATTGCGAAACTCAATTTCACACGGGAGAATATCTTTGTGATTTTAACCCGCTCTTACCGACATGAACGCAAACGGTTAAAGGTTCATATTGAACCAAAATGCACCGATTGCAAAGAGCGAGTATTTGGGAATATGTCTGAGCGTGACACTACTTCTGATTTGGATAAAAAGCCGGGCCTCTTTTGGTGGCTGGCACGGATATTCAAACGGAAAAAGTAATTATGACAGGCAGCGTATTCTCAAGACACATAGCATGTTCAAAAATGCGGGTTACTCCCGCACAGAGCAAACGAGTTCAAGAAATTTTATTTACCATAGGATTCCAATGGGTTGGCAGCATAAAAGAACCCATAAATCTAAAGGACAGATACCTGTTCTTGACGTATGATTTTTTTACGGAGAAATATATGTTTCTCTCTACAAATGATCGGGAACTATTCCACAGTAAACGTCAGTATGAACGGATATCCTATAACAGGTTCGTGAAACTTGCAAGAGAGGTAAAAAAAATTGATGAAATGTTTGGGAATATGGAAAATTGACCGTATATTTGTTTTGCTATTGGAGATCAAGTGTTAAATTAACAACAGGGAACGAGGCTGCATCTTTTTCAGGCGAATCCGCCCATTCATGGACTTTAGGGTTTTTAGTTTACTGTTACATTTCCAGCACCCTCGCTCCTGGCCCGGCAAAATTGCCGGGCTTTTTTATTGAAAGAGGGGCTGTCTGATATTAAACCAAACAAGCCCCTCCCGAGCAATTATGAAAACTGAACCGCACAAGTAATATAATCAAACTTTTGTCGGTTCAGGTTATTAGGCGTAAAATGGAAAGTTTTGGATTCCAAAATTACAAATTTTACCGTCCTTAACGTCAAAATCCAAAATACAGAAGCAGACGTGAGCAGCAAGCCTCTTAGTTCTCATGAATTGCGTCTGTTTTTGGAGACAACCCGTGCTCACCGCATGTATGTTCCGTTCAAAGATGTAACAGAATTTATGGACGTGTGCAGCGAGAAGGATATGAGGTTTTTCACCACCGCTAAACGCCTCAATGATTTTCTGCAGACGATACGATGTTGCATAGCTGCTTCCGTCCGTACCGTGCCAAACCTTAACAGTTACCCCGTCACAATTTATGTCGGCTTCGTGGTCACCTATATAGGTAAGATGAGGAACTCGGCTGGCAATATCTTCCACGATGTTTGCTCCGGCACTTTCCAGGTAATATAGATCGTGATTTCCAGCGATCGCATAAATGGGGATTTTGGTCTGATTTAGGACCTCAACGGCATGATCACGCTGAGCAACATAGCCGATGTCATTTAACTCGTAAATTTGACTCTTTTGTCTCTTAGGAGAGAGCCCGTCAGTTATGTCTCCACCCAGAGTAATGAAATCTACGTTGGCTTCTTCAAAAACTTTTAAGACTGCCAGTATATATTCATCACTGCAATACTTGCTACCAATGTGAAGGTCGGACATGGCACCGATACGGAAATGTTTCCCCTTGAATTGTGGTTTGGGGAATTTTGGTTTTTCTGGTACGGGGTTTATGCCGTCAGCCAGTAGAGAAAGCTCCTGTGGAGAATACCGGGCCTGTAAAGAATTCCAAACCTTGTTTTCTGGTTGTTCAGTTTTCTTTTCCTGGCTTTCTTCAAGTTCTGTTTCCACAAGAATTGCACCACCGATTAGGCAGGTTCCCCCTCCTGCCTTTAGCCTGTTACGAACCGTTGAACGTGGGATGTTGTAGTCCCTACAAAGGGAAGAGAGGCTCCTGTATTGGTGCCCCTCTATGATATAAACTTTTTTCATTCTGTAGATTTTAGTTCTTTAATTTTTTCCTCAAGAGTTGACATGTTTAAAGCTCCTGAGAACCTGCATTTTTCCACCCCGTCTTTATAGAATATTGTAGTGGGTACGGAACGTATTCCGGCTGCACTAAATCGTTCGGGGTCATCTTCTATTTCTTCTACCACAACTTCCGGATTGTTAAATTTGAATATGTCCATTGTGTTCTTGTATGCCTTACAGGGGATACAAGTGCTGGAACTATACTTCTCTATCCGAATTTCACTCATAGCACAAAAATATTTAATTATTAGACTTTTACGAATTTCTCTGAATATGAATATACAATATACTCATTTATTTCTAAATGGCATAATATAACACAGGATTATCTTGTGTGCAAATGGATAAAAATATAGCACAAAAGGATTGGAGATATAAATGATTGTATTCCAGTAGGGTGTGCCTTGGAATTTGCGAAATATAAGAAACTATATAAGTTTATATTATTTGACTCTTTTTTAACTCCCCCTCTATTACTCACTTCGTTCGTTTAATAGAGGGGAAGAAAAAGAGAGCCGGGACTTTTTCCGATTTTCTGAGGAATTTTGATTGAAAAATTTGGTTTACGGGAAAAAGATTTGTATATTTGTTTTAAATGTTGGGAAGAGATTTCCACATTCTTTTTGCATAAATTTTGTTTTAAGATTTTGAATGGGGCACGGAGTGAAAACCGTCCCCATTCTTTAAAACCTTTCAAAAAGAATTCTCCGCTCAGCTTTTAATCTTAAAACAAAAATTATGTATTATTGTAACGAAGAGGGATTTCCATCCCTAAATGCCAGAGAGCAATTCATTTTTGACACAATCTGTCGAAGCAGAAAAAAACAGTTCCGTTCTATTGAGGAACGTTTTGAATATATCGCTTATAAATCATTCGTAGATAAAGTTGAGGTAAAACGGTTCGTATTTGCGAACAGTAAATTTCTTTCCATCAATGGATCATTGATCCAAGGTAAAAAGAATTTTTTTAGCCGTGTAAAACAAAACAAACTTTATATCGGAGCATGGTTCCGTAATAGCCAGCTATTGGAAGAAGGGTTAAGAATGACTCATGAGGCTGCTATGATATATGCATTTGTAGTTGCAAAATCTAAACAGTACGGAAAAACAAATTTGGAAGTTAGCCAACAAACACTTTGTAAAATAATCGGTTGCACTACAAAATCGAAATTAAAGTCCCATATCGCTATCTTAGAGCGTTTGGGGCTTTTTAGATATATAATTAGAGAGGAAACTATCTACAAGAAAAGGAAAAAGGGTGATGGGTATTATGATACAGTTGAACGGGCCTGTGGATTCTTTACTAAGATAACGATGAAATCCCATGAGGCGACATTCCGTACAATGCAGATTATTCATCAAAAATTAGGCAATTTACGGGAGTATTGTAAGAAGACCGGAAAGTTGTGTTACGATGAAATCCGTGGATGGTGGCTCGCTAAAAACAGATGGAGAAGGTCAATCATTAATCTCCAGGAAATTTGGAGGGAACGGCTATTGGAATTGGAACGATGTAAGGCGTACCAGTACTATTCTTGCATATAATATGTTGAAGAATTTGGTTTTTAGCGGAAATATTTGTATATTATCAAATAATTTTAAAACCATTGGAAATGATTGAATTCTCAAATAAAAACGAAATAACCCGTAAGGAGTTCGACGATTTGGTTAAGAGCCACGAATACGAGGTTTTTGATCGTAAGACTGTACAGGCATTCCGTGCCGATGTGGTTGCAAAAAATAAATCCGGTGTTCTGACCGAAAAGGAACAGATGGAAGCAGCTATAATTGAAAAATCACTGACCGAGGTTGCCGTTCGTAACGATGATTTAACGGTTGAAACATTGTATTACCGTGCCAAACCTCAAGAAGCAACCGTATAATGAGAACTTATAAATTTGACAAAGGAACGTACACGGCTGAGGTCATTACAGATGCCAGCGGAGATCAACGTCAATTTTTTGTGACAGAGTGGCCTCCACGGGTTGAGAATCCAGACGGTCTGGAAATAGCGTTTCCGGACTGGAATGTAGGAGAAATAAACGAAGGTAATTTGGTGGACTTTGCGGTGCAAGGTTCTTTCTCATTAGTTGCTATTGAAGAACATATGATTCGGGAACTTGCTGTAGACGGCCCGAAACCCGATCCAGACAATTTGTTGCAGGATACTATATTTCCGGATACTTCCAAATCTAATATTTGGACTTTCTTGGATTTGGTAACTTCTGAGGCGGTAACTCCTCCGGGGGTTTATCCATCAGTAGATGCTCCCGCTGGATATGGTGCAATGTATTTGAGCAATACTCCTTCTGGAAACCGGGTTAAGGTGTTGCAGCAGAATATTTCTTTGGAAGTTGATGCTACCTATTCTTTAGAGTTTGGTTTTTATAAACCTGCCTACGTCGCAATGGTAATGCCAACGACGACCGGGATCACTCAGGTAGCTGCTATATATACAGACCCAGAGGGGAACACTACTGAAATGAGTAGTGAAGAATTAGGGTTTGTTACCTCTATGGGGAGTTCCATGTTTGGTTCAATGCGTGTTGAATTTGTAGCAGGTATTGCGTCGCTGCCTTATTTACCTTTAGTAGCTTCTGGCGATGGACAAGGCGGGGCGACTATGGTTTGGGGTTTCAGTTTAAAGAAAATGTAATTTTAAAAAGATAATAAGATGAAAACATACAAATTTTTCAATTCAGACAAGAGCATCGATTGCGAAGTGATTACGGATGCTATGGGTAAACAAGAACAATTCACCGTAACGGAATGGCCTCCTCGTGGATGGAATGCTGCTATTGCAGCCCTGATGCCTGATTGGTCGGTTACTTCACGTACCCAGAATGAGTTCATCCAATTTGCCACTAAAAACAGTCTTGGACTGGTGGCCGTTGAAAACGACAAAGAGCCAGTTGAATTGGTTGCAATATCTTAACTTTGTACGACGATGAAGACTTATCACTTTCAAAATTTAGATAATTCTCTGGATGTAGAGGTGATCACTGACGGTATAAAGGATCAGAAAGAATTCACGGTGACAGAATGGCCCCCGAGAGGCTATAATGGAGATGTAGAGGCTCTGGGAATGGATTGGAATGTTGGCCCGATCAACGAGGAAAAATTCGTGGAGTTTGCCAAAGAGAATAACCTTACCCTCACAGCGATTGGTGAAAATGGTTCGGAATCACTTGTTACAGCAGAATTGCCCGTTGCACCTACTACGACTCCCGTTGCACCTACCGATGGACAGTATGATGTATCCCGAGTTGATAGTAGTTATGTGGATGTTTCCTGGAATGCCGTTCCGGATGCAACTAAATATCTCGTAAAGATGTGGAAATCTGCTGAAACTCCAGAATCTGGATATTCTGGTGAGACGACACAGGCATGGGATGCAATTAGTGCAGAACCAAGTACAGAATATAAATGGCAAGTTACGACACAAGTTCCTAATATGCAGGATTCTATATCTGGCCCGTGGACGTTTACAACAGCGGATGATACTGGTTCAAGTAATTAATAAAGATGGCTAAGAAAAAACCGCAAAATAATACTTCGGTTCAAAAGACACAAAATGTCTTAGAGGAAATTTCAGCATGGCCTCTGGAAAAGGTGGATTTACTCCAAAAGAGTTTACCCACCTTAATCCAGACCAAGTATGAGAGCCAGTTGATGTCCCCTAACATTGAAGATGTGATGAAGGCGAATATGTATGCTGACAGCATGCGTGGAAGCAAGAACCACATTAAATCCGTGTTTTTTGATCCGAATAGTGCGAGTGATGGGGCTGGCTATAAAGCCACCAAAGGCGGGGCGACGTTCTACACGCTCCAGAAGATGGGAGATATTTCCATCATTAAAGCCATTATCAACACTCGTGTAGAACAGGTTCAGAATTTCCTAAAATTCAGCACGGACGAACAAAAAGAAGGGTTCCAGATTCGTAAAAAACGTTCTATATTTGATGAGGATACTACTGATCTTTCTGACGATGAGAAACGTAAGGCAGAAGAGATCGTTGAGTTCCTTGAGAACGGTGGCTTGAATGACAAGTGGGAAACAACTGATAATTTCCAGGATTTTGTTCGTAAGATTGTACGAGATTCCCTTACCATAGATCAATTGACTTTTGAATGTGTGCGGGACAGATCGTTTAACCTGCGTAAATTTAAAGCGGTGGACGCAGCCATGATCCGTCTATTGGATACGGCCGATCCCCGGTTTGCACAGGCATTTGAACAATACCGTTGGAAAGGTTATCTCCCCCGTTATGCAATGGTCTGGAATAACCAGATTTTGCGGAATCCTACGACCGATCAGTTGATTATGTACTATCCATGGGAGTTAGGGTATGGGATACGTAATAAGTCCACCAATATCCTCCAAAATGGATACGGTACGAGCGAGCTCGAAACCCTTATAGAAATCATGACGTGGATTCTTTGGGGTATGCAGTATAACGGTAATTTCTTCAAACAGGGTTCCCAGCCTAAAGGGTTCATCAATATAAAGGGTGGGAATATTGATAATTCCACGTTGAATGAGTTCCGTCAGGCATGGACACAGACTATGCGGGGGGTACAGAACTCACACAAAGTCCCCGTAATACAGGGTATAGATTTGGAGTGGATTGACTTGCAGCATGGGAACCGTGACATGGAGTTCAATGAATGGTTGAGATTCCTATTTATTCTCACCTGTTCTGTTTACCGTATTGATCCAAGTGAGCTCGGATTTAATTTTCAAGAGCAGGCTCGTATGTTTGGTCAGGAAGGACAGAAAGCCCGTTTGGAACACAGTAAGAACAAAGGGTTGAAGCCTTTGCTTATATTCTTGCAGAATATCATCAATAAATATTTGGTCAGCGAACTTGCAGAAGATTACGAATTTGTATTTACTGGCGTTGAGGTTGAGGACGAAGAAAAGCAAGTAAAATTAGACGGAGAGAAATTGTCCAATGGTATGGTCTCTTTGGAAGATATGTTCCAGAAATATAGTGGACGTGATTTTGACCCGAATAAAGACACCATTTTGAACCAAGTCTACCAAACGGCACAGCAGAGTAAAATGATGGGCGGGGAAGGGATGAATTCTTTTGTGGATGGACAGGATAACGAAAATGTCTTTGCAGAGTACGAACAACAAACCTCAGAGGAAGAAGAGAATCCGATTTTATCTAAAGCGTTAGATTATATTGACCAAACATGGGGAGCGAAATAACATTGTAATGATCTATTAATTAGGGCTCTGAGACTCTTTTGGGGTCATGAGCCCTTCTTTTGGTTATGGAAAAGGAATACAAAGGTGTAGATTATAAAACGGCCCGTCCGGTTTTTAAGCAGGGTAAATTGAAAGACCCTGTTCGGTTCCCTAAAGTGGTGAACGGTTATGAGGATGATGCTAAACGGATGTACAATGTTATCCAGAATTCTACATTTGAGGAGTTGGTGAAGGAAATGGTGAAAATGCAGAAAGGTAAATAGTATGCAGTCTCTTTTTACAGAATCAGAAATCAGCCGTTTACTCGGGATCATAGACCGGAATATTATTGTTTTGGTTGCAAAGGTTCTGGGAAAGGAATCGTTGACGTCTCTGGACAAGTTGATTTTGAGGCAGCATAATATAGATTTCAATAAGATAGCGTCTAATTTGCCTCCGTATTGGAAAGCATATTTATTTGGTAGGCTTACCGGGCAATTGACCGTTCCACAGGCTGCACAGATAGATTACAACAATTTCAATAAGTATCTTATTCAGAAGCAATATACACCACCTACTTCAAGAGAGATTGCCGAATATCGTGCTGCCAGCCGTAGAACCTATGAATATATTAAGGGTATGGGGGAACGACAGAAAAAGGCGTTAAATACGTTTATTTCTGAGGGAGAGCTTGAATACCTTGTTGAAACGAAGAGACAGGAAACTGTTAAGGTGGTTAAAGAGCGTATGGATGACGGTATTTTGCGACGTCAATCTGTACAAAAAATTACTTCTAATATAGGACACCAGTTAAAGAGTTGGAATCAGGATTGGGGCCGTATAGTGGAGACAGAGTGCCAGAACATTTATACGCTGGGTACTGCACAGAATATAATGGATGTTCATGGGGTGGATGCACGGGTTTATTTTGATGTATTCCCGGGAGCGTGTTTCCCGACGGAAGATACTGAGTTTTTAACAGATGAAGGATTTAAATACCTAAAGGATATACGTGGGGATGAACGTATTTTAACATATAATTTAGAAAAAAATAAGGCAGAGTATTCTTCTATTATTTCTAAAATTCAATATGAATATTCCGGGGAGATGCACCATTACAAAAATAGAAGAATGGATTTACTTTCTACCCCTAATCATAATCATTTGATAGGTAGGAGATTAAAAGGTTCTAAAAAAGATATATATCAGAATGAATTAATTCCGAGTCAAGATTTAAGGGGTTTAATTTGTCGTGATATTATGTATTTAGGTGTTGAAAATTGGGAAGGAAATAAAGATAAATATATTCAATTGTGTGGTAAAAAAATAGAAACAGCTGCTTTTTCTGAGTTTATGGGCTGGTGGCTTTCTGAGGGTTCTGTTTCTTTTAGAAGAAAGAGAAAAGATGGGAGTTCTAACATGTCTCAAATTTCTATAAGCCAAACAAAAGAAATTAATTTTAATGAGATTAATTCTTGTTTTTCAAGAATGTTTCCTGATCGTAATGTATTATACAATGGGGGTTCTTTTGTTTGTAATTTAGATAAGAGTTATGACGAATTAGTTAGATGGTTTTTAAAATTTGGGTATTCTATAGAAAAATATATTCCAAAAGAAATAAAGGTTCTTGATAAGAAATATTTAATGTTATTTCTGAATGCTTATTTAAAGGGAGATGGAACAGTTGGTAAGAATTATACCGGGAAGAATGGTAAGAAAATAGGTGGTGTAAAAGTTATTTTTACTTCATCTAAAAAGATGGCTGATGATCTTTGTGAGGTTGTTTTGAAATGTGGGTATTCTCCATCTTTGAGGGAACGCAATGAAATTGGAAAAGTTTCTTTTAAAAAGGATGGTTCTAAAATTATTACAAAGCATTTACGATATATTATTGGTATAAGCAAAAAAACAACAATTAAGAATATTAATAAATATTTTAATAAAATTCAATGGTCTGGAGAAGTAGGTTGCCTGGAAGTAGAAAAAAATAATACACTCTTTATTCGTCGTAATGGGAAAATGATTTGGAGTGGGAATTGTCGTCATTGCATATCCCTCTATTTAACTGGTGGGATAGGTAGCAGGCCGAGGATTTTTACTGTTGCTGAATTGCTGGCTAACGGAACTAATATAGGACGTAAATCTAAAGACTGGAAACCAGTCTTAGGAACTGTCCATCCATTTTGTAGGTGCGATTTACGATTCATTCCACCGGGTTACGAATGGGATGAAGATAGTAAGAAGTTTGCCCCTAAACCCTCAGAGAATCGTGTACAACGTAAGAGCAAGGTGAAGATCACCGTTGGAGATTTGAATTTTGAGGTGTAATTGTTGAGAGAATTTTATGTATATTAATAGTCAAAATATTCAGATATGATAAACTTGAAAAAATTCTTTAATCTGCAGAATGAAGCTGAAAAGGTTGCAGATTATATGTCTCTATATGATCGCAGGAAAGCGCTCTTAAAAGAAGCGGACGTTCTGGGTGACAAATATGCCATACAGAAGTCTATGGAGACTTCCATTTCGGACAATGGTTTAATTGATCCGACAAAGTACAAACGGTTCATGAAAGAGCACACTGATAAAGTGGTTGCAGCATGTAACGAGATGGCTTCTATTGAGAAGTCTATGGCTAAATTAGAATCAGACAAGGAATGTTCTGAAGCCATTTTGGATACTAAAGCTATACTCGTGGCCCGTGATGGTTATGAACAAGGCGTTATTTCCAAGGCACTTTATTTTGAAATCATGAAATCCAAACAAGGGGAAACCCGGTTTGCGGACACTCTTGTATTTAACGATAAGGGTGAAATTCTTCTGTTACAGCGACTGGATTCCGAGGGTGGGTATACTGGCCTTTGGGGTTTGCCCGGTGGACATGTAGAGCCCGGTGAAGATTTTAAGGATGCAGGGGCTCGGGAACTGTTTGAAGAAACTGGTTTAATTACTAATCGGGAAAATCAGATGGGGCATATTGTTCAGTATGATAAGATGGGTGAGTACCGGAAAGACGGGGTTTATATAGAATATTTCTGTGTTCATGTACACGGAGATAAGGAACCTCTCGTTTTAAATAGTGAGGAACATGCTGCTTCGGCATGGGTGCCTCTTTGCCAGTTGGATCAATATAAATTTGAGTATGAAAATGCCAGAACCAATATTGAGAAATTAACCGGGATGGATTCTATGAAGAAAGCAAATACGATCATTAAGAGCCTTCAAGACGGGGTTCTTTCACCTATTGCGTTCCAAGAAATTTGTCGGAATAATCCAGATATTGTAAAGGCTGCTAACAAACATTATTTCTCAGGTAAAGAACGGGAGAAATTAGCGGATGAGGGGGAAGCCATGCCAGACGGTTCATTCCCTATTCGTAACGAGCAGGATTTAAAGGATGCTATTCGTTCCGTTGGCCGTGCTAAAAATGAAGCAAAGGCAAAAGCATGGATTAAGAAACGTGCTAAAGAAATGGGTAAGACGGATTTGCTTCCCGACGGATGGGTTGAAAAAGCCGTTGGAGCAGGTGCTTCGGATAAAGGTTCTGGAGAATCTCTTGATCCGGATATTAAGAAATGTGATTTGGGTCCGGAAGGAATTGCGAAGGCCCTGATGGGGGCTATTGGTGCTGCTGGCGAACATGATCAAAATGTTGTGGCTTCTGTTGCTGAGTTTGCGGACAGTATATTTAAGGCCCAGAAAACGGGGTATTATTCTGATAATGCTGTGAACCGTAAAATGGGTCGAGTAGGACAGAAGTACAGTAAGGATAAACAGCCTGAAGATGTAGAAGGAGAAAAGGGTAAAAAGGATGATTCTGATTATGATAAACAAGCAAGAGAGGCTTCTGATGGTGCATTAAAAAGAGCTGCTCAGTCTCTTGCTACTCCTTACCCAGTAAGACAGGCAGCAGAAAGAGAACTTGGACGAAGAAAGAAAGAGAAAAAAGGCGGTAAAGGTTCTGGAAATTCTTTTGTCTTTGAAGATGCTATTTTTGAGGACGAAGAAATGGTTGCTTCTGCTAAGAAACAAGGCATTGATATTAAGGAAGGAAAAGGCGGTGTTTCTTTAGTTAGTGGGGATAGAGAAAAGGTAAAACAATTTTATAGAGAATTGCTTGATCCAGAAGAAAGAGATGATTTTGATGCGGAATTTGATGCTGGCTCTTTTGATTCTAAAGAAAAACCAAAGAAAGATAAAAAATCTTCTGGGAAAACTGAAACTTTTATTTTTGAGGATTCTATTTACGAAGATGACGATGCTGTGGCAGATGCTAAAAAGCAGGGGGTTGAAATAAAAGAAGGTAAAGATGGTAATACGATTGTCACTGGAGAACGTGAAAAGGTGAAAGAATTTTATCATCAACTTTTAGACCCTGAGGAACAAGAAGATTTTGATTCAGAATTTGAATCTGGTTCTTTTGATTATAAAGAAGAAGAGGGTGCAAAAGCAGTTGAGAAATATAATGTAAAATCTCTTAACAAAGAATTTCGTGATCTTGGAGTTAAATTTGTTAAGGAAGATGAAGGGTTTTTTGGGAATGCCAGACCAAAAGGCGGTGACCCTGACCAGGAGGGGTATAAAGGAAAAGGTGGAACGGAATGGGCTATAACTTATGATGTGGATAATGGGTTTGAAGTTTTTGAATTGAGTTCTGGGGATAGTTGGGATAACCTTTCTTTGGTCGAAGCAAAATATAAACTTTTAGAAGGTGGAGTTAAGAAATAATGAAGGATAGATTTAATTTTTGGCTTGACCTTGATATATCTAAGGGTGTGTCTGGAGCAAATACAACTGAAGAGGATCGGTATAAAAACATGATCTTTGAGGGGATTGCTTCGGACAACTCTACGGATATGGAAGAGGAGTCTATGGACCCAGCCGGATTTGAATTGGATTATTTTTTGAAAAACGGGTATTTCAATTTAGATCACCTACCTACACGCAGCCCCACCAATAAATCACGTTATTGGATTGGTGAACCTTTGGAAGCAAAAATTGTAGACGGTAATAAGTTTTACGTCAAAGGTAAATTGTGGGAGAAATCTCCAGAGGCCCGTGCATTTTGGGACAAGTGTTTAGAGATGCGCGAAAGTGGCAGCCAGCGTAAGCCGGGGATGTCTATAGAGGGTAAGGCTCTTGAACGTGATAAGAAAAACCAAAATAAGATTACAAGGGCTCTTATTACAAACGTGGCTTTGACTTTTAATCCCGTTAATGGTAATTCATATATGGACATTGTAAAGGGTGTCCAGAAGTCAGATTATGTGGATTATGAGTTTGAGTCAGAAAAGCCTTTTGCACCGAACACCCCTATTCTTGAATATGACCGTGATGGGTATCATATCATTATTGACCGAAATTTCCGAGTTATAGCGACTCCGATCAATGTAGGTAAGGAATTGTCCACTTTCTATAAACAATTCCAAAATAAGGTCATAAACGAGAGAGTTTTGTGTGATTGTGTGGAAA